>Ga0164241_10003106_pt1 | contig 17156 bp, 14 predicted proteins | sample OricomyardsoilBY_FD_108780 | JGI IMG/M metagenome (GOLD analysis project Ga0164241, IMG submission 108780) | Backyard soil microbial communities from Emeryville, California, USA - Original compost - Back yard soil (BY) | ecosystem: Environmental > Terrestrial > Soil > Unclassified | place: USA...
CCGTCAGGCTCGCGGGTTCGTGGATCAGCTCCATCAGTACATCGAGGCTGAGGCCTGTGCGATGTGCCAATTGGGCGAACATCAACTCACGGAAAACGCCCGCCGGCAGTCGTGCAAGGAGAGGTGCCGCCAGTTTACTTACCCGGGCGCGGCCTTCCAGGGTGCGCGTGTCCACACCTTCGGCGACGGCGCTGAAGAAGAATTCTTCCAGCGGCATGGCGCTGTTGAACTGCTGGTTGAATCGCTCCGGTCCGACCTGTCGTACCAACGAATCGGGATCCTGCCCCTCGGGCAAAAACAGAAACTGGATTTTGCGGCCATCGGTCATGACGGGCAGAGCGTTTTCCAGGGCGCGCTTGGCTGCCTTGCGTCCGGCATTGTCACCGTCGAAGCAGAACACGATAGAACTGGTATGGCGGAAAGCGAGTTTGAGATGTTCTTCACCGCAGGCTGTACCCAGGGTGGCTACGGCATTGCGAATGCCAAACTGCGCCAGGGCAATCACATCCATGTAGCCCTCTACCACCAGCAGGTTATCCGGACGGCGATTGTGCTGCAGTGCCTGGTAAAGACCATAAAGTTCGCGGCCTTTATAGAAAATCGGGGTCTCAGGTGAGTTGAGGTATTTGGGGCCAGCGCTGCGGCCTTTTCCCGCCGAATCCTTTTCCGTACCTAATACGCGCCCACCAAAGCCGATGGTGCGGCCGCGCAGATCCAGAATGGGGAACATGACACGGTGGCGAAAGCGGTCATAGAGTCGGCCTGTCTCTTCATTGACGATAGCCATACCACTGTCGGCGAGGAGTTGGCGGTCCTCTTCATTCAGCCCCAGTTTGACCAGCAGGTTATCCCAGCCGGGCGGTGCATAACCCATGGCGAATTCCCGGGCAACAACGCCTGTCAGGCCGCGGCTTTTCAGGTAGCCAACCGCCTCTTTTTTTTGCGGATGTTCTGCCAACTGCCGCTGATAGTACTTCTGCGCCTGTTCCAATATGGAGTAAAGGTTTTGCTGAGACTTTTGGGGCGCCTTATCCAATTGTTCCCGCGGCACAGCCAGGCCCACGCTGCCGGCCAGGTTTTCCACGGCGTCCACAAAGCCCAGGTGTTCATACTCCATGAGGAAGCCAAGGGCCGTGCCTGAGGCGCCACACCCAAAGCAATAGTAAAACTGCTTGTCTGGGCTCACGGTGAAGGAGGGCGTCTTTTCCTTATGGAAGGGGCAGCAGGCGCTGTAGTTTTTGCCGGTTTTGCGCAGTTTGACGCGACTGTCTATCACCTCGACTATGTCGAGACGATTCAACAGATCGTCGATAAAGTATTGCGGAATACGGCTCATGGATGAAATCTTGGGGTGGGCATTCGGCGCGACAAGCTTAAGTCAAGCCTCGCGCTGGCGGTACTGATTTCACCACGGCGGGTGGAGCTTATTGCAGCTGGGCTTTGACCAGTTGGCTGACCAAGCCCATATCGGCGCGGCCCTGAACCTTGGGTTTGATGGCGGCCATCAGCTTGCCCATGTCTGCTGCGGTCTTGACATCGAGGCTTTGCGCGGCCTCAGTGACGAGTGCGCGGATTTCGGCTTCTGTAAGTTGCTGGGGAAGAAATTCCTGGATAACACGAATCTCGAACTGTTCCTGCTCGGCCAATTCCGGGCGGCCGTTTTCGCTGTACTGCTTGGCGGACTCACGGCGCTGCTTGAGCATTTTGTCCAAAATCGCCAAAACGCGGGCGTCGTCCAGCTCTATACGCTCATCCACTTCGATACGCTTGAATTCAGCGGTAATCAGACGCAAAACGCCCAGGCGCTCTTTGGCTTTTGCGCGCATGGCATCTTTGACGGATTCGGTGATGGTGTTTTTGATTTCGCTAGGCATGGCGGCTCTACAAGGATCGAACGGTCAAACCTGGTCTAACAAGCAAGGCTTTAACCGGGGCGACCAGGGGGGAAATAGATAAGGCCCCTGGTGGCGATCCCGATCAATACATGCGCTGGAATTTACGGTTTTCGCGCGACAGCTTCTTGGCGTGACGCTTTACGGCGGCAGCGGCTTTGCGCTTGCGAACGGAGGTGGGTTTTTCGTAGAACTCGCGGCGGCGAACTTCTGCCAGAACACCGGCTTTTTCACAAGAGCGCTTGAAACGGCGCAGGGCGATATCAAAGGGTTCGTTTTCTTTCAGCTTCACTGAAGGCATAGGTTTACCTGTTGGTTTTGGGCTTGGCCCGAGCGCGCAGCGCGGACACGACTTTTAGGGGCGGGGATTTTATACACATCCCCAGCTCGCCGCAAGGGCTGGAGGGAATGTAAGTGTAGTGCGATTTGAACAGAACGCTTGTTATGCGGACGGGAACATTTGGACAGGCCGGATTCCGTGGGTAAGATGGCCGGGTTTTCAAACGGATCAAATAATAGAGGCGATTGAGGAATGCGGGTATTGGGTATAGAAACCTCCTGCGATGAAACGGGTGTGGCGGTTTATGACACCGATCTCGGGCTGCTCGCCCATCGGCTTTACAGCCAGGTGGCGTTGCATGCGGATTACGGTGGAGTGGTACCAGAGCTGGCGTCCCGCGACCACGTGCGTAAATTGTTGCCATTGATTGATGAGGTTATGGCCGCCGCCGCAACGAAACCTGACGAGGTGAATGGCGTGGCCTACACTGCGGGCCCGGGTCTCATCGGCGCACTCCTGGTAGGCGCCTGCGTTGGTCGTAGCTTGGCTTACGCCTGGGGGGTTCCGGCAATTGGAGTGCATCACATGGAGGGCCACCTCCTGGCGCCGTTGCTGGAGGATCAGCCGCCACAGTTTCCTTTTGTGGCATTGCTGGTGTCGGGTGGCCATACCCAGCTAGTTGATGTGGAAGCGATAGGGCGATATCAGTTGCTGGGTGAATCTATGGACGATGCAGCCGGCGAAGCGTTCGATAAAACAGCCAAGATGCTTGATCTGGACTACCCTGGCGGACCCTTGGTGGCGCGACTGGCATTGCAAGGTGTGCCGAATCGTTTTGAGTTTCCCCGTCCCATGACCGACCGACCTGGTTTGGACTTCAGCTTCAGCGGTTTGAAAACTTTCACCCTCAATACCATTAAGGCCCACGCTCAGGTCGACGGCTTGCCCGACGATCAGACCTGTGCAGATATTGCCTGGGCTTTTCAGGAGGCTGTAGTGGATACGCTGGTGATCAAATGTCGCCGCGCGCTGGAGCAAACGGGCAAACGCAGCCTGGTGATCGCCGGGGGTGTCTCCGCCAATCTCCGGTTGCGGGAAAAGCTGGAGCTGGCCCTGGCCAAAATCGGGGCGAAGGTATTTTATGCACGGAACGAGTTCTGCACCGACAACGGCGCCATGATCGCCTTCGCCGGTGCCCAGCGTCTGCTGGCGGGACAATGTGCGTCTCTGGCGGTGGAGGTGTCGCCGCGTTGGAATATGGAAACGCTTGCGCCTTTGCGTCCCTGATGGGATGCGTTTTGCCCCATTCAACTTGCGGAAATATCGTGGACAAAATTTTTATCAATGATTTGCGTATCGATACCATTATTGGCATTTACGACTGGGAGCGGCAGGTGCGCCAAACGGTCAGTTTTGATCTGGAAATGGCCCACGATATCCGCCGTGCTGCACAGACAGACGATATCCAATACGCACTCAATTACAAGGCGGTGGCCAAGTGCCTGATCGCCTTTGTGGAAGGCAGCCAATTTCTGCTGATTGAAACGCTGGCTGAGGATGCGGCGCGTTTGATTATGACGGAGTTTGCTGTGCCTTGGTTACGGCTGACCCTGCATAAACCTGGGGCATTGCGCGGTGCGCGCAGTGTTGGCGTGATGATAGAGCGGGGCAATCTCCCATGACCACCGTCTATTTGGGCTTGGGCAGTAACAAGAGCGCGCACTTTTATCTCAACCGCGCACTGACCGCGTTGCAGGAATCTTTCGGAAAATTGAGCATCTCGCCGACGTACGAAAGTGAATCCGTCGGTTTCAAAGGTTCCAATTTTTTTAATCTAGTGGTGATGCTCGAAACGGCGCTGTCCGTCAAAGATTTATTGATAGAACTGCGTTCGATCGAAAATGCCAATGACCGCGATCGTTCGGCGCCAAAATTCAGCAGTCGCACTTTGGATATCGATATTCTGCTTTATGGGGATTGGGTTGGTGAATACGACGGTGTGATTTTGCCAAGACACGAAATTCTGGAGAATGCCTTTGTACTTTTGCCTTTATGCGATTTGGCTCCGGAATTGATGCATCCTGTCGAGCAGCAGAGTATTAAATCGCTCTGGTCGCAATACGATAAATCGCATCAACGATTGTGGCGGGCGGATTTTACATGGCAGGAGGCCCTCATACCCGGCACTTCCAATTAATCAGTTATTTATCGCAAATGTCCAGACGCGGATGTTTGCGCTTACTGCTTCAGCGTGCGTCCACCGTCCACCACGATAATTTCCCCCGTGATATAGGGGGCATTTTTAACTAAAAACAAGACAGTATCGGCCACCGCTTTGCTGCCTCCCAGGCTTCCCAAAGGTATTTCCTGCACTTTTTCCGGCGCCGGTATTTCCTGCCCGGCGCTGTTTTCCGGCCACAATATTGCACCTGGGGCCACACCATTGACACGCACCTCCGGTGCCATTTCCAGAGCCAGGCTTTGCGTCAGCATGGCGTTACCCGCTTTGGCGATAGAGTAAATTGGATGTCTTGGCATGGGACGAAAGCCAAATATGTCGCAAATATTGATAATGCAGCCCTTCGCCCGCGCCAACTCGGTGTGCAGTTCGCAGCTGAGGAAAAATGGCGATTTCAAGTTGCTGTTGATTAAGTTGTCCCAATGGTCCGGTGTTGCTTGCGCCAAGGGCGTCGGGAAAAAAGACGAGGCGTTGTTTACCAATACATCCACTCTGTTCCAGGCAGAAAGTGTGTCGCGTGCGAGTTGTTGGATCTGCGTGAAATCATTTAAATCCGCCACCAATACTCTGGCGCTGTCTGGACAATGCTGGTTGAGTTTTTGCGCAAGTAAATTCGCGGCAGGCAACGAATTGTGGCAATGGATAATGACCTTAAAGCCATTGTTATGCAGCGTTTCGCAAATAGCGGCCCCAATTCGCCGCGCCCCACCAGTGACCAGGGCAACGGGTGGATTGCCCGCTGTCATGATGCAGCCTCCGCTTGCCAAGCCTGCTGGAATTCCTGCACGGCTTGGACACGTTCTTGATGCAGCTTCTGGCCCAGCTCCGCACCTTCAAAACCCTGTTCCAGTAGATCGGTGATTTTAATATTGGTACAGGCATTGAGGGCGCGTGAGAAATAATCCGCCTGCGGATAAGGGCGATCCTCAAAACCGGTACGGCCCCGCGCATCGGCTTCGCAACATAACAGAAATTCCGCGAAACGATCCGGACGGCGGAAAGCGTCGAGCGCCTCCAGTGTTTTTACGAGAGTGGTTGGTTTCAACTCCTGCACGCGATGGCAGTGGGTATGGTATTCGGCCACTGCCAGGGCCAGGTCCCGCGCTATTTTGGGGACGGCCAGCCGCTGGCAGAATTCCCGAATCAACGGCAAGCTGCGCTGCTCGTGACCATGATGGCGCGGAAGCTCCTCTTTGGGGGTGGCACCTTTACCCAGGTCATGCAGCAAAGTGGCAAGGCGCACATGGCTGGCGCGGCTGAGTTTGCAAATTTGTTGCAGAGACAAAAGCGTATGCACACCCGTGTCGATTTCCGGATGGAATTCCGGCCGCTGTGGCACACCGAAAAGGCAATCCAGTTCGGGCATCAACCGGGCCAGAGCGCCACAGTTGCGCAGCGTCGAGAAAAAAACATCGGGGGTTTTTTCCAAGAGCGCGCGATGCATTTCTTTCCACACACGCTCTGGCACCAAGTGATCTACTTCCCCTGCGGTGACCATATTGCGCATTAGGTCCAAGGTTTCCTGTGCAACGGTAAAACCCAAGTAGTGAAAACGGGCGGCAAACCGGGCCAGGCGCAGTATGCGCACGGGGTCTTCCGCAAAGGCGGGGGATACATGACGCAGCACGCGATTATCGAGATCTTCCTGTCCGCGATACGGATCTATGAGATTGCCATGCGCATCCTCTGCAATGGCGTTGATGGTGAGATCGCGGCGGATCAGATCCTGTTCGAGGGTGACATCCGGCGCCGCGTAGAATTGGAAGCCTGTATAACCGGGAGCAGTTTTGCGTTCCGTGCGGGCCAGGGCATATTCCTCCCGAGTTTGCGGATGCAGGAAAACCGGAAAATCCTTGCCAACTGCTTTATATCCCAACGCAATTAATGTTTCAGGCGTGGCACCGACCACAACCCAATCTTTTTCTTTAACTTTGACGCCAAGCAATTTGTCGCGCACGGCGCCGCCTACTAAAAATATTTCCATGGTGTCGGTTGACGCTCTGTGGAAGTTGCGACACACTCTAGACACTTTTTAGCCGGAATACCATTGCCGGATTTTTTGACGAAGTACCAAATAAAACGCCCTTTATGATCCTGTCGAATCGCCGTTATCCAGCATCTCTCATCGCCCAAGCGGCGGTGCAAGCGCTGGTGAGTGTGCGTTGGGTACGCCTAATTATGCGCTGGCGGCCGGATGCAGGTGGGGGTGGTTGACACCAACTGAATTTCAAAGGCCGCGGCATTCGACCCGCGGCTTTTTTTTGCACCGCCGGAAATGCCGCATGACAATGAGGAGTTATCGCATGCAGGTCCCGGCGGCTTATTTTTTAGTGGTGCTGATCTGGTCCACAACACCGCTTGCCATTCACTGGAGCAACAGCAGTCTCAGCTTTGTTGCCGCCATCACGCTGCGCATGGCACTGGCATTACCTTTGTGTTTTCTGTTGATGAAAATACTGCGCGAACCGCTTATTCGTAATAAGCGCGATTGGTGGGCCTATGCCGCCAGCGCGTTGGGTTTATTTCCCAACATGTTGTTGGTCTATTGGGCCGCCCAATTTATATCTTCCGGGCTTATGTCCGTCATGTTTGGTATTTACCCTTTTTTTGTGGGTTTGTTTTCGTTGGTGATCCTTCGGGAAAACCCCTTCACAGTGGCGAAGGTATTGGCACTGCTGCTGGCGATACTGGGTCTTTGGGTTCTGCAGCGGGATTCGATCGCGGCGGGCAGTGACGCGGTTTGGGGAATTGCCGCCATGATATTGGTGTGCGTGGTGTGGGGATTCAGTTCCGTTGTGGTAAAAAAATTAGCCGTGGATGTGAGTCCGTCCCGTATGGGTGCCGGCAGCCTTTTACTGTCATCGCCATTTTTTTTGTTGGCGTGGTTCTGGCTCGACGGTGAATGGCCTCTGGAGATGCAACAAAAATCCCTGCTCGCGGTTGTCTACCTGGTGTTGGCCGGATCGCTCCTCGGGCATGTGCTTTGGTTTTATGTATTGCGTGCCTGCAGCGTTACCAGCGTTTCATTAATCTCCTTAATTACACCGGTAATGGCTCTGACATGGGGATTGTTGTTCGCCGGTGAGATCCCCAGTTCGCAAACCTTGTTGGGAGCCGGTTTGATTTTGTCAGCGCTGGTTTTGTATCAAGGCGTTTTTGCACACTCCCTGCGATTTCTGCGCCGGAATACAAAATTGTTGCGACGGTTCGGCGAAAAGGTTTGAGTGGGTGAATAGGCGCGGCCATAATAGGCCGGCTGCCGCTTCCGTACTGATCTTTACCGGCGGCCAATTTCGTATCTTTCACGCAACTTAATGGAACCTGTGTGTGAGTGATTTGGAGCGACAGCAGGCGATTCGCCTATCCAATACCCTTCTTGCAGCGGCAGGTGGATTGGTACTCAGTTGTGCGCTGATTTACGGTTATTGCGTCGGTTATGTCTGGTTGTCCGGTGCAGGGCTGATTATCGCGCAAATAATCTTCTGGTCAGTGAACGGGTTATTTGTTCTCGCTATCCTCAAGGGATACAACCTGCGTTTTCGGGAGCCGGCACTGAGCATCCCGCAAATGATCTGGGCCACCACCAGCGCCATGGTGGTATTGATGGTTACGGAAAAGCTCGACGGAATCATTTATCTATTGGTGCTCATTACCGTTGTCTTTGGAATATTCCGCGCTTCCGAGCGACAGTTCAATGCCCTGTGTACCTACGTGGTCGGCGGTATATTGGTGGTATTGGTTGTACGCGCGTTTTATTTTTATCCCCAAACGTTGAACTGGGATACCGCTTTGCAGTGGCTCACTTTCAGTTTTTGCGCTGTCACCCTCACCCGTCTTTGCCAAGCGCTGGTTATTCTGCGTAATCGCCTGCGAGCGCAGAACCTCGAACTCAAAAATGCCCTCCAGGCAAAAACCTATTTCCTCGCCAATATGAGCCATGAAATTCGCACCCCTATGAACGGCGTGTTGGGGATGTTGGACATAGCGCTCACCTCTGATCTACCCACGGAAACACGCCGCTACCTGGGAATCGCCCACGCCAGTGCCCAGGCTCTGCTCACCATCATCAACGACATTCTCGATTTTTCCAAAATGGAGGCGGGCAAGCTGCTGATTTCGGCGGAAACTTTTGATCTGGAACAATTCATTCATGATGTGGTGGGCGTGTTCAGCGCCAAGGCGGAAGCCAAGCAGCTGGAGTTGATCCTGGATATCGCACCCACCACTCCCCCGGTGATTAAGGCCGATCCGGCACGTCTGCGTCAGATCCTTAATAATCTCATTGCGAATGCACTTAAATTCACGGAAAAAGGTGAGGTGGTGTTGGCGGTGGAACCGCGTTCCAGTAACGGTTATTTGGAGTTGCTGTGGTCGGTGACCGATTCGGGGATCGGCATTGCCCAGGAGCAGCAAGCGGATCTCTTCGCCAGCTTCACACAGGCAGACGCATCCACTACGCGTCTTTATGGCGGCACGGGCTTGGGGCTCGCCATCTGCAAACAGCTTTGCCAATTAATGGGGGGAACTATAGGGGTAGAAAGTGAAATTGGACGGGGCAGCCGGTTTTTTTTCACTCTACCCGTGGAAAGGGCGGTGCCGGATCAGCCTCCGCTGGCGACAACGGACCCGGATTTTCTCGTGGGGAAAAGTATTCTGGTGGTGGACGACAATGCTACCAATCGCCTGGTACTGCGTAAGCAACTGGAACATCAGGGCGCGCAGGTATACGAAGCGAACGGTGCCGAGGGCGCGCTTGCCCTGGTGCGGCAGCCGGAGTTTGTATTGGATATGGCGCTGTTGGATATGCAGATGCCGCGCACCGACGGCGTCATGTTGGCAGAGATGATCCGCGCCTTGCCCGGGCGGGCGGAACTGGTGCTGCTGCTGTTGAGTTCCGGGATGCAGGATCTGGAGCAGGAGCTGCTGAACACTCATGGCATCAGCGCCTGCCTCTTCAAGCCGATTGCACCTCAGCGGCTCTATCGCGTCATAGCGATGGCCATGGCCAATCGCGGGGTCTTCGTGAAAATGGCTGTGGAAAATGCCGTGGCCGCTGTGAATGCCTCAGACGCCCGCGTCTTGATGGAGACCCGTGTCCTGATTGTGGAAGACAACGTCACCAATCAGGAGGTGGCGGAACTGGCCTTGGACACCCTGGGGTACAAAGCCGATTTGGCCGCTAACGGGCGGGAGGCGTTGGCCAAACTGCACCTGGCTCAGGAGCAAGGCAACCCCTATGGACTGGTGCTTCTGGATTGTCAGATGCCCGTGCTGGATGGCTATGATACTGCGCGCGAGTTGCGACTATGGGAAAGGGAATCGGGGTTGCCCCCGGTGATCGTCATTGCCATGACTGCCAACGCCATGATGGGCGATCGGGAAAAGTGCCTTGCGGCGGGGATGGATGACTACCTGAGTAAACCTCTTCAGTTGGAGCTGCTGCAGGAGAAGCTCAGTTCCTGGTTGCGACCCTCTCCCCATGCCAAGCCCACGGCAGAGCCACAGCGCTCATCGGAAACAGTGGTCTGGGACAGGTCTGCACTATTGAAGTTGGTGCGCCAGAAAGAGGAGCGCATGCGCAAACTGTTGCAATCGTTTCTGGCGGGGCTGGATCTGGTGGAGCGGGAAATCCTTCATGCGTTGCATCGCAAGGATTGGGAGTTTGTCGCCCGACAAATCCACAGCCTCAAAGGCTCCTCCGCTAATCTGGGTGCCCGCGCTCTGCCGGCATATTTGGCGGAGTTGGAGATGAAGCTGCAACAGCCCCAGTTGGATGTGGCCCGGGAAAGTGAAATCCTTCAAGGCCATCTAATCCGCCTGCGCGGCGCCATGCAGTCTTATATGGATATCAGCTATTTGCCGCCTGTATGAGCGGCTCAGCTCACAATAGCTCGGGCTGCCTTGCTGCAAAAAGAATCGGTTTCAGCGCTGATGGGAATGCCGGGATTGGCCCCGGCATTCATAGCTCAATGGTCTTCTTTGTCTTTATTATCAGGGCAATGAAAACTCTCCGTCACTTCATTGTCCCGCAGTGAATTCAGATGCACGTCAAAACCCCACAAGCGGTGGATGTGTTTGAGCACCTCCTGAGTGGAACCTGCATCCAATGGCTGACGATTGAACTGCTGATGGTGGAGGGTAATTGAACGATCGCCGCGCACGTCCACTTCGTATATTTGGATATTGGGCTCGCGATTGCCGAGGTTGTATTGGGCGGAAAGCGCTTCCCTCAATGCGCGATAACCATCGTCGTCGTGAATAGCGGTCACATCGATCGCGGGATTTTCGTCATCGTCCAAAATGCAAAACAACTTCAGATCCCGCATCACCTTGGGCGAAAGGAACTGTAGGATGAAACTCTCGTCCTTGAAATTGCGCATGGCGAAGTCCAGGGTTGCCAGCCAATCACTGCCGGCAATATCTGGAAACCAACGCTTATCTTCTTCAGTGGGGTGTTCGCTGATGCGCTTTAAATCCGTAAAGATGCTGTAACCCAACGTGTAGGGATTGATGCCGTTGTAATAAGGGCTGTCATAGGACGGCTGGTAAATCACGCTGGTATGGGATTGCATAAACTCCAGCATAAAACCCTCGGTCACCAGCCCGCGGTCATACATAGTGTTTATCAACTGATAGTGCCAAAACGTGGCCCAGCCTTCGTTCATCACCTGCGTCTGGCGCTGCGGATAAAAATATTGGGCGATCTTGCGCACGATGCGTACGATTTCGCGCTGCCAGGGTTCCAATAAGGGCGCCTTTTTCTCGATGAAATACAGCAGGTTTTCCTGAGGCTCTTCAGGAAAGCGCATTTTTTTCTTTTGTTTTTTGTCGTGCTCGTCTATCGGTATGGTGCGCCACAAGTCGTTGATCTGCCTTTGCAGATATTCCTCGCGCTCCTTTTGACGTAACTGCTCTTCCTGAGTCGAAATAGGGTAGGGGCGTTTGTAGCGATCCACCCCGTAATTCATGATGGCATGGCAGGAGTCCAGAATTGCCTCTACCGCTTCCACCCCATATTTTTCCTCGCATTGGGCAATGTATTGTTTGGCGAAAACAAGGTAATCGATGATGGACGATGCATCGGTCCAGGCGCGAAAAAGGTAATTACCCTTGAAGAAGGAGTTGTGGCCGTAACACGCATGGGCTATTACCAGGGCCTGCATCATCATGGTGTTTTCTTCCATGAGGTAGGCAATGCAGGGATTGGAGTTGATGACAATTTCGTAAGCGAGACCCATCTGGCCGCGATTATAGGATTGCTGCACATTGAGGAACTGTTTGCCATAGGACCAGTGGCTGTAACCTATAGGCATGCCAACGGACGCATAGGCGTCCATCATTTGTTCCGAGCTGATGACTTCTATCTGGTTCGGATAAGTATCGAGTTTGAATTCCGCGGCAATTTTTCCAATGGCGCGGTCATAGGCCTGGACCAGCTCAAAACTCCACTCCGAAGTGGTGGAAATTGGGGTGTGGGTGCTCGTCATTACGCTACCTTTTTCTGAAACAGCTGGCGGAATACCGGGAATATATCGGAGGCATTGACGAGTTGTCGCATGGCAAACGTATTCGGAAAATCTTCCACAACTTTCTCATAGGCGGACCACAGTGCCTGATGATCACGTGAGGTAATTTCAATATAAGAGAAGTATTGCAATTTGGGCATGAGCTTTTCAGATAACAACTTGTAGCAGACTGAAGAGTCGTCGTTCCAGTTGTCGCCATCGGAAGCCTGGGCTGTATAGATATTCCATTGCTCGGGCGGGTAGCGCGCGCTGATGATTTCATCGGTGAGTTTCAACGCGCTGGAGACAATAGTGCCTCCCGTTTCACGGCTATAGAAAAATTCCTGCTCGTCCACTTCTTTGGCGCTGGTGTGATGACGGATAAATACCACTTCTGTATGTTCGTAATTGCGCTGTAAAAAAAGATAAAGCAAAAGAAAAAACCGCTTGGCTATGTCCTTGGTCGTCTGGTCCATGGAGCCGGATACGTCCATGATGCAAAACATCACAGCGCGTGAGCGTGGTACTGGATGTTTCACATGCAAGTTGTATTTGAGATCGAAGTCATCCAGCCATGGCACCCGTTGGATTTTCTTGCGCAGCTCGGCAATTTCCAATTGAATTTCGTTCAAGCGTTCGATGTCTTGCGGCTGAGTGCTTTCCAAGAGGGCTTTGGCTTCCGCTTCCAATTCTTTAAGTCTGCGGCGTTTGCCGCCGGAAAGGGCGATCCGCCGCGCATTGGCTGCGCGCAGGGAGCGCACTATATTGATTTTGCCCGGAGTACCTTCATTGGCGATCCCCGCGCGATGCATTTTGTACTCGGTATTGCCAGCGAGGTGGCGCTTGACCAGATTGGGCAGCGCTAGGTCCTCGAACATGAAATTTAAAAATTCTTCCTGCGTAATGTTGAAGGCAAAATCGTCCACGCCTTCACCGGAATTCCCTGCGCCCTGACCGTTGCCGCCCGCACCGCCACCCTCTGGACGCTTGATCTGGTCACCAGTGACGAAGTCCCGGTTGCCTGGCAGCACACGGTTTTTTTTTCCGCCTTGGCCGTGGTGAAATATGGGCTCACCAATATCTTTGGCGGGGATGCTGATTTTCTCGCCGGAATGAATATCGGTAATGGAGCGTTTATCGATAGCCTCGGAAACTGCCTTTTTTATGTGGTGGCGATAACGCTCCAAAAATCGTTGCCGATTGACAGTGCTTTTGTTTTTGGAATTCAATCTGCGATCGACAATATAGGTCACATGTATTTCCTCTCAGGCCTATTGCGATTTGCGTACGCGTAGATACCACTCGGACAGCAGGCGAACTTGTTTTTCCGTATAACCGCGCTCCACCATGCGATCGACAAAGTCTTCGTGTTTCTTCTGGTCGTCCTTCGATGACTTGGTATTGAAAGAAATGACTGGAAGCAGCTCCTCGGTGTTGGAGAACATTTTCTTCTCTATTACGGTGCGCAGTTTTTCATAGCTGCTCCACAAGGGATTTTTGCCGCTATTGTTGGCGCGTGCCCGCAGGACGAAATTGACGATCTCATTGCGGAAATCTTTCGGGTTGCTGATGCCTGCCGGCTTCTCAATTTTTTCCAGTTCCTCGTTGAGCGATCCTCTGTCAAGGATTTCGCCGGTTTCCGGATCGCGATATTCCTGGTCCTGAATCCAAAAGTCCGCGTAGGTAACATAGCGGTCGAAAATGTTCTGGCCATATTCCGCATAAGATTCCAGGTATGCGGTCTGTATCTCCTTGCCAATAAAGGAAACATAGCGCGGTGCCAGGTATTCTTTAATAAATCCGAGGTAGCGGGTGGCGACTTCCTCCTGATATTGCTCCTGCTCAATTTGCTGCTCTAGTACATATAACAGGTGCACTGGGTTGGCGGCGATTTCGGTGGGGTCAAAGTTAAATACTTTGGAAAGGATTTTAAACGCGAAGCGCGTAGAAAGGCCGGTCATGCCCTCATCCACACCCGCACTGTCTTTATATTCCTGTAGGGATTTGGCTTTTGGATCCGTGTCCTTCAGGTTCTCGCCGTCATAAACTCGCATTTTAGAAAAGAGGTTGGAATTTTCCGGAGCCTTCAAACGCGATAGCACTGAGAACTGCGCGAGTAATTTCAATGTGTCGGGAGCACAAGGGGATTCATAAAGAGAGCTGTGCTGCAACAGCTTCTCGTAAATTTTAATTTCTTCCGACACCCGCAAGCAGTAAGGGACTTTGACTATGTAAACACGGTCGATGAATGCTTCGTTGTTCTTGTTGTTCTTGAATGCCTGCCACTCGGATTCGTTTGAGTGGGCGAGGATTACGCCTTCGAATGGAATCGCACCCAGGCCTTCAGTACCGTTGAAATTGCCCTCCTGGGTCGCGGTCAATAAAGGATGCAAAACCTTAATGGGCGCCTTGAACATCTCCACAAATTCCATGATGCCCTGATTCGCGCGGCACAAACCGCCGGAAAAACTGTAAGCGTCGGGATCATTCTGCGGAAAATCCTCCAGCTTACGAATATCCACTTTACCAACCAGCGAGGAGATATCCTGATTGTTTTCGTCGCCCGGTTCTGTTTTGGAAATGGCGATTTGATTCAGAATTGAGGGATGAATCTTGACGACCTTGAATTGGCTGATGTCTCCGCCAAATTCGTGCAACCGCTTAACCGCCCAAGGGGACATGATGGTTTTAACGTAACGGCGGGGAATACCGTAATCCTCTTCGAGGATTGCGCCGTCTTCATCCGGGTCAAATAGGCCGAGTGGTGATTCAAAAACGGGTGAGCCTTTGATGCAATAAATGGGTTGTTTTTCCATCAAGTGCTTTAATTTTTCTGCCAGCGACGATTTACCGCCACCCACAGGGCCAAGCAGATACAAGATTTGTTTTTTCTCTTCCAATCCTTGAGCCGCATGGCGAAAAAAGGACACTATTTGTTCGATGGATTCTTCCATGCCGTAAAAATCCTCAAACGCCTTGTAACGCTTGATGATCTTGTTTGAGAAAATCCGGCTCAGTCGAGAGTCGCGCGAGGTGTCAGCCAATTCCGGCTCACCTATGGCGAGCAGCATGCGTTCAGCCGCAGTGGCGTAAACCGATGGATCCGCTTTGCATAAATCCAGATATTCCTGGATCGTCAGTTCTTCCTGCTGCGTGGCTGCAAACCGATTGCGATAGTGGCTGAAGATCGTCATATGGTCCTCCTCAAAAACGGCGTGATTCAAAGCCCAACGTCTATCGCGTTACGGCTCGAACAGATATGGCTGCGGACTTTTCCGGCATTGAAATCCCCTAACCTAAGCATAGACGGTGGGAATCCTAGTGCTGGGCAATTTCAAAAAAACTACCGCATTTCGACAAATTATTGAACAGTAGGGTTCCGAGAAAGAAGCGCAAACTTTGTGCGCCAGGAACTTGGCGTAGAGCTCAAGATTCCTGCTTCCTGGTATTTAACCTGATCTTGGCACTGGTCGCCAAGAAAATTCGACTCAGTAATTTTGTCGCGAGAAAATGTGGTGACGGTCGAGTGCAATTGGCAGCCATTCAAGAAGCAAGCCAAGCTTGGAATTGCGTAGTAGATGCTATTTAGAGCTTCAATTAAGAAGTAAAAGTTGAATCGAATAATAAAATTTCTTGGATTGATGCCTGTTGGAATTTCAACGCCGTTTTAGGCGCTTCCACGCAGGTATTGATGTTAAGGCCTAAGCACCCCGTTGCACGACATAAGCCGAGAGATCGCGCAGTATGTTGGCGTTGTCGCCGAAGTCACAAAGCGCTGCGAGAGCTTCGTCATGCAGCTGCCGGGCTTTGGCCTGAGCTCCGTCGAGCCCCAGGAGGGACACATAGGTGGGCTTGGCGCGATCACGATCCGCGCCTTGGCGTTTACCCAGGACAGTGGTATCCGCGGTGACATCGAGAATATCGTCTTGCACCTGGAATGAGAGGCCCACTGCTTTGGCGTAGGTGCGCAAGGATTTGAGTGGCCGGATTTCCGCGACACCACTGGCCAGCGCGCCCATAACCACAGCGGCTTCTATCAGTGCACCGGTTTTGTGCACGTGCATACGCTCCAGAAGATCTGCACTGGGGTGAGTGGCCACTGCTGCCAAATCAATAGCCTGACCCGCAACCATACCTTTGGCGCCCGATGCCCGCGCAAATTCCCGCATCACAGGCACTAAATGATGGGGTGACGTATCCGTACCGAGCAGCACTTCGAATGCAAGGCATTGCAGGGCGTCGCCAGCCAATATGGCCGTTGCTTCGTCAAAGGCGATATGGCAAGTGGGTTCACCGCGGCGTAGGTCATCATCGTCCATGGCCGGCAGGTCATCATGGATCAGACTGTAGGCATGCATGCATTCCAATGCACATGCACTGGCGTCCAGAAGCGGGGACTGCATATCACCCCCCACACTCTGGGCGCTGGCATATGCAAGGACTGGCCGCACTCGTTTACCGGCGCTCAGTAGGCTATAGGACATGGCATCAAGCAGGCGCTCGGCCCCCGGGACACGTGCTGGCAGTGCCATTTCCAGCAATTGGTTGACCCTGCGACTATAGGTGGCGATAAATTGTTTGAGATCAAGAGTCATGGGCCTTCTTCCACATCCGGGATAAAGGGTTGCAGTGTTATCTGGGTATCTTGTTGTAGAAGAAGCGTCACCTTTTGTTCTGCTTCCAGCAGCGTCTGCTGGCATTCGCGGGTGAGCTTTACGCCTTGTTCAAAGGCTTTTAGGGATTCTTCCAGTGGCATGTTGCCGGACTCCATAGCCGCCACCAGTTGCTCCAGATTGGCGAGAGTCTGTTCGAAATCGACGCTTTTTTTCTTTGCCGCCATGAAAATCTACCCGTAGGTTTCGTGGAGCGGCCACACTACCGGACCGTTTCCAGAGGGTCAATCAGCCTGATACTGGGGATCCTGCGATGGGGTTGGCCTTAAGCCGTCAATTCAAGGTGTTGTAGAAAATATCCCGACTAGACTTAATTCGTTTGAAACATTTCTTTGACGGTTGGACGTTATTTGGCGCCCAGTTTGTAACGCGAGGTCAGCGGGTGGATTTAGCAACATTGGTTGGAATCATCGGGTCCGTGGCCCTGATTATTATCGCCATGCTTATGAGTGGCGAATTGGGCATGTTCATCGATGGTCCCTCCGTCGTCATTGTAGTTGGAGGGAGCGTGTTTGCCGTCATGGCCAAATTTGGGTTGGGGCAGTTTTTCAGTGCCGGCAAGATCGC
>Ga0164241_10003107_pt1 | contig 17156 bp, 18 predicted proteins | sample OricomyardsoilBY_FD_108780 | JGI IMG/M metagenome (GOLD analysis project Ga0164241, IMG submission 108780) | Backyard soil microbial communities from Emeryville, California, USA - Original compost - Back yard soil (BY) | ecosystem: Environmental > Terrestrial > Soil > Unclassified | place: USA...
CCGAGCTCGAGAAGGCCGTGATGGGCAACGGCGACTTCAGCAACGCCGACTTCTACGGCGCGGACCTCACCAGCGCGAACCTCGCCGGCGCGAACTCGCCGCCACCGCCCCCGCCCTTCTCGACCGCGACGCCGAAGACGACCACCAACCTGATCAACGCGAACCTCTGGGGCGCGACCCTGGCCGGCACCGATCTGACGAACGTCAACCTGGAGAACGCCAACCTCTACGGCGTCGTCGCCACGCCGGGCGCCGCGAACTTCACCGGCGCGCTGCTGTACTCGGCGAACCTGAGCAGCGCGATCTTCAACGGCGCGAACTTCACCCGGGCGTTCATGCACGCCAGCTCGATCCAGATCTCGACGTTGGACGGCGCGAACTTCACCAACGCCTCACTGGGCTCCGTGGTGATCGTCAACTCGAGCTTCGCCGGCGCGACGTTCACCGGCGCCGTCTTCCCACGCGCCACCTGGATCAACGTGACCTGCCCCGACGGGACGCTCCAGAGCACCGCCTGCCAGGCGTAGCGACCTTCCCGATCGTCCTCATCGCCGTCGAACGCACCGCGGCAGCCAGCGACAACCAGGACGAGTCCCGGCCCGAGCCACCGATCACTGCGAGAGCAGCCACAGGCCCATGCAGGTGAAGCCGACCATCATCGTGACCATCCAGTACTGCGAGCGGAGCGCGTCGCGACGGTGGCGGAAGAGCGTCAGCGCCCGGTCGTGGGCGAGGACGATGGCCCCGACGTGGCCCATGACCAGCGCGGCGACCTGGACGTACCAGATCGTCGTGGCCCCGACCGCGGCGTAGTCGGGGACGTACGTGGCGGTCCCGAAGTAGTCCGCGTTCGTGCCGAGCGGGTCGGAGAGCAGCACGTAAAAGGTCTGCCCGTTGAAGACGAGCAGCGAGAAGTAGTGGGCGGCGAGGTAGGCGAACGCGATCGGCACGAGCGTGTGGACGAACGCGCCGGAGAGCTGGCGCATGTCGCGGCCGGAGGAGACGGACCGCACCCCGGCGATCCCGATCAGGTAGAGCGCCGCGACGAGCAGGACCGCGGCCAGGAGCCCGACGGTCCCGGTCGCCTGCACCGCCGTGTCGGTCGAGCATCCCAGCCCGGTGAACGCGTCCTGCAGCGGTCCGGCGACGTGCAGCCAGATCGGTCCCTGGGACGCGCCGTCGAAGGTGGTCGCGCCGATCATCACGCTGAGCAGCGCGACGGTTCCCGGCACGGGATCCAGCCCCACGACCCCCTCCAGCGGAGGCCGACGGCGCAGCCACCCGTCACGCCAGTCGAGCGGCGCGAGCCGCGCGAACAGGTTGAACGCGACCGCGAAGCCGTCCCCGCGCGAGGTCCACGGCTCGACGCCCCACCTGGCCATCGCCACGAGCTGCACGGCAGCGTACGTCAGGGCCAGCGTCGACAGGCCGGCCGGCACATCGTGGTCGAGCCACACCAGCTCGACCCACCCGAACACGAGGATCGCCACGGCCGCGGGCCACCGGCCGAGCCACGCCGGGTAGGGCCGGGCCGCTCGTCGACGACCAGGGGCCAGTGTCCCGATCGTCCAGCCGGTCGCGCGAGCCACCGCCCGCCACGGGTTGAAGGCGCGGAAGACGTCGCCCAGGAGCACCGAGGCGAACGGCACCGCGACCCAGAAGACGACGAACACGACGGTCGGCAGGATGTTGCCGAACGCGGTCTGGCCGCCGGCGTATCCCGCGTAGACGACGAACGCGAACGCTGCCGTCCCGGCGGCACCGCACAGCACGTCGAGCACCGCGGGGACGCGCAGCACGCGCTTGGCGTGACTCGTCGTGAAGCGTGGCGTGGGCCACAGGATCCCCAGGGCCACGAACGAGAGCAGCAGCACGACGGCCGCGGCCCACGCGAACAGCCAGGTCGGGATCGGCAGGTCGGTCTTGGCGACCAGTCCGTGCGCCAGCGCGGCCGGAGGCCAGGCCAGGCTGAGTCCCAGTGCCGTGGCCACGCCGCCCACGGCCGGTCGCATCAGCGTGCGGGCACGCATCAGCGCACGCTCTCGATGAAGTCGACGATGCCCTGCACGTCCGTACGGTCGAGCCGCCGCGCTCTCCCGATCGACTCCCGCATCGCGTTCCGCGGGTAGCCGCGCACCTGTGTGCCGGGGCGGCCGAGGATCGCCTCGCGCAGGAACCGTGAGGTCGCCTCGCGCGTCCGTCCGGTCCGCAGGCGCACCCGGCTTCCGGCCAGGCCGCGGATCGTCGGCCCCACCCCACGGGTCCCATTGGTCGAGTGGCACGCCGCGCAGCCGAGGTCGACCCACAGCTGCGCGCCGCGCAGGGTGCTGCGCTGCACGAGGCTGAACCCGAACGACTCGGTCGTGGTGGCGGGCTGCGACGAGGCGCAGCCGGTCAGCCCGAAGGCTCCGAGCGCGAGCACGCACGCGATCCGCGATGACGGTTGCACGTCAGCGGCTCCTCTTCGCGCGGTCCAGGAGAACGCCGAGGTCGTGGGCGAGGACGTCGGGATCGAACCCCGTTCCCGCATCGAGCTTCGCGGCGAGCCGGCCGTCCGCGTCCACGAGCCAGACGACGGCGGTATGGGCACTGCGCGGATCGCCGGGGATCTGCGGCGCGGCGAAGTAGGACTTCCAGACCGGCGCCAGCTCCCGCTCGCTCCCGACGAGGTAGTGGAAGTTGGCGGGCTCGTGCATGTGCTCCAGCCACGAGCGCACCGTCTCGGCATCGTCGTTGCGTGGATCGACGCTGATGCCGACGATGGACAGCTCGCGGGCTCGGGATCCCAGCTGCTCCAGGGCCAGGCGGATCTGCTGGCCGATCAGGGGGCAGACGTCGGGGCAGTTGGCGTAGAGGAACGTCACCGCGTACGGCCGGCCGGCGACATCCGCGTTACGCAGGCGGCCGCCGCGCGCATCCTCCAGCGAGAACGAGGGTGCGGCCCGGCCCGCGAGCCCGGCGGGCAGCTGACTGCCGGCATGGAACGGACCGTTGGCGGGTGGCGAGGCGGCACCGCCGCAGCCCGTGGTGACGACGGCGGCGATGGCGGTCAGGGACAGGACGGTGGCGATGCGAGCGCGGCGACGAGCGGCAGACGCGTGCGGCGGCCGACGTCGCACGGGCGTCCGCACGGCCGGTGATGGCCGGGACAGCGGGAACATGGGACTCCTCGGACTGGGCGGGGACGATGCGATGACCGCGGCCGCGACCGCCCGTGCGTCGCCCGGCTAGATCAGCCGGGGCACGCTAGGAGCAGACGAGGTGCGGCGCGACGCCCGGCGGTCCGCGCTCGGCCAGGGAGCGGGCCAGGAGGAGACCGCCGCGGACCGGGATGCAGATCGCCGACGGCAACCGCAGGCGCAGCACCCTGCGGGACGGCTGTGCCTCGAACCGCTCGGCCAGCGCGCGCAGGCGATCCTCACCGAGGTACCGCCCCCAGGACAGCAGGCCGAGCAGCGCCAGGCACGGCGCCGTGAACAGCAGCGCGTCGGCCGCGCCGGGCAATCCCATCCACGCCGCGAGGACGAGGAGGAGCACCGCGAGCGCCGCGAAGGCGCCTTTGCGACCGAGCATCGTGCGCATGCTACTCCGGGCATCGTGAAGGTCCCAGCTCCCCGAGCAGCATGGTGGCGCCCGTAAGCGGAACGCTGGGGTATCGTTGCGCCGCGATGCGGCGTTTGCGTCATATCCGTCCCACCGGTGCCGCGGCGCTCGTCGCCCTGCTCTCGGTGATGGCGGCGACCGCCGACGCCGCTCCGCAGATCGCGCTGCTCCTCACGCCGTTCGTCGTGATCGTCCTGCTCCTCAGCTTCGGGGTCTTCCTCGGCGAGGATCTCCTGGAGCGGCTGCGTGCTCGCCGCTGGACGAGCCCGCTGCGCGCCCGCGAGCCCCGTGCCGGCCGGCCCTACGCCGCGACCGTCGTACGCCGCGTCGGGCGCAGCTTCGCCTTCGCGCTCGCCATGCGCCCGCCGCCCGCGGCGCTCGCCCTCCGCTAGCCGCACCTGACGCTCGCTGACGCGAGCCCGGCTGCGGCTGGCTTTCGTCATACGAGTCAGGAGACGCGCGCTCGCTCGGCGTGTCCCCGGTCCGCGTCGTGGTCGTACCGAGCCGGTTGGGCTCGTTCGCCGACGTCGCGGGACGCGTGAACCTTCAGGAAGGAGGCGTGCGATGCACGCTCATCAACGAACCCGGCGCCGGTGGCGTCGTGTCCCCATCGGGGTGGCGGCCATCCTGGCCGGCGCCGCGCTGGGCACGACGGTCACCGGAGCCAACGGGGCAGCCGGACCTCCGGCGGCCTGCAACAACATCCCGCAGATCACCGACGTGTCCGGCGACGGGCATCACTCCACCTCGGACGTGCTGTCGGCGTGGTTCTCGGAGGCCGGCGGGCGTCTGCAGGCCGTGATCCAGGTGCGGGCCGGGACGTGGGTCGCCGAGCACGACGACCCGGAGATCCCGGGCTCGGGCTTTGCGGTGCTGTTCTCGGTCGGGGGGCAGGTGCGCTACGTGCGGGCCAACGCTCCCGGTCCGGCGACGCCGGGCAATCCGGTGACGTACGACTACGGCACGTACACCAAGGCGGGCCGGTTCGCCAGCCTCGGGGCCACGACCGGCTCGACGATCGTCGCGACGGGCGGCACGGTCACCATCGACGTCCCGGCCGCGACGGGAGCGACGGCGGGGGTCCGGCTCGTCAACCCGTTCGTGCTGACCTACGACGGCATCACCGACGGTGAGCCGGACTGGGTCGACCACGGACCGGGCGGGACCTCACCGGACGAAGCGGCCTACGGTGCCGACTACACCGTCGGCTCGTGCGTCACCCCGACCACGCCCACCACCCCGACGGACACGACCCCGGGCGGGACGACGCCGACCGACCCCGCGCCCCTGACCACCAACGCAGTGCAGCTCAAGGCCGCGTCCAAGGTCAAGGGCGGCGGGACGATCACGGTGTCCGGCCGGGTGTTCCCGGCGCGCGCGGGCGTGCCGGTCACGATCGTCCGCAAGGGCAAGCAGACCGTGAACCTGAAGGTCACGACGAAGGCCGACGGCTCGTTCACCGCGAAGGTGGCGATCCAGGAGACCACCGAGCTGCGCGCCGTCGCCGAGGGCATCGGCTCGCAGACGCTCACCGTCACCGCGTTCACGACGGTGAAGGTGAAGATCACCCGCAAGCGCGACGGCTCGGCCGTCGTCACCGGGACCGTGCGTCCCAAGCTGCCCGGCCGCGTCCTGTGGCTGCGCAGCACCTCGGTCACGGCCTCGGCCAAGACCACGACCAGCAAGGGCGCGTTCCGCCTGCGCATCAAGCACCCGCGACGCGGCCGCTACCAGGCCGTCGTCATCCCGACCGGCAACCGCGCCGAACGGGCCACCTCGAACACCGGAGTCATTCGATGAAGCGCAACCCCACCAGCACGATCGCCGCCGCCGCGGCCGCGATCGCGCTCCTGGCCCTCCCGGCCGCCGCGTCCGCTCACCCGGGCGTGTACGCCGTCACCGCCAAGGTCGCCACGGGCCAGACGTACGTCGGCGGCGACACCACCGGCGCCAGCCTCACCAACCAGACGCAGTACGCCATCGCCAACGACGGCTACCCCCTCGGGCTGACCGAGAACAACGGCGTCACCGGCGTGCAGCCGGACGGCACCGCCGGAATGGTCAACTACAAGGTCATGCCCGGCACCTGGCGAGCCGGCATGACGGCCGAGCAGAAGCGCACCTACCCGGGCGCCCAGACCGACGTGCAGCCCCACGCCACCTGCGTGACGCCCGCTCTCTCCACCAGCGCCACCGTCCTGGCCTGGCAGGGCGCGGACCCGTTCTACAACTACATCCCGTTCCAGAAGGCCGCCGTCGGCCTCGGCGACGACCCCACCAAGTGGATCCCCGTCGTCAAGACCGCCACCGGCGTGGACCTCGACGCCATCGCCACCATCGACCCCAGCAAGCCGGTCAACGACGCCGTCAACACCGCTCCGTTCAAGACCGCGTGCGAAGCGCTGCCCGGACCGGGCGTCTACCACAAGGCCGACACCAACTCGAGCATCGCCACCGCGCTGATCGCCGACACCAAGGCCCCGCTGCAGACGCAGATCACCACGCTCACCGACCAGGTGACGGCCCTGCAGACCGAGACCACCACGCTGGGCCAGGCCAAGGCCGCGGCCGAGCAGACGGCCGCGACGGCCCAGGCCGAGAAGACCGCCGCCGATGCGGCGACGACGGTCGCGCAGGGCGAGGCCACGACGGCCAAGGACGCCGCGAGCAAGGCGCAGGCCGCGGCCGCCAACGCCGAGGCCGCACGCAAGACCCTGGAGGACCGGCCGCTGGAGCTGACGCTGGCCTCCAAGACGTTCGCCGCCGGCTCGGGCGTGGCCCAGGCCACCGGCAAGAGCGGCACGTCGGTGAAGGTCACCGTCGAGCTCACGTCCGCCGCGGCCAAGAAGCTCGGCGTGTCCTCCAAGGCGGTCTCCTCCAAGACCACGTCGCTGGGCGGCCAGGGCGCGGCGCTCGTCTCGCTCACGCCGAGCAAGGCCGTCGCCAAGGCGCTCAAGAAGAAGAAGGGCAGCTTCGCGGTGACGGTCACCGCGACCGCCGACGGCAAGACCAAGACGGCGTCAGCGTCGCTGACGCGCTAGCCGGACGTACCGGCCGGGGCGCCATCGGGGCGCCCCGGCCGGATCATCCGTTCCACTCCCCGGAGGTATTCCCACATGCATCGTCATCTGAAGCAGTCCGCCACCGCACTGGCCGCCGCGCTCGCGGTCGGCGCCACGTTCGGCGCGACCAACGCCGCCGCGCACGTGCAGCTCGTGTCCACCAGCCCCAAGGCCGGGTCGACGGTCAAGTCCGCGTCGTCGGTGAAGCTGACGTTCAGCGGCCCGATCCGCAGCGGCACCGTCAGCGTCGTCGGGCCCGGCAACAAGCGGGTCTCCAAGAGCAAGGGCGGGCGTGACCCGCGCAACATCAAGCGCCTTTCGGTCAACCTGAGCAGCGGCCTGAAGTCCGGCACCTACAAGGTCTCGGCCAGCATCGTCGCCGGCGATGGGCACTCCGAGAAGTTCTCCTACTCGTTCAAGATCAAGAGGTAGCAGCACCCCATGAACGTCACGACGACGCTCCGCAGGGCCGGCCTGGCGCCGGCCCTGGCCGGGGCGCTCCTGCTGATCGGCGCCACGAGCGCCGGCGCCCACATCCAGGTCTCCCCGACCGTCGCCGCGCCGAACGACCCGGTGCACTTCACCGTCCTGGTCCCCGGCGAGAGCGAGCAGGAGACGGTCAAGGTCGAGCTGAAGGTCCCCGCCGACGTCCTGCCGTTCTCGTTCGGCACCACCCCCGGCTGGAAGCGCAAGCTCGTCGAAGCACCGAACGGTGCGATCGACCGCATCGTGTGGACCGGCCGCATGCCCAAGGACGGGTTCGCCGAGTTCTCGTTCCTGGCCGGCACGCCGGAGAAGCCGACCACGCTGACGTGGAAGGCCCTGCAGACCTACGCCGACGGGCAGGTCGTGCGCTGGATCGGCGCACCCGGATCGGAGCAGCCGGCCCCCGTCACCCGGATCGTGGCGGGCGCCCCGGCCCAGAACGCGGGCGGAGAGGGAGCCGGCGACTCCTCACCGGCCGCGAGTGAGAAGCCGGACGCGGCCGCGGAGCCCGCCGCTACCGCGGCGACGGACGACATCGACTGGGTCGCGCGTGGCCTCGCCCTGCTCGGCGTGTTCGCCGCGCTCGCCGCGATCCTGCTGGCGCTTCGCGCCGCCAAGGGCCGGAAGGGCTGAGCGACGTGGGGCGGCGAACGGCACTCCTCATCGCCACGGCGATCGTCGCCCTGCTCAGCCTGCCCGCCAGCGGCTGGGCGCACGCCCAGCTGGAGGGCACCGTCCCGGGCCGTGACGCGCTCGTTGCGGCCCAGCCGAAGCTCGTGACCTTCGACTTCAGCGAGGCCGTCACCGGCGGCCAGGGCTCCGTCCGCGTCTACGACGGCCAGGGCGACCGGGTCGACGCGGGCGATGCGCTGCATCCCGGCGACGACCCCAAGGCGTTCGGCGTGGGCCTGAAGCCCGGCCTGCCCCAGGGCACGTACACCGCCACCTATCGCGTCGTCTCCGCCGACGGGCACATCGTCACCGGCGGCTTCTCGTTCTCGATCGGCAAGCGCACCGCCGCCTCCGGGGTCAACGTCGGCGACCTCCTGGCCGGGCAGAAGACCGGTGCGGTGACGAGCACGGCGTTCGTCGTGGTGCGCGCCGCGCAGTACGGGGCGATCGCGGTCGGCGCCGGCGCCCTGGCCTTCCTGCTGCTCATCTGGCTGCCGGCGCTGGCGAGCATCGCCGGCAAGCCGTCGGAGTGGACGCCCGCCGGTGCCGCCGGCACCCGGCGGCTACGTCTGCTGCTGCTCATCGCGGCCGCGGCCGGCGTCGTCAGCGCACTGCTCGGCGTGGTGCTCGAGGCCGCCGAGGCCGCCGGCGTCTCCTTCTGGGACGCGCTCGACGGGACCATCCTGGGCGACGTGCTCGATACCCGCTTCGGCGTCGTCTGGACCGCCGGCGCGGTGCTGTGGGTCGTCGTCGCCGCCGGCGCGGCGCTGCTGCCCCGGCGCGTGCGGCCCCCGGCACCGAAGCTCGCACTCCTCGGCGTGCCGCTCCTGGCGCTGCTCCTGCTCCCCGCGCTCGGTGGGCACTCCAGCGTCCAGGACCCGGTGTGGCTGCTGCTGCCCGCCAACGTCCTGCACGTCACGGCGATGGCCGCCTGGGTCGGAGGGCTCGTGGCGCTCGTCGTGGCCGTGCCCGCCGCCACGCGCCAGCTCCTGCCCCCGGACCGTACGCGGCTGCTCGCCGCGACGCTCCTGCGCTTCTCCCCCCTGGCCCTGGGCTCCGTGCTCGTGATCCTCGCCACCGGCATCGCCCAATCCCTCGTGGAGATCAGCGCCTGGTCACAGCTCCTGGACACCGCGTTCGGCCGGGCCGTCCTGATCAAGCTCGTGCTGCTCCTGGTCCTCGTCGGGCTCGGAGCGATCAACCGCCAGCGCACCGTGCCGCGCCTGCGCGTCCTGGCCCAGACGGGCCAGACCCCCGGCGAGACGGGCGTCGTGCTGCGCCGCACGCTGCGCGCCGAGGTGCTGCTCGTCGCCGTCGTCATCGCCGTGACCGGCGCACTGGGCGGCTACCCGCCCGCCAAAACCGCATCCACCGGACCGGTCAGCGTCACGACATCGATCGGCCCGGAGCAGCTGCAGCTCACCGTCGACCCGGCCAAGCCCGGCAGCAACGAACTGCACGTCTACCTCCTGGACCCCCAGACCGGCGCGCAGTTCGACGAGACCAAGACGATCACGATCGAGGCGACCCAGCCGGCCAAGGGGATCGGGCCGCTCACCCTCGATGCGGAGAAGGCCGGCCCCGGTCACTACGTGGTCTCCAGCGCGGTCCTCGGCGCTCCCGGCACCTGGAAGATCCGCGTCGTCAGCCTCATCTCCGACTTCGACGAATACGAGAAGACGGTCGATGTCACGCTGCGATAGCCAGACCCCGATCCAGGTCGTCGCCCGATGAGGCGCGCACGTCGCACGAGCCCGGTGGGCGTCGCCTGCGCGGCGGTGTTCCTCGGCGCGTTCGCCACCGCGGCCGAGGCGTCGCCCCACATCGCGCTGCTGCTGGCGCCGGCCGTCGCGCTGGGCCTCTTCCTGGCGTTCGGCCTGTACCCGGGAGAAGAGCTCCTCCAGGCATGGCGAGAAGCTCGTGCCGCCCCGCGCCCCGCGCGACGCCTGGCCCCCGTCGTACGACTACGGCCCGTGGACTACGTGCGCCCGGTCGGCCATGCCGCCGCATTCGCCTCGGCGATGCGTCCGCCACCCGCCACAGCCGTCCGCGCCTGACCAACGCCGCACCAGCGGCGACACGTTCGCGAGCGGACGGACCCTCCACACCACCCCACGCCCGGCGCCCTTCTGCGCCGGGGCAACCCCGCCTGGCCCCACAGGGCCGGCCGCGGGATCCGTCGTCCAACTGGAGGAACCTCCCATGCATCACGTCGCAACCAACGCCACCCGCGGCCTGCTGGCCGTCGCCGGCCTCTCCCTGCTGTTCGCCGCGCCCAGCGTCGCTCGCACCACGCCGGCCGCCAAGAAGGTGGACATCGCGTTCGCCGCCGTGGCCGGCGACACGCCCGTCGCCTGCGGCACCGCCATCACCGGCCTCGGGACCACCGGCCAAGCCGCCCAGCTCAAGGATCTGCGCTTCTACGTCTCCGACGTCACGCTCACGCGCGCCGACGGACGATCCGTGCCGCTGAAGCTGGAGAAGAACTCGACGTTCCGCCTCACCCGCGGCAAGAGCGCCGTCACGCTGATCGACCTGGAGAACGGCACCGGCGCGTGCGCCGAGGACGGCACCAAGGCCACCAACGCGCACCTGCGCGGAACCGTCCCGGCCGGCAAGTACACCGGCGTGCGGTGGACGGTCGGCGTCCCCTCCACGCTGAACCACACCGATCTCGCCGCCGCCCCCGCGCCGCTGAACCTCACGGCGATGGGCTGGTCCTGGCAGGTCGGCCGCAAGTTCCTGAAGATCGAGACGGCCGACCCCACGTTCATGGTCCACGTCGGCAGCACCGGCTGCACCGGCAACCCCGCCAAGGCCGGCGACATGAAGTGCACGAGCTCCAACCGCGCGGGCGTGCGCTTCAAGAAGTTCGACCTCGCCCGCCAGCGGGTCGCCGTTGACGTCAAGGCGCTGCTGGCCGGGACCGATCTCGGCGGCGGGATGAGCATGCGCGCGATGGACATGGGCGGCATGGACATGGGCGCGGCGTGCATGTCGGGCCCGGGCGAGATGAACTGCGGCCCGGTGTTCGGGGCGCTCGGCCTGGCGTGGAACGACACGTCCGGCGGCGGCTCGGCCTCCCCGTCCAAGCAGACCGTGTTCCGGACGATCACCCGATGAGACGCGCCACCGCGCTCGCCCTGCTGGTCTGGGCGAGCGCGTCGGCCCTCGCGCTGTACTACATGTCGGACACCGGGCAGGCGTCCAAGGACCCCTCCGCCGGCTACGCCTGGCACCTGCCGCAGGGCTTCCCGACCCCACGCACGCCGAAGGGCAACCCCATGAGCAAGGCCAAGGTCCACGCCGGCCGCCGGCTGTTCTACGACGTGCGCCTGTCCGGCAACCAGACGCAGTCGTGCGGCTCCTGCCACCAGCAGGCCAAGGCGTTCACCGACGGCCGCGCCCAAGCCGTCGGCTCGACCGGCCAGACGCACCCGCGCGGCGCGCAGTCCCTGGTCAACGTCGCGTACGCCTCCACGCTGACGTGGGCCAACCCCGCGCTGCTGACGCTGGAGAAGCAGATGGAGGTCCCGCTGTTCGGCACCCAGCCGGTCGAGATCGGCATCAACGACGCCAACCGCCAGACGGTCCTGCGGCGCATCCAGCGCGACCCCTGGTACGCCAAGCAGTTCCGTCGCGCGTTCCCGAAGCTCCGGGCACCGATCAACTGGACGACGATCATCCGCTCCCTCGCCGCGTTCCAGCGCAGCATCATCTCCGCCGACTCCCCCTACGACCGCTACCTGCAGGGCAAGACCAAGCTGGCCGCCGCCGCCCGCCGTGGAATGAACCTCTTCATGGGCGAGAAGGCCGAATGCCACCACTGCCACGGCACGTTCATCTTCAGCGACCAAGCGACCTACCTCGGCTCGGCCCTCGAGAAGCCGCTGTTCCACAACACCGGTCTCTACAACGTCGGGGGCACCGGAGCGTTCCCAACCGGCAATCAGGGCGTCTTCGACGTGACCGGCCGCAAGACGGACACCGGCCGTTTCAAGGCCCCGACCCTGCGCAACGTCGCGCTGACCGCCCCGTACATGCACGACGGCTCGATCCCGACCCTCGCGGCCGCGGTCGCCCACTACGTCGAGGGCGGGCGCCTCATCACCGACGGACCGTTCGCCGGCGACGGCCGCAAGAGCCCCTACAAGGATCCGCTCATCGCGGCCATCGACCTCGACAAGCGCGAGCAGGCCGACATCGTCGCCTTCCTCGAGGCCCTGACCGACCGATCCGTCACCAAGGACGAGCGCTTCTCCGATCCCTTCGCCGGGAGGAGGTGACGACGAGCGGTGGCACGAGGATGGCCGGCCGGGTCGGTGACGAACGGGCGAGCACGCGTCGGCCCGGCCGGCCCCCTCCCCGTGCCTCGGCGCCTATGATGGGTCGCGGTGTGCCGGGAAGACTGGTCGGCGACATGTGTTCCCGACCCTGAAAGTTCCCGTGACCGCACCGCGCACCCGTAGCGTGTCCGTCTGCCCGCCTCCCACGGAGGTCGGCCGATGATCCTGGCGATCGTGGTGTTCGTCGCCGCCCTGGCGGTGATCGCCAGCGAGAAGGTCGACCGCACCAAAGTGGCGTTGGTGGGCGCCGTCCTGATGCTCCTGACGCAGACGATCGATCAGGAGCAGGCGATCGAGGCGATCGACTTCAACACGATCGGCCTCCTCGCCGGGATGATGCTGATGGTCAAGATCACCGAGGGCACCGGGGTCTACACCTGGCTGGCGATCCGTGCCGGCCAGCTCTCCGGCGGCCGCTCGGCCGCGACGGTGTGGTCGCTGGCGATCACCACCGCGCTGCTGTCGGCGTTCCTGGACAACCTCACCACGGTGCTGCTCATCGTGCCGCTGACGTTCCTGCTGGCCGACGCGTTCGACATCGACCCGATCCCGATCGTGATCATCGAGGTCATCGCCTCCAACATCGGCGGCACCGCGACGCTGATCGGCGACCCGCCGAACATCCTCATCGCCGGCGCGACCGGGCTGACGTTCGGGGACTTCATCACCAACCTGGCGCCGATCGTGATCGTCACGTTCGTGGTCGTGACCGGCCTGCTGTACCTGTGGTTTCGCAGCCGGCTGCAGATCGCTCCCGAGGCCGCGGCACGCGTGCAGCGGCTCGATCCTGGCAAGGCGATCGAGGACCTCACCGAGCTCAAGCGCACCGTCCCGATCCTCATCGGGACGATCCTGCTCTTCTTCGTCCACAAGCAGCTGCACCTGGAGCCTGCGACCGTCGCGCTGGCCGGTGCGACCCTGATGCTGCTGGTCACCCGTCAGAAGATCGAGGACGCCCTGGCCGGCATCGAGTGGGCGACGCTGTTCTTCTTCATCGGCCTGTTCATCATGGTCGGCGCGCTGGAGGAGGTGGGCGCCATCGCCAAGGTCGCCGACGGCGTGGCCTCGGTGACCGGAGGCGACCGCACGTCGGAGCTGTTCGCGATCACGTGGGTGTCGGCGATCGGCTCGGGCATCGTGGACAACATCCCCTTCACCACCGCGATGATCCCCGTGGTGGAGGATCTCGGAGGACACAAGGACGACGCCTACTGGTGGGCGCTGTCGCTGGGGGCCTGCTTCGGGGGCAACGCCACCCTCGTGGCCGCCGCCGCGAACGTCGCCGCGGCAGGCATGTCGGAGCGGGCCGGTCACCGCATCACGTTCATGACGTTCCTGAAGGTCGGCATTCCCGCCACCCTGATCTCGATGCTCCTGGCCACCGCCTACGTCGCCGTGAGGTACGTCTGATGCAAGCACTCATCCGTGATGTTCCCGTCGTGCACGAGCACGACGAGCTGCGTGTCGCGTTGCGGGCCATGCTCGACAGCGAGCTGCCCGCGCTGCCCGTCGTGGACGCGCACGACCGGTTCTGCGGCGTGTTCGGCGAACGCGAGTTCATCGCCGCGCTGTTCCCCGCATACCTCGGCGCCATGTCCTACGCCGGGTTCGTGCCCGACGACCTCGACGAGGCATTGGAGCAGCGCGCCGGGTGCGTGCTCGAGACCGTCGGCGCGCATCTCAACCGCGAGCACGTCGACCTGCCCCCCGACGCCTCCAACGCCTCGATCGCCGAGACGTTCCTGCACCATCGCGTGCTGATCGTCCCGATCGTCGACCACGGCACCGTCGTGGGCATCGTGCGCCGCGCCGACTTCTTCCGCGCCCTCGCCGCCCGTGTCCTGGACGCGTAGCACCTCCTCGGGCCGCGATGACCTCCTCGGGCCGCGATGGGGGTCACCACCCATTGCGGCAGCCGGCGAGGAGCGGCAATCTCGTCGCATGACACACAAGACCATCGACGTGCTCGTCGTGGACGACCACCCCGCAGTCCGGACCGGGCTCCAGGCCCTCATCAACGCCCATGAGGACATGCGGGCCGTCGGTGAGGCATGGGACGAGTTCACGCTCCCCCCCGCCATTCATCGCTGTGACCCTGACGTCGTGCTGTTGGACTACCAGCTGCCGGGAGCCAACGGGATCGAGCTGTGCCGCCGCACGAAGGCGAACGTCATGGCCCCGCTGGTCATCATCTACTCCGCGTTCGTCGGCCCGGCGATGGCCGTACGAGCCTGCATCGCGGGCGCCGACGCCCTGGTCGACAAGGGCGTGCAACCCAGCGTGCTGGCCACCACGATCCAACGCGTGGCCGACGGTGAACGGGTCCTTCCCGAGGTGACCAGCGAGACGATGACGCTCGCGGGCGAGATGCTCGATCCCGATGATCTTCCGATCCTCGGCATGCTCGTGAACGGCATCCCGACCAGCGACGTGGCCGAGACGCTTCACCTCGACCAACCGGCGCTCGACGAACGGCTGGACCGCATGCTCGTCGCCCTCGCCTAAGGTTCGAGCGTCATGCACGGCTCCGATCAGTTCGCCGCTTCGTCGTGACCGCCACGCGCTTGCCGGGCCCACCCCGCAGCTCGCTCCTGTGGAGGGTGTTCTCCGCGAACGCCGTGGTGCTGATCGTGGCCGTCGCGCTCCTCGCCGTGCTCCCGGTGACGGTGAGCTGGCCGGTCAACGCGTGGGAGCTGGTCGTCATGGCGGTCGGGCTCGTCGCGACCCTCACGGTGAACCTGATCCTGCTCCGTCGGATCTTCACCCCCCTGGGCCGGCTGCGCGACACGATGGCGACCATCGACCCACTCCGACCCGGACAGCGGGTCGACGTCGGAGCGCGCAGCGTCGAGGTCGCCGCGCTCACCGCCGCCTTCAACGACATGCTCGACCGGCTCGAGGGCGAACGGCGCCGCAGCTCCCGACGTGCACAGGCAGCCCAGGAGGAGGAGCGCCGCGCGATCTCGCTGGAGCTTCACGACCAAGTGGGCCAGAACCTGACGGCACTCCTGCTGCAGCTGGACGTCGCGCTCCTCTCCGCTGAGGGCAAGCAGCGGAAGGCGTTGCAAACGTCGATCATGACCGTCCGCGATTCGCTGGCGCAGGTCCGCACGATCGTGCACCGCCTGCGACCTGAGGCCCTCGAGGACCTCGGCCTGGTCGGAGCGATCGGGCACCTCTGCACGCGCGTCTCCCGCGACAGCGGGCTGCCGATCGAACGCTCCCTCGACCGGACCGTCCCCACGCTCAGCCCCGACGCGCAGCTCGTCGTATACCGCGTGACGCAGGAGAGCCTCACCAACGTGGTGCGCCACGCCGCGGCAGGCGCCGCGACCGTCGAGCTCGTCCCGCACCGCGGAGGCGTGCGCTTGACGATCGCCGATGACGGAGCCGGAACCGCACGCCTGATGCAAGAGGGGTCGGGCATCCGCGGCATGCGCGAGCGGGCACTCATGGTCGGCGCACGCCTGACCGTACGCCAGCGTGTCCCGGGCGGAATAGAGATCTCGCTCGAGGTTCCCGGGGATGAGGTTCGACCCTGATGGCGGAGAACGCAACCAGGATCCTGCTCGCCGACGACCACGCGCTCGTGCGCACCGGCCTGCGCCTGGTGCTCGAACGCGAACCAGACCTCATCGTCGTCGCCGAAGCCGAAAACGGCCCGGCGGCGATCAAGCGCGCCCTGGGCGACGGAATCGACCTCGCGATCCTCGACGTGAGCATGCCCCAGCTCACCGGGCTACAGGCCACGCGCCAGATCCTCGCCCACCGTCCGGCCATGACGATCCTGCTGCTCTCGGGATACGACGACGAGCGGTTCCTCCTCGACGCACTCGATGCCGGCGCCGCGGGCTACGTGCTGAAGGCCGAGGCCGACCAGCATCTCATCGCCGCCTGCCGGACGGTCATGCGCGGAGACCCATTCGTGTCCCCGACCGTCCTGACGCCGTTTGCGCGCGAGCAGATCACGCGCTTCGCCACGGACGGCGAACGCGGGATCCCCGACGCCCTCACGCCGAGGGAGACCGAGGTGGTCAAGCTCATCGCGGAGGGATTCTCGGCCCACGACATCGGCGAGATCCTCTCGATCAGCGAGAAGACGGTGGATCGCCATCGCTCCAACGTGCTCGAGAAGCTCGGGCTCCCCGATCGCGTCGCGCTGACGAGATACGCCATCCGCCGTGGACTCACGAGCCCGTGAGTGGCCACCACAGGGAAGGGCGACACCCGGTCACACCGGGGAGAGACCGGCCGGGCTCCCAGCCGAGAGCCGTGCGTGCAGACGTCCGCTCTGCTCGTTGAGCCCGGCGATCTGCACCCGCACGTCGTGGCGGGCGTACCGCACGGCGACCGCGTCGAGCGCGGCGACGGCCGACGGGTCCCACACGTGGGCGCGGGAGAGGTCGACGATCACGTCCGGCGGGTCCCCGGCGTAGTCGAAGGCGTCGACGAGGTCCTGGTCGGAGGCGAAGAACAGCTGCCCGGTGACGGCGTAGACGACCGACGTGCCGTCCGGGTCCGTGATCCGCTCCACGCGCACGATCCCCGCCGCCCGCCGCGCGAAGACGGCCATCGCCGTGAGCACTCCCAACCCCACGCCGATCGCCAGGTTGCCGGTGCTGACGGTGCCCGCGACGGTGACGAGCATGATCACGGTCTCGGCCACCGGCATGCGGCGCAGCGTCGCCGGCGCCACGCTGTGCCAGTCGAACGTCGAGACCGACACGAGGATCATCACCGCGACCAGCGCGGCCATGGGGATGACCGCGACGACGCTGCCGAGCCCGACGACGAGGACGAGCAGGAACACGCCGGCGCAGAACGTGGAGATGCGGGTCCGGGCCCCGGATGCGCGGACGTTGATCATCGTCTGGCCGATCATCGCGCAGCCGGCCATGCCCCCGAACAGGCCGGTGACGAGGTTGGCGATCCCCTGGCCGCGTGCCTCGCGGGTCTTGTCGGACGCGGTCTCGGTGATGTCGTCGAC
>Ga0164241_10003108_pt1 | contig 17154 bp, 15 predicted proteins | sample OricomyardsoilBY_FD_108780 | JGI IMG/M metagenome (GOLD analysis project Ga0164241, IMG submission 108780) | Backyard soil microbial communities from Emeryville, California, USA - Original compost - Back yard soil (BY) | ecosystem: Environmental > Terrestrial > Soil > Unclassified | place: USA...
CTCGCACTGGGTGCAGTAGAGACCCCGGGACATATACAGCCCCTCCAATGCCGTATTTTTATGCGGTTCAATGCGCACCAGGCTGGACAGCACAAATCTGTCCGGTACCTGCGGCAGGGTCAGGCCCTCCCCGTCCTGCACATAATCGGCTTCCGTCAGAAGCTCCCCATCCAGGCGCAGCTCCAACAGTTGCAGATCCTGGCCGTGCAACTGCAAAGGTCTGGTGTGATTCCCCCGGCGGCGTATCTGCAACTCGGTGTGGACTTCGGTGTATTCCTGCTCCAGTCGGAAGTGCAGGCGGGTTGTATCAATCCGGAAGTCGGGAACCTGGTAATCCTTGAGATAAACAGTTTTGGGGCTGGTGCCGGTCATAAGGAAGTCTCAAACAAGGTGGATAACGGCATGGCAAACCTACTCCCGCCATTGAAGCGGAGTCTCTTCGGGAATGGCACTGTCATGGGCGCAGGCATCCCCTTTAGGCGGCACATAACCCGTACGCTGCTCTGGGGGCAGATAGTGATGCTCATAGGCAATCACCGCCTCCAGGCAAGTTTGCAACTGCGCCTCCGTCAGCGCACGCCCATCTGGCCATTTGCGCAGCGCTATGGCGCGCCGGAAACTCTGATAGACCTGCGGGGTCACCGCCGCCAGTGTTTCCTGCAAATTTGCGGCGGCGGGCAAAGGCGCTGCCGGCTGATCGGATTTGGTCATGGTATTCCTTGGAAAATATCGTGGCTTGTTTCGTTTGAATTGTGGCTTTTATTTAAATCGGTCATGTCTGTAAGCGGACGCGTCCGGTGAAACGGTCATGGCCTTTCCGTCGAAACGGCCATGGGATTGGGCGGCAGTTGCACTTGGCGCACGGCAGCGGGTGGTATTACCAGCGCCAGGGCGAGTCCCGCAAGAAGCCCACCGACATGGGCGCCGTTCGCCACATGCACGGCAAATAATTCCAGCGCAAAAGGCAACACCACCAGGGATACCCCCGCCAACACATAAAGTCCGGTTGGCAACCGTAAAATCGGTGAGCGGGTGCGCCGGTAGAGCACCGCAATCACCCCGAACAAACCAAAAATCACACCCGACAAGCCGCCAAAAATACCCGGACCGGAAAGCCAGTACTGACCCAGATTTGCAGCAATCGCTGTTACCAGAAGAATGGCGGCGTACCAGCCTGCCGGCAGCACAAACTCCAGACGCCGTCCCAGTTCCCACAGCGCCAGACAATTAAACAATGCGTGAAGAAACCCGAAATGCAGAAACGCCGGGCTGATAAGACGCCACCATTGGTGTCCCACCCAGTAAGTCTCTTTGAACGACAGGAACGCCTCGTAGCTGATAAACAGCTGGAGCTCGGTAAAGATGAAATAAGCCACCCATTCCGGACGCAGGGACACCATTAGGAATCCGCACATCCCCAGCATCAGGGTAATCAGCGTCAGGGGCCAGGTCCGCACCAGTGCGGGCACCAGCGACGCGCCCCTGGGCGGCTCGGGGCGGCGCATCTGGTCGAGAACAACGGCGGCTTGATCGAGCTGCCCGTCCTCCACCCAGAGTTCCGCCGCGCCGCTGCCGTCCCGAACCTGATAGGACAGGTGCTGATCGTCCAGCCGCTGCCGCAGCAGGTCGAGATTCTGTCCCGGTGCGAAACTGCACACTTTAATCATCGTCATCTTCCGTTAAACCTCAGTTGTCCGGGTCCACGTACACCCAGACAAATTTATCCGTGGATAATTTGCGCTCGCCGTCAAACCGATAGGCGGCCAAGCGACCAAATTTGACCGCACTGTAATCCAGGCAGGCCACATTGGCGCACAGTGGCCGGGGCCGGCCCTGCAACCAGTAATGCCCCACGAACACCGGCGGGTCCTGCGGCGGGTAACACAGCAGTTGCTCGCTCTCCCCCGGCGACAGCTGCCGGTCCGCCAATTCCTCCGGCAAGGGATCCGGCTGGAATACCACGTCGCGGTAGGTATGAGGGTTGAGCGCCCAGAACTTGGTGCGAAAGGATTCCCGCACATAACCGTCGCGCCCGGTGATGGTAGTGCCGGGAGGCAGGTGAATGCCCGTGCCGCGCGTGAGCCGGTCGAACACCCTGCCGACAAAGCTGCGGGGATCCATGGATTCAAGGATCAGATCGTCATTGAATCCATTGGTGGCGTACCGGCGTTTGTACTCATCGATCAGACGTTGGTCCCAACAGGCATGCACGACACGGAATCCGGGCTTCTCGATGAACAGGGGGAGTGTCTTGAACCATTCCAGGAACATGCGCCACTCCTCCGGGTAACCGGCAAATTGTTCCAGTGTCTCGGCGATCAGGCGGTTATGGCGCGGGGTATGGGCGCGCACATGCGACTGACCCGCACCTTGTGGCGCCCGGGTGGTATAACCGATGGCGTTGAATTCATGATTGCCGAGAATGCATTCGGCGCTGCCCGCATCCACCATGGCTTTAACGAGATGCAGTGCCTCGCGGATGTGCGGACCCCGATCCACCACATCACCCAGAAAAATCGCACGCCGGCTCGGGTGGCGATAGACCCCGTCATACAACTCATAACCCATCTTGCACAGCAGTTTCTCCAGCGTATTAGAGCAGCCGTGGACGTCGCCGATGATGTCGTAACCTGTATGGAGTCCCCCAAGGTCTCCCGTCATGCCTGTACCTCAATCAAAGCCATTGTTGGAGTGGGAAGCCCAGCCGAGCTTGGTGCGACAGATTTCGTAAAAGTCATGGTCCTGGGGATGGATAAGGCAGAGGTGCTCGACTTTTTTCCGCACCACGATTTCGTCACCCACTGTGGTCACCTGATGGGTCTGACCATCGCAGGTAACATGGGGACGTATATCCCGCAGATCCCCCACCACCACTTTAATCTCGGAATCTCCGTGGACGACGATAGGCCGGCTGCTGAGGGTATGGGGATTGAGAGGCACCACCACCACGGCGTCGAGGCCCGGATGCATGATGGGTCCACCGACACTCAGGGCATAGGCAGTGGAACCTGTGGGGGTGGAAATGATAAGCCCGTCGGAACGCTGGCGGTAGACAAACTCCTGATCGATATAGAGTTCGAATTCGATCATGCGGATGTATTCGCCCGGATGCAGAACCACATCGTTCAACGCTGTACCGGAGCTCATAAGCTGTCCGTCGCGATACACATGGCAATCGAGCAGAAACCGTCGCTCGGCCACATATTTGCCTTCCAGCACCGCGCCCACCTTGCGTTCAATCTCCTCCGGCAATATGTCGGTGAGGAATCCCAGGCGGCCGCGGTTGATACCCAACAGGGGTACGCCGGTACGACACATGGAGCGGGCGGTACTGAGCAGGCTGCCATCCCCACCCACCACGATCACCAGGTCACACTGGTCCGCCAATGCGTCCCGTTCCAGGCGCGGCAAACGGGTGACCGGCGCCGAGGCGGCGGTCTGTTCATCCAGATACAGCTCGACGCCCTGCTTTTGCAGGAACAGGATCAAGCGCTGCAAGGAGTAATAGGCAGCCTCGCTGCCGAGGCGGCCCACAAGACCGATTTTGGAGAATTCACTCATGCCGATGGGTCCGCAGGGAAAGCGGCTATTATCCCGGAATTCGCCGCAGGGTATAGAGGTTGGTACGAGGTAAAGGAATTTGCCCGCCCTGCCCTCAGCCTTTCAGTACGCGCCCGTCCTTTAACATGTAACTTAAACCCCGCACCAGTTGGTATTGCATGCCGGCACCCACGAGACCGCCCTTGAGCGCCAGTGTGTTGTAACCTTCCTTGCCGAGCAGGTAGGCCGCCGCACGGCTGCGTCGGCCGGTATCACAGTAGAACACGTAGGGAACATCACTGCGCAGCAGCCGTTTTTTCAGCGACAGCAGGTTGAGGGGTACATTGGCCGCCAGGACAAGGTGGCCCTCGTCGTATTCCTCCTGCGTCCGCACATCAATGTAGACCGGTTGTTCAGCCAGGGACTGGGCTTCCTCCTCGGAGACCTCTTCCACCTCCGGCTCGACCAGCAGGATTTTGAAATCCTCTTTGCGCAGGCGCATGAGGACGCCGTCTTCGGTCATGGTGACGGTGGCATTGCGCAAGGTTTCGTACACCAGTGCATCCTCGCCGAAGCAACGCCCACGTCCGATATCCGCCAGGTGCATCAGTCCGCCTTTTTCGTCGCGGCGCGTCACCCGCGCTGTGCCTTCCTTGATGAAATAGCAGCAATTGCCAATTTCCCCCTGGCGTATCACCACATCGCCCGCCAATACCACCTCGGGCACCATACGGTCCAGGATGCACTCGGCATTCACCGGGGGCACTTTATAAAAAAGATTGGAATTGAGAACGGTGCGAATCCAGTCCATATCCTCGTCCAAATCCCTTTGCACACTGAGCTCCGCCAGAAGGTAATCGCTGATCTGCGACCAGCTCAGAATGCGGTCCAGGCGATCGGAATCCAATCTGAGCAGCGTGCAGTCGGTGTCGGCCACCCCCTCACAGGGGCGAGGCATCTCGTTGGCGAGAGCAAAAAGGCTGTCACCCGCACTCACCAGCTCCTCGTATCCAGAGGAATAGATCAATCGCACACGACCGTGCAGTAAATAAATATGTCGGTAGTCGCACACACCCCGATCAAACAGTTTCTGGCCGGTGTAGAAATAGTCGACGCTGGCCTGCTGCAGTAGAAAATTCAAATAGGAGGTTTTGAGGGCGCTGAGAGGCACAAAGGCTTGTGCCAGTGGGGCCACGTCCTGGGGTTGATCGCTTGCCATTTGGGCTGTCATAAGCTGTCGCAATCATGTGGGGCGCTGCGGGAGCTCCATCATGGAATAGCCAAACCGCGACGTCCCTGTAAACCTCCGGTATGCAACACCAGAATTCGTGTGCCCGGCTGCCAAAACCCGTTTTGGGCCTTATGGGCAATTCCCCAAAACAACTTGGCGGTATACACCGGGTCCAAAGGCACTCCGGTTTCCGCTTCGAAATGCGCCACAAACTGCCGTAGCTCCGAGGGAAATCGGGCATACCCTCCACAATGATAGTTGCTTTCCAGGAATAAGGACGGCGGCAATTGGTGATGGGAGGAATTAGGTGCAATCAGGGCCTGAGTCTGGGACACAATCTTGCGACGCAGGATCGCCACCTCTTCCGCCCCTCCCTTTAATGCCAGAAATGCATACACCGGCACCTGACTGCCCGCGAGCACACCCGCCACCGTGCCCCCGGTTCCCGCCGCAACGCAAACAGCGTCCGGCTGCCATGGACACAAGTTCAACGCCTGCCGCGCCCAGACGGCGCAACCTCCAGCACCGGTGAGATCCCCAGCCCCTTCGGGAAGCCAATAGGCATCACCCATTCGCCGGCGCAGCTGAACCTGCCAATCCACCTCGTCTTTACGTCTGTATTCCGTGCGGGACACAAACTCCAGCTGCATGCCCATGGCAGCGACGTCCTGGAGAGTAGGACTCAGTACCGCCGGCCGCTCGCCGCGCACCACACCGATGGTGGGTACGCCCAGCACTCGGCCGGCTGCCGCGAGGGCATAAAGATGATTGGAGAAGGCGCCACCGAAACTCAACAACGCAGGGGCACCAGATTGGCGGAACGCCCGCAGGTGCCCGGAAAGCTTGTAGAACTTGTTGCCACCCAATTGGGGATGCAGCAGATCCTCACGCTTGACCGCCACTTCCAGCCCCAACCTAGCCATCATCGGCCAGTGCAAACGCTGAACAGGCGCCAAGCGTGCCACCTGGTCCAGAGGTAACTCCGGCCAGTCTGGGGGCAGCAGGCGGGAATAGGTCAATTTATACAGCTTTGAGCTTGCTGGATTTCTTGCCGGGTGCGTGCTTGTCGCACAGGTCGCTGGCACCGGGCACAAAATCCGATGGATTCACCACGCGTGGCAAGTCAGTGCAGCAGGTTTCGCCTGCCTCATCCACCGCGCCGCACACCGGCATCTGATAGTGCTTCAACCAGGCCAGGTAGTTTTTTTCACTCACACCGCAATACGACGCCGTAAATGCGGTGGGGCTTTCCAGAAAATGGGTCATTTCGGAGTAGGGAATGGTGATGTGTCCGGCGCCTGGTTGATAAGTGACAAAGTTGACGCCCTTACGGCTGAGCTTTTCCAGGAAAAGATCGCCACTGTTGGCCTGGGAGTCCTGCTGCGAGCGGCGCAGCCGCTCGATCTCCTGGCGCAATTGCTCCTCGTGGTCCGCGCGATAGAGCAGTTCCACCTCTTTCATCTTGAGCAACTCGGCCATCTCCGCCGTTGCCGCGGCAATCTTACTGTTCCATTGGGCTTCCAAACGCACTTTCACCGCTTCCAGGGATTCCGCTTCGGTACCCTGGGCGCGACGCAGTTTGTGCTCATAGTATTCGCGCAGGCCGTCGATTTTCTGCAGCTGACCGTCAATGGTTGTATGCAGCTCCCGGTTACGCTGCTCCAGGTCACGCACCACCGCCTCTTTTTCTTCCAGTTTTGCCTGGAATTCATCGGACTTGCGGGCGAATTCCCCGCGCAACTGCTCCACCGCCTGATCCTTATCGCTGGTCATGGAGGCGATGCGTGCCTTCTGGCCGTCCAATAACTGGGCCATCTGTTCGCGCATGGCTTGCTCGTACTGCTTACTGAACTGCATTTCGAGGCGCTGCAAGTCCTTGGCGGAAAGCCCCGCTCCGGAATCCTCAGTGTTATGAACAACGCGGAAATGAACACCCAAGCGATTGCGCTTCAGGGCGCGCAGCATTTGTTTGAAATGGGAACCATCGGGCTTGAGGTCCGGATCCCACATCCAGTCCTTGAAGAAGGCGATGGGACACTGGCTGGCGCATACCATATGGATGGGACCCGCGCCGAGATCCGGTCCCCTGGCCGTGGTGCGGGCCATATCCAGCAGCGGCAGATTCCAGGAACGATCGACAGCACCTCTGGTGTCGAACGCCATAGTAAAAAACACCGCCGCTACCGGGATGAAATCTTTATTGAATTCCACATAGGCGGCTTTTTGGGTGGTGTTGGCCCACTCTTCAATTGGCACGTACCCGTCCAACAAGGCTTCGAGTTCCGGGTAAAGCAATTCCCGGGAAACACCCTCCTTGCCAAAAAACAGCACCGCTTGCGCTTTGTCCGTATCGAATAAAAACATGAACGACCAGTCTGTGAGACACCAAATTTAGCAGCGGGATACACGCCCACTCACCCTGTAAAAACGCGCCATAGCGTAGCGCGAAACACCATCAAACAGAACAGCGAGCTGACGGGTCGTGACGGAATTGCGAAATCAGGATACTTCCACGAACGTGTCTTATGTCAGCAGATGCTGACTATAAAGATAGAAGACTGGCGTCAAAAATAAAGCGTAAAAGCTTAGGAGCGGAAGCGGGCTCTCTCAAACCTCTGAATATTCGTCGAGATAATCGTCTGCTTCGGATTCGTCCTGATCCATAAAATCCACATCCTCCAGCAACTCTTCCAAATAATCTTGCATAACGGTGTCCTTCGTTTGTCGATCAACAATCAATTCTTCGGGAACCACGAATTCTTTAGGTAAATAACGAATTCTTCAGACCGATGCTAACTGTTGAGAGTGACAAAATTCTTACAGGACAGTTCGGGAGAATACAAATGTGTGCGGGAAATTGTGAACAGGTTGGGTGAAATGGCGGACCGGACGGGACTCGAACCCGCGACCTCCGCCGTGACAGGGCGGCATTCTAACCGGCTGAACTACCGGTCCGCATCGAAGACCAACCATCCGGGGGTCGGCTGGTGGTGGAGCTCATGAACAATGAATGAGCTGTGGTGGGTGGTACAGGGATCGAACCTGTGACCTACGGCTTGTAAGGCCGTCGCTCTCCCAACTGAGCTAACCACCCTGGTCGAGGCCGCGCATTCTACGCGAGGCGATACACCTGTCAACGATTATCTGTGGTTGGTTGAATCTGCGCCATTTTGCTAAATTGGCGCACCTCCGCCGCGAAAACAACCGCAGTCCCGCCGCTTTTAGACGCAGGTTTATGAAACGACTCCTATCGCTGACTCTATTAATCTGCCACCTGCTGCCCAACGCTGATGCCTGGGCACAAGGTGCGAACAGTTCCGGCGTGTCTTCATGGAATTTTTTACTATTGGCGGTGTGCGCACTGCAGACGGTTGTGTTGGTTTTATTGGCGATTCGCCATCTGCGCGCGCGGTCCGGCAACCAGAATCTCGATCCAATTCTGCAAAAAACCAAATTCCAGTTGCACAGGGAAATTGCCCGCCACGAAGCCACGGAAGAACTCCTGTTGGAAACGCGAGAATATCTCAGCTGCCTCATCAACTCCCTGCCCACAGTGATCATAGGAGTGACCGAAGATGGCTACGTGACCCACTGGAACATAGCAGCGGAGCGCATCAGCGGGCTCGACAGCCAGACCGCTCTCGGCCAAAAAATTTCTGCGGTCTTTAATGCGCCCCCGATTCCCATCGAGCAGATACGCACCACCATCGCCGGTGGCAAAGCCTATGTTCGTGAAGCCCTTGCACTAGGGCGCGGCACCGATGCGCGCTATCTCGACCTCACCATTCAGCCGTTGATTTCGCCGGATACCCAAGGCGCGGTGATACTGGTGCAGGACGTAACCCCGCGTGTGCGCATGGAACGCTCGCTGATCCAAAACGAAAAAATGCTCAGCCTGGGGGTGATGGCGGCGGGCCTCGCGCATGAAATCAACAACCCGCTCGCCGCGATTATCAGCAATCTGCAAACCATCAACCGTCGGTTATCCCCCACCCTTGCCGCCAATCTGCAGGTGGCCGAGGAATTAAAAATCCCCTTTCACGACCTGGTTCAGTACTGGGAGAAACGCGACATTTCCCGCTTCCTCGATGGCATACAACTGGCCAGCGAGCGCGCTGCAAAAATTGTTAAAACCATGCTGGAGTTTTCTCACGCGAACAATGCGGAATTTTCTCAGCAGGATCTGGTGGCGCTGGTAAATGAAAGCCTTGACCTGGCGATACATACGCTCGAACTGAAAAGCGAAGGCGCAGTGCAAATGCCGTTTATCATTCGCGATTTTGATACGCAATTGCCCACGGTGGAATGTTCCGCATCGGAAATTCAACAGGTGTTATTGAACATGCTCCTCAACGCCGCACAGGCGTTTCACCATGCTCAACCGGCAATCGCCAACCCCACCATTAATTTACGGCTGGTGGGGGAAAAGGAGCAGGTGTTAATTGAAATCCACGACAACGGCCCCGGCATGACCGACGCGGTGCAACGCCATATTTTCGAGCCGTTTTTTACTACCAAACGCGTGGGTGCAGGCACGGGCCTCGGGCTGTCCGTGTCTTATTTCATTATCAAAGAGCACCACCAGGGTTCAATCGAAGTGGACTCAAAGCCGGGAGTGGGCACCAAGTTTTTTATTCGCCTGCCGGTGCGACAGCCCTGCTCTCCCCTGGCGCGACCCAATTAAGATTTAGCAACAGAACTGGTGTGGCGCGAAGTACACGCCACCCGCGAAATGACAGGATACGTTTAAATAAAACCCATCACGGCAAAAATAAATTAAAGCAACCCCCGCCCAAGGGCGCGCCGTTTTCCAGGCGGATATATCCCACGCGGTTTTTCTGTTTGTGCAGACGCGCAATCTCCTCCGCGAAATACAAACCCAGGTGGGTGGCACCTTCGCTAACTTCCGCGTTCTGCACCAGCATGGAAGGCGCCTCCAGCATGCTCGGCGGATAACCAGTGCCATCATCAGCAACGGTAATGCGCAAAAAATCATTTTCCAGCTTCGCACTCACCAGCAATTCGGCACGCGTGTAACGTGAGCAGTTGACGATTACATTCTGTACCACACTGCCCACGAGATCCGCATCAAAAAACCACTGCAGGCTGTCATCACATTCCAGGCGCGGATGCACACCGCGATTCTCCAGCAGACTATGGTTGCGCGCCAGCTGATCCTCCAACACATCGATCACGTAATGCTGGTCTACCCGCAGGGGCAGATGGTTGTTCTGCATGCGGTAAATGGTTAACAACTGCACCAGTTCAGAATTGATGCGCGAAGCTTCGTAATGCAGCGTGTTGAAATGTTTTGTCTGCCGCTGGTTGGCGGGCGGGAATTCCTCGATGCAGGAATCCAGTGAGGAGATCAGCATACCGATGGAATTTTTCATATCGTGCACGCTGGAAGCGAGCACCAGGGAAAAGTCTACGTTGTTCGGTGTTGTCATTATTATTGTCCTGTCAGCTCGCCAAGCTGGTGATTGCCATTTCCTGCAACCGCTGAAACCTGGCGTATTGGGAGTGATCGGGTTCGACAAGCGACTCAATGGATGCCAACGCCTGCTCGGTGTTGCTCAGGGTCTGTGCATCTTTTTGTCCCGCGCGCAGTTTGCCGATCAACGACTGCACTATGTTCAGATGCACACCCACGTGTCGCGGAAATATGCATCGCACTTTTTCAAAGCAAGCGATCGCTTCGTCGAAGCGGGCCTGATTATACAGGTCGATACCTTCCCGGTTAACCGTAGCGATCAAAGCGCGGTTGGTTTCGCTTACCGGCTCGGCCAGGAGCGTGTCCAGTTTCTCCAACGCCCGCTGGTCGTAGGCGTATTTTTGCAGCATCTCATGCAACAGCGCCTCCGCCTGCTCATGCTCGCCTATAGACTGCAGCGCCTGTATACGTTCAATGTTCACATCCAAAGACACTTCTGTATCGCGGCGCACGGAGGCCTCTGCGGCTTCCATCAAAGGTTTGGCGCTCTCGCGTCTCCCCGCCTGGGCAAACACTCGCGCCGCCAACAAATCCGCCCGGGTGGCCTCCTCCCGTGACAGCGAAAACCTTGACCGCGCGGAATTGATCACCTCCACCGCTTCCTGCATCAAGGGATCCGCAGGGTGCAGCTTCTGCTCCAAAGTGGCGGAAGCCACTCTGGCAAAGTTGAAGCTGTCGGCAGCACAGGCGTGGCAGGATAACTCGCCGAGGCGCACCGTGGAGCGCAACGCCTGCAGAGCGGTGACGTAATCACCATTGCGCTCGGCCACCTGGGCTAACCGCTTGTGCCGCAGAATGGATTTGGGCGAGATGCTCACCGAGCACTGTACCGTGGCCTGCACCTGTTGGCTGCGCCCCTGCTGCTCCCAGTTGCTGGCCAACATATCGTAGGCCGGCAGATACAGAGGGTTCTCCTGCACAATTTTTTCCAGCCAGTCACCAGCGGTTTCCAGTTCTCCCTTCAGCTGTTTGACCCGCGCCAGTCCCAGGCGCGCCCAATCCACTGTCCGTACCTCCAGTGCTTTGGTGTAGAGCTTTTCCGCCTTGTTGAGTTCGCCCTCGGCGATAAAGAGTTCGCCCAGAATTTTTTGGGCGGCGCGGGTATGTCGATTGTCATTGAGCGATAAGTCGATCAGCAGGGCCATGGCGCGGTGAGGATCACCTCCATCCAATGCCGCGTACACTCCTTGCAGCGCGTGGCGCTGGCGCAACAGCCGCGCCATGCGCTGCTGTTGCATGCGGGCGTTGATGGGTTTCATCAGGTAGTCATCCGGCTCGCAGTCATAGGCAGCCATGACCACGTCCTTGGTGGCATCCGCCGACACCAGAATGAACAAGGTCTTCCTGGCGATGAGCTTGCGGAAACGCAACTCCTCAAGCACTTGCTGACCATTTTTGCCAGTGCCCAGATCGTAGTCGCACAGGATCGCGTCGTAGGTTTTGCGCTCGCACTTCTCGATGACTTCCGCACCATTGCTGGCGAGATCCACGCGGTAAACGCCCAATTTGCTCAACATGGCATTGACCGTCGTGCGGAAATTGGAAAAATCATCTGCGACCAACAGGCGCAAATTGCTGTAATTGACTTCGGTCACCTTTCTGTCACCTTTCATCAACAATGGATTTACGCGCCGTCCCGCGCGCATGCTCGTTAAACCCTCGGCTCCATGGCCGAATGCATACAGTGTAGATGAAGCAACAGAAAAACCAGATTGTGGACTTCCACGACAGCCGCCGCGCCGGCTCCCATTTGTGGGGCGCGCGGCACCCGGTTAGAATCCGCCCACCCTGCACCACCGGTTATCCATCCATGCCAGACTCCATAGATCGCCTCTACGCCAATCACCGGGAAGACGTCACCGGTTTTCGCTTCGACGAATCCGTAGTGGCGGTATTTCCGGACATGATCAAACGCTCGGTGCCCGGATACAGCACTATCATCCACATGATCGGGCAGATCGCCGAGCGTTACGCCCAAGTCGACACCCGTCTTTACGATTTAGGCTGTTCCTTAGGCGCCGCCACCCTCGCTATGCGCCATCGCATAGCCGCGGCCGACACCCGCATCATCGCCGTCGACAATTCGGCCGCCATGACGGAACGCTGCCGCGCTGCGCTGGCGGCGGACCCCAGCGAAACACCTGTGGATCTGATCTGCGCCAACATTCAGGATGTCCTGGTGGAGAATGCGTCCGTCTGTGTACTGAATTTCACCCTGCAATTCATTCCCTTGGAGGACCGCGCTGCCGTACTTCGGCGCATCGCAAACGGCATGGTGCCCGGTGGTGTCTTGATCCTCTCGGAAAAAATTGCCTTCGAAGATTCCGAGCATCAACAGCTGATGACGGAGCTCCACCACAACTTCAAGCGCGCCAACGGCTATAGCGATATGGAAATCGCACAGAAACGCAGCGCCCTGGAAAATGTGCTAATTCCAGAGACCATGAAAGTCCATCAACAGCGCTTGCTCAACGCGGGATTCCGCTCCGTGGATTGTTGGTTCCAGTGTTTTAATTTCGCCTCTGTCATCGCCTTTAAATAATTGCCGCTAAATGATCAGCTACAACGCCTTTCTCGAACGCGCCGCCCAGTCCCCATTGGCACCCCTCGCACAAAATCTATCAGCTGCTCTTGCCGAGGGACTTTCCACAACCCGCTATGGCGACCTGCCCGGCTGGTACGAGGCCTTGGCCGCGTTGCCGGATATAACTCCGGGTAAAATTGATTTATTGAACAGCGTAACCATCGGCACCGCAGAGGACGCGCCGCCCGAAAAAATCGCGCAACTGGAAAACGCCTTGCGCGCGCTCATTCCCTGGCGCAAAGGCTCATTCGATTTATTCGGCATCCATATCGATACCGAATGGCGCTCCGACTGGAAGTGGAACCGCGTCATTCCCCACATTGCCCCGTTGCAAAATCGCCTGGTGCTGGACGTGGGCTGCGGCAACGGCTACCACTGCCTGCGCGCTTTTGGCGCCGGCGCCAAACAAGTGGTGGGAATCGATCCCTCGCCGCGCTTTGTGGTGCAATTTCATATGATCAAAAAATACCTGGGTGATATTCCTGTGGACCTGCTGCCGGTGGGCATAGAGGACTTGCCAAGTGATTTAAATATTTTCGACACCACGTTTTCCATGGGTGTTTTTTACCACCGCCGCTCCCCCTTGGATCACCTGCGCGAACTGAAAGAAACGCTCCGCCCTGGTGGCGAACTGATTTTGGAAACCCTGGTGATCGAGGGGAAACAAGGCGAAGTTCTGGTCCCCGAAGGCCGCTACGCTATGATGAACAACGTCTGGTTCCTCCCCTCCTCCCTCACCTTATTAAGCTGGCTACGTAAATGCGGTTTTGCGGACGCACGCGTAGTGGATGAATGCGTCACCACCACCGAGGAACAGCGCAGCACCGATTGGATGCGGTTCCATTCCCTACCACAGTTTTTGGATCCGCAGAATTCGACTTTGACAGTTGAGGGACACCCAGCCCCCAGACGGGCGGTGGTGGTGGCGAGGAAGGCTCGTTAATTTCCAAATTAGAATCAGCCTATGAATGCGCCCAGGAGGGCAACCATGCAAACAACTTTATACTTCTCTCGCAATCCCCACCCTCGTTTAGCTGTTGCCGTCGCCCGCCATCTCAATGCTTCTGTGCATTTCGAGTGGGCCGCGCCGCTCGCACCCGATCAACAGGCGAAATTCCGCAAGATCAATCCAAACTTGCGTTTGCCGATATTAATGGAAGGCGGAAAATCCCTTTGGGAAACGGATGCGATTGCATGTCGATTGTCGCAGATGGTGGGGGCGAATTTCTGGCGCATGGATGAGGAGCTGCCGGATATGATTCGGTGGATCAGCTGGGCGAAAAACCACTTTTTATTGGCTTGCGACATGGTGCATTTTGAACTCGGCACCAAATTGCGCTACAAATTAGGGGCTCGCGACGAGATGGAAATTCAGAAAGGGCTCGACTTATTCCACCAAAGCTCAGCGATATTGGCGGATCACCTGAGTGACCGACAATGGCTGGTCGGGAATTCTCCTTCCTACGCGGATTTCCGAATGGCGGCTTTTTTGCCATTCAATGATATCGCCAAGCTTCCGCTGGAACGCTATCCGGAAATTGATAATTGGTATGGCCGCATTGTTGCGCTTACAGGCTGGGCTGACCCCTTTGAAGGACTCAGCGCTCCGGAGCTACCCCCTATTTCTGACTGAAATGTGTAAGTGGTGGTACCACTTAGGGTAGGTAAAGTGGAATTACAAAGACAATTTATCCATGTATGTGGAGATTCCAGCTCCCCCTATAAAACCCGCCCACAACCGTCGAAAAACTATACACGCTCACTTATATCGCCTGCCGCAGTTTATTGTTTTTAAGGGAAAACCTAATCTGGCGCACGACGTGCTTGTGATCGAGAAATATCTATAAAAAGGATGCTGCGCCGCAAAAGAGACCGTCAAATTGCAAATGCCGGGCGAGGAATAAGATCTCGCTCTAAAAATCACAAAAAAATAATTTAAGCGAGAATACGATCTAAATTATGCATCTGGTTTTCGCAACATCATTGATACCGGACGACCGGCTTATATCAGGGTTTGATATTGCCAATACTGTAATCGTCGATGCTTTAAAACGCACCGGGGTGCGCATTACGCTCGTGGGGTTTAAATGGCCAGGGAAAGGCTCGAAAACTCTTGAAAACAACATCGTACTCGGGGAAGTCGATTTACGGACAGAATCCGTTTCGATCTTCCAAAAAATACGATGGCTGAGTAAAGCTCTGTATTTTGGAATGACTTTCTCATCAGTGAAAATGCGCACTATTTCTGCTGCGAGACTCACCCGAGAATTAAAGAAAATCGAACCCTTCGATGGCTTTATTATTAACGGAACGCAGTTTGCGGGGGCTTTTCAAGGCCTTCTCCAATCCAAACCTTTTATATTCATTGCTCATAATGTGGAGTTCCGCTCCTCGGAAGAAAACGCGACATCCACTACCAGTCTGTTAAAAAAATATTTATACCGCCGCGAAGCGCGGTTGCTAAAACGCCTGGAAATGCGGTTATGCAGTCGAGCCAGCTACATACTAACGCTTGCCGAAGAGGATCGGTTTACACTGGGGGTTGCAGACGATAAGCGATCAGCGGCGTTGACGCTGGTCGCCAGCACAGAACAGTCTCGCCCTTCACCCCGACCGGTCCTAAGCTGCGACCTCGCATTGATTGGCAATTGGACATGGCAACCCAACCGCACAGGCTTGGACTGGTTCCTCCGGGAGGTTGTGCCGCTTTTACCACATACCGTAAAAATCTGCATCGCGGGTTACATTCCCCCCGATATTCATTCCGATCATCCTGGGGTTGCACTGGTCGGCAACGTGACGAATGCGTTAGCTTTTTTACAAAGTGCAGCAGTGATACCACTGATAAGTCGCGCGGGCACGGGTATTCAGCTAAAAACCATTGAAGTATTCGAAAATGGCTTTGCGTCGGTGGCCACCAGCCACTCGTTGAGGGGAATTGGATACACACCGTCAAATTGTTTTGTGACCGATGACGCAAAAAAATTCGCGGAAATTTTACGCATTGGGATAGAACAACCTCCCATTTGGGTGGACGGTAGCACTTTTTATTATGCGCAGAGGAAAACACTTGACCAACGCATCCAGCACAGCCTCAATGTTCTCGCCAAAACTCTGAATCATTTTGCAAATTCGGCTGGATTCTAAATGGATGTTTTGAGTTTCAAAAAAATATTCTTCATTCAACAAGTGCACGCTACCTGAAAGAGTTTATAGATGGATTCTCAAACCAAAGTTCTATTGGTAGACCTGAACGCATTTTCGAGTTTTCCGACGCTGGCGATCGGACTCCTGACCGCCGCTCTGCGACGCGCTGGGCATGCGGTTCAGGTGATCTGTCCGCTGGATCACGGCCGCCCCACGGCGATGCGGGAGAAGCGGGAGCGTATTACCGACCATCTCATGCGACGCGTACATTTATCAGCCTATGGGCCTATGCTGCCTCTTCGGGATTTAACGCGCCGGATACGCGGGTTTTTGCGCGACACACCGGATCGCTTGACCATCAGCCGCATCCGCACAGCCATTCAGGCCAAGCCGGATGTCATTCTGTTGTCCGCTTATTTGATGCATTACGAAGTGGTGCGCGAAATTGCCGCCAGCGCAGAACAGCACGGTGTGCCCGTCGTGGTTGGCGGACCTATGTTCAATATCGCCGCAACGGCGGATCATTGGCGCAACCTGCCAGGAGTCACCGCGCTGGTGGGAGCCGAAGTGGATTTATCCATTCCGCATATCGTTCGTGCGGTGGTAGAGGGCGAAGATCTTTTGCAGTTTCCAGGTGTGATATTGCCCGATGGGCGCACGTCGGCGGCGGCTGCCCCGCTTCGCCCCTTGGACAGTACGCCCTTCGCAGATTTCAGCGACTTTCCCTGGGAGCGCTATCCGGTGCGGATCGTGCCGATCATGACCGGCCGGGGATGCCAATGGGCGAAGTGCGCATTTTGTTCCGATGTGGTCTCGGCCAATGGGCTGTCCTATAGGTCGCGCTCTATCGGGCACGTGCTGGCCGAAATGGAAGAGCAGGCGCGGCGCTGTGCGACCCGCAATTTTCTCTTTCTGGATCTGAAGCTGAATTCGTACCCAGATATGCTGCGCAGCATTGCGGAGCAATTACCCGAGCGGATACCCGGTGCCGAGTGGGTCGGTACGGTCCACGTCGACACGAGAGCGGATAACGGGCTGTCCTTTCGCGATCTCAAAGCAGCTGTTCGAGGCGGCATGCGGCGGGTCAGTTTTGGGCTGGAGTCCGGCAGCCAACGCTTGTTGGATGCTATGAATAAGGGCTCCACTGTGGAAGGGAAC
>Ga0164241_10003109_pt1 | contig 17151 bp, 19 predicted proteins | sample OricomyardsoilBY_FD_108780 | JGI IMG/M metagenome (GOLD analysis project Ga0164241, IMG submission 108780) | Backyard soil microbial communities from Emeryville, California, USA - Original compost - Back yard soil (BY) | ecosystem: Environmental > Terrestrial > Soil > Unclassified | place: USA...
CCCCCGCCCAGCCCCGCCCAGCCCAACCCCCGCCCAGCCCCGCCCAGCCCAACCCCCGCCCATCGCGCGCGTCCAACTAGCGCCCATCGCGCGTTTAGGCACGTCATGCCCTGTTTTTCGACTTCGCGGGCTCCGTTTAGGCACGCCATGCTCGCTTCTGCTCACGCTGGCGGGCTTCGCGCTCAGCGAGCGTGGCAGGCGCGAGATCGGCGCGCGCAATGGTGTGAGAAGGCCAAGTAAGGCATGACGTTCCTAAACAGGCAGTGCTGTGGCTCAGAACCGGACACCAGTTCCCTAAACCGCCGTGCGGGGTGTGGGGTGCGGGGTGCGGGGTGCGGGGCGCGGGGCGCGGGGTGCGGGGCGCGGGGCGCGAGGTGCGAGGTGGGCGATGCCGTCGGGGGTAGCGCGCTCGCCTTCGTCTCAAGCAAGAAATCCGCCTACAAAATGCGCAATTCGGAAAATCTGGGCAGGATGGGGATGCCGCGCCCACGGACTTGGGCGTGGCTCCTGCAATAAGCGGGGGGCCAACCTTGCCCCTCGCCCTGTGCGCCGCGGTCGTCACCCCTGACTGCGGCGCTCCATCGACCGGGGAGGCATTGTGCGCAAGACGTTCGTGGCAGTGACAGCAGTAGCAATTCTGGGTACGGGACTAGTGGCGGCTCCCGCCGCAACGGCCGCACCCCCAGTTCCACCGAGGTCATCCGAGGCGACACCGCCTGACAATCTGAACAATCCGCTCGACGCGAAGCGCACCGCTCTTCGCGAGATCGCGATCACCGGCGTGCTCAACGGAGAGCTCAAAGCAGTACAGAAGGGCGACAGCACTGTCGTCAAAGTAGGCGCGGAAGAGACGTCTGCGGCCGGGGGCAACCCCGCGGCACGCGGCGGCCCCAAGGATAAGAACAAGAAGAAGAGTCAATACGTCGAACTCTCTCGCGAGACGACTGACCGGATCTTCGTTGTGCTCGCTGAGTTCGGCGACGACCCCTCGCCATACGAGCCGGCCGAGAATGCCGAACGTACCGAGGGCCCGCTCCACAACGAGATTCCGCGGCCCAACCGCAGGGTAGACAACAGCACCGTCTGGAACTCGAACTACTCGCAGAAGTACTTCGACAACCTCTACTTTGGTGGCAAGGAGTCGCTGCGCGACTACTACGAGACCCAGTCCTCGGGCCGGTACAGCGTTGATGGCGAGGTCACCGATTGGGTGAAGGTGCCCTTCACCGAAGGCCGATATGGCACAGACCTGTGCGGCAGCAACGTCTGCTCAAGTGTCTGGGCGCTCGTGCGTGACGCAGCGACCATTTGGTACGACGATCAGTTGGCTCAGGGCCGCTCGGTGGCAGACGTCAACGCGGACCTGCAGTCATTCGACGTTTGGGATCGCTACGACTATGACTTTGATGGCAACTTCAATGAGCCAGACGGGTACATCGACCACTTCCAGATTGTGCACGCTGGCGGCGATCAAGCCGACGGCGACCCGATCTACGGCGACGACGCAATTTGGTCGCACCGCTGGTACGCCTGGTACACCGACGCTGGGCTCACGGGCCCCGCGGATAACCTCCTTGGCGGCACCGAGATCGGCGACTCCGGAATATGGATCGGCGACTACACGATGCAGCCGGAGAACGGCGGCCGCAGCGTGTTTTATCACGAGTACGGCCACGACCTCGGTCTGCCGGACGACTACAACTCTGAGTCCGGAGGCGACAACAACAACGAGTACTGGACGCTCATGGCGCAAAGCAGGCTCAACGCCAAGAACGACGGCGGCCTCGGCGAACGCGGTGGCGATCTTGGTGCTTGGAACAAGCTCCAACTCGGTTGGCTCGACTACGAATACCTCGAGGCCAACGAACGCGCAAAGATCGAGCTAGGCGTATCGGAGTACAACACCAAGAGGCCTCAAGCTCTCATCGTTGGACTTCCGGAGAAGCAGGTGACTGTGGATCTGGGCGCTCCGTACGAAGGCGACTCGCAGTGGTACAGCGGCACGGGGCATGACCTCACGGCGACGTTGACGCGAAGCGTCACGCTGCCCGCAGGCTCACCAGAGCTGACCTTCCAAACGCGCTACGACATAGAAACGGGCTACGACTACTTCTACGTAGAAGTCGACGACGGTTCCGGGTATGTGTCGATAGCAGGCAACATCTCGAACGCGGAGGCTGTGGTCGCCACAGACGGCACGGCCGCCGACTGGGTGGCTGCGTCGTTTGACCTGAGTGCTTACGCGGGTCAGGACGTCTCGCTCCGGCTTCGATACACAACGGACGGTGCTGTCGCTGGCAACGATCCCGACGTGCCGGACGGCGTCTTCCTCGACGACCTCGCCATTGAAGGCGTGTTCGCTGACGGCGCGGAGGACGGCGACAACGGGTGGGCAGTAGACGGATTTGCGACGGTCGGATCGACCGCCACGAACTCGTACCCGAACTACTACATCGCTGCGTACCGCTCCTATGTGTCGTTCGACAAGTACCTCAAGACAGGCCCGTACTTCTTTGGCTACGCAAGCACCAAGCCGAACTACGTTGACCACTTCTCGTACCAAGAGGGGTTGCTCATCTCGTACTGGGATCTGTCGTACTCGGACAACGACACCTTCGTGCACCCGGGCCATGGCCTGAACATGTACATCGACTCTCACCCCAAGCCGATGAAGGACGTCAACGGCAATCTGTGGCGAGCTCGAGTACAGGTCTATGACGCCCCGTTCAGCCTCAAGAAGGCGGATTCGTTCACCCTTCACGTGGACGGTAAGAAGAGCAAAATCAAGGGTGCTAACGGGAACCCCGTGTTCGACGACACCGCCAAGTATTGGTACTCGGAACTGCCGAATCACGGGGTCAAGTTGCCTGGTGTTGGTGTGAAGATCCGCATCGACAAGCAGTCAAGTGACCGCATGACTCTCTGGGTCTCGTAACGGGCAGGCGGCGGCTCCTCGACAGTCCTCTGCGGGGAGCTGCCGCCGGTTCAGAGGCAAGGTAGTCAGATGCACAATCCATGGGCAATCCCGGTCGCCGTCATAGTCGTGGGGCTCCTCGGTGCCTGCGATCAGCCCACCGCAAACAACCGTGACGGGACGGATCAGGTGACCACAGCGTCGGGCAGTGCTGAGGCGCCAATGTCGCCCTCTGATCTGCCTACCTTGGCTACCCCCAGCGCGCCGCCCACCCGGCCAACAGACACGCTGCCCGACGCTGTGGTTGCGGGCCGCGTCGCCGTTGCGTCAGGTTCGTGTACCGAGGTGACGACCGACGACGGGGTCACGTGGTCGTTGTCGGGCGACGCCGGCGTCGCGCTCGCGGTTGGCGACACGGTCAGGGTGAAGGTTGCGGAGCTTGAGGTGGGGGAGGAGCCCTGCGGGCCCGGCGAGGCCGCGCGGATCGTGTCGCTGACAGTGGTTGGCTGAGACCAGGCGCTCGGACACTTGGGCGCCTAAGTGGCATGTAGTGGTATCCAAACAAGGAGGACACCATGCCTGACACTCTCGACGACCTGCTGGCAAGCGCGGCACCCATTGTTTCGCTTCGCACGCCCGACGCTGAGGCGGCGCTTGCGACGATGGTCGCCGACGCGCGGCTCGCCGTGGCGCGCGAACGGCGGCGCAAGGTGGCTCGGCGCTCGGTGGGCGCTGCCGCCGTTGTTGCGCTGATGGCAGTTGGTACCGCGGCGGCGGCTGGCGTGTTGCCCTTTGCGCCGACGGTTGATCCGTGGAATGCGCTCACCGACGAGGCCGAGTCTCAAGCGACTCTTTTCGAATGGCGCTTTGTTGATGACCGGGGAGTCGAATGCGTCGCGCGTCTCACTGGTGCCGGTCTCACGGAGGCCCAGATCGAGCACATAGAGAGCTCCCTCGCCGATCCTGGGCAACTGCTCGTCAACGATTCCGGAGCCGTGCGCGAAGAATTCTTACGCAAGGGATGGGCGTTGGAGTCCGAGGAGGAAGTCATCGACGCGGCCTACGCAGAGGTGGGGAAGCTCGACTTCGCGGCAGGACTTGGAAGACTTGACGGCGCGCCGCTCACAGTCGACCACCTCCCGCACCGCGCGGACGAGGTCTACCACAACGTGTACTGGCGGCTCGTTCTCGACGGCATGGGCGCTGGCCCTCACAATGGGCATCCCGGCCTGCAGGACCTCCTCACGCCTGAGTCAGCGTGCGAGGTCTCAGAGTGAGCGACGCGGCTTCCGCGATTCTCGGGGCGACCGCACCGGATCTGCTGCACTACTTCGAGCGCCGCGACCGCAACGATGCCGCCGACCTGCTGGCGGAGACGCTAGTGGTCGCGTGGCGACGGGTTGATGACTTGCCGGAAGACGTCGTGCAGGCGCGCATGTGGCTCTTCGGAATCGCGCGGATGGTGCTCCTGGGCCATGCTCGCGACCAAGCGCGGCGCTCGCGCCTGGCTGACCGACTCCGCGACCTGCCCGAGCCTGCGGCTAACGATGCGGACCAGGCGCTGGATGTTCGCGCTGCGATAGCGAAACTGCCGGAAGCGGATGCCGAGCTGGTCCGCCTCGTCCACTGGGACGGGCTGACGCTCGCGGAGGCTGCGACGGTGGTGGGTATCAATGCTTCGACGGCACGCGGTCGGTACCAGCGTGCCCGCACAGCGCTGGCAGTGAGCTTGGCCCACAGCGTCGGACCAAGAACCGTACATGAGTTGCCTAAACCAGGGCGATGAGGCCCAAAAACCGTACATGAGGTGCCTAAACCCGGGCGGCGCGGGAATGCCCGGACGTTGTACTCAGTGAGGGTTAGCGCGGAACGCGCAAACCTGGCACAATAGAACGCTGGCCAGCCGGTTCACCGCTGCAAGATGTGCAGACGGACCCGGCGGCACCTTTAAGGGAGATCATGAAGAAAGACATCCACCCCGAGTACGTGGCCACCACTGTCACGTGCACCTGCGGCAACGAGTTCCAGACCAAGTCCACCGTGACGTCCGGCGCGATCAGCGTCGAGGTCTGCTCGGCATGCCACCCGTTCTACACGGGCAAGCAGAAGATCATGGACACCGGCGGCCGTGTGGCTCGCTTCGAGAAGCGCTACGGCGCCACCGCTCCAACCGCCGACGCCGCAAAGTAACGCCACCTCCACGTGGCCGAGGCCTTCGCGGCCGTCCAGCCACTGCTGGACGAGTACGCAGACATTGAGCGGCAGTTAGCCGACCCCAGCGTCCATGCGGACGCCGGTCGGGCTCGCACGCTTGGTAGACGTTTCGCGGAACTCGGCAGAGTTGTCGCCGCCCACCGTGCGTGGGCGGCGGCGACGGAGGATCTCGCTGCCGCACGGGAAATGGCAGACGCCGATCCCGAGTTCGCTGCGGAGATTCCTGGGCTAGAGGCCACGCAAGAAGAGGCCACCGAGACCTTGCGCCGCATCCTCATTCCTCGCGACCCTGACGACGCTCGCGACGCGATCCTCGAGATCAAGTCCGGCGAGGGCGGGGAAGAGTCGGCGCTGTTTGCGGGCGATCTGCTCAGGATGTACCTCAAGTACGCGGAGCAGCGCGGCTGGAAGGCCGAGGTTCTCGAGGCAAACCACACCGACATGGGCGGCTACAAGGACGTCTCTGTCGCCATCAAGGCTCCCGGTTCGGTTCAGCCTGAAGACGGCGTGTGGGCGCACCTCAAGTACGAGGGCGGCGTGCACCGCGTTCAGCGCGTGCCCGCGACCGAGTCGCAAGGCCGTATCCACACCTCGGCGGCCGGAGTGCTCGTCTTCCCAGAGGCAGAAGATGTGGGCGAGATCGAACTCGACCCCAACGACGTTCGCGTTGACGTCTTCCGTTCCTCCGGTCCCGGTGGTCAGTCCGTCAACACCACGGACTCCGCCGTTCGCCTCACGCACATCCCCACCGGAATCGTGGTGAGTTGCCAGAACGAGAAGAGCCAGCTCCAAAACAAGGAGTCCGCCTTCCGCATTCTGCGCGCACGCCTGCTCGCCGTACAGAAGGAAGCCGCGGAGGCTGAAGCGAGCGACCTTCGCAAGTCACAGGTCCGCACCGTGGACCGCTCAGAGCGCATCCGCACCTACAACTTCCCAGAGAACCGCATCGCCGATCACCGCACCGGCTACAAGGCCTACAACCTTGATCAGGTGCTCGCGGGGGACATTGGCCCCGTGATCCAGTCAGCAATCGACGCCGACGAGTCAGCTCGTTTGGCTGGCACCGAGTAGCCCGTGCCCACCATCGGCGCGCGCGTGCGCTCAACCGCGCAACGCCTGGCCGACGCTGGGGTTCCGTCCCCTGAGGTCGACGCCATTGTGCTCATTGCGCACACCCTTGGCTGGGAGGCGAGCGAGGTTCGGCTTGCCGCGGCTCGCGATGACGACTGGCCCGCCGGTGCCGACCTCGACCTTCTAGAGACGCGCGTGACGCGGCGAACGGAACGCGAACCCCTGCAGCACATCACGGGTCGCGCGTACTTCCGCGGCCTCGAGCTCGAAGTTGGGCCCGGGGTCTTCATTCCGCGCCCAGAAACTGAAACCGTCGCCCAGGCGGCCATCGACGCCGTCCGCCAGTTCGTCGAGGTCGAGTCCTCGACAGGTGGACAGCCGGTTCGCGTGACCGACCTCTGCGCGGGTTCCGGGGCCATCGGTCTCGCGATCGCTAATGAGGTTCCCAACGCACTCGTCACCTTGGTTGAGGCGAGCGAAGAGGCGTGGGTGTACTTGCGCCGCAACGTGCGTTCGCAGCCCGTCGAGGTGCGGGAACGCGTGCGTACCGTTCACGCGGACGCCCGCAACTGCCTCCGTCACTTCGACGCGTGCGCGGATGTCGTCGTAACGAACCCGCCGTACATCCCAACGGGTGCGGTGCCCATTGATCCAGAGGTCGCAATGTTTGATCCGCCGCAAGCCCTCTATGGGCTGGGCGAAGACGGCCTCAGCGTGCCCAAGGCAATCGTCGATGAGGCTGTCCGGCTGCTCCGCATTGGCGGCGTACTGATCCTTGAGCACGGCGATTTGCAGGGCGCGGCCATGCGTGAGTTCGCCGAGTCCTCGGTCTACTGGGAAGACGTCGCAACGCTCAAGGACCTCACGGGCCGCGATCGCATGCTCGTTGCGCGCCGGATCGGCGCCTGACGCGGCGGCGTCTGAGACACTTGTCCGCGTGATCCTGCCCTGCTTTGACCCTGCAACCTGGGGCCCCTCGCTCGATACCGCCGTGGGCGCAGTTGCCCGCGGCGCCGTCGTAGTGCTGCCAACGGACACGGTTTACGGAGTTGGGGCAGACGCCTTCCAGCCCGACGCTGTGGCAGCAGTTCTTGCGGCAAAGGGAAGGGGGCGGCAGATGCCACCCCCGGTGCTGATTCCGTCGGTTCGTACCGTGGATGGGCTTGCGCGCGACGTTCCGGACAGCGCGAGGGCGCTGATGGAGGCCTTCTGGCCGGGTGCCTTGACGGTGATCGTGTTGGCTCAGCCGTCACTCGCATGGGACCTCGGCGAGACTCACGGCACTGTTGCTCTGCGCGTTCCCGCGCACCCCGCCGCGCTTGCGCTGCTCGAGCGCACGGGACCGCTTGCGGTAACGAGCGCAAACCTCACCGGCGAGCCTGCGGCGACGACAGCCGATAGCGCCAAAGAGCAACTAGGCGAATCCGTTGCGGTCTACCTCGACGGCGGCGACTCACCGCTCGGTGTCGCGTCGACGATCGTCGACGCGACGGGCGCCACGTTGCGGATTGTTCGCGACGGGGGAGTCAGCCGCGAAGAGATCGTGGCTGTCGTCGGCGAGGCCGCCCTGGAGGCCGCCGGGTGAAGGTCTACCTCATCCTGATGGCAATCGCGGCGCTCCTGACGTACGTGGGGACGCCAGCGATGCGGCACCTCGCGTTCCGTACGGGAGCAATAACCGCGGTTCGCGATCGCGATGTGCACAAGACCCCAACCCCACGCTTAGGCGGCGTGGCGATCTTTCTTGGCATAGCGTCGGGCATTGTTTTTGCTAGCGCTATTCCATTCCTGGACCCCATTTTTGGGGCGAATAGAGCGTGGGCGGTGCTTGCGGGAGCGGCGCTCGTGTGTGCGCTTGGCGTCGCGGACGACATCTGGGACCTGGACTGGATGGCGAAGCTTGCGGGGCAGGTACTCGCGGCGCTCGTGATGGCGTGGGGCGGCGTGCAGCTGGTGACCGTGCCCATTGCCGGCGTGACGATTGGCTCGTCATACGTGTCGCTCGTCGCCACCGTCGTTGTGGTGGTGATCGCGATCAACGCGGTGAACTTTGTTGACGGCCTTGATGGGCTCGCCGCGGGAATGATTGCCATCGGCGGTGCCGCGTTCTTCACCTATACCTACGTGCTTGCGCGCAATGCCTCGCCTGGTGACTACTCGTCCCTCGCCACCCTGATTCTCGCGGTGCTCGTTGGTGCGTGCATCGGCTTCTTGCCCCACAACTTCCATCCCGCGCGGATCTTCATGGGGGACTCCGGCTCGATGGTGCTTGGCCTCACCATCGCGGCTGCCGCCATCATCGTTACCGGGCAGATTGACCCCGAGGTGGTCTCTGAGCGTGAGCGCATCCCAGCCTTCATTCCCATAGTGCTGCCGCTCATGGTTGTTGCCGTTCCGCTTATCGACATGACGCTTGCGGTGCTTCGCCGCATGCTTCGCGGCGAATCGCCCTTCGCGCCCGATGCGCACCACCTGCACCACAGGCTCTTGCGCCACGGGCACTCGCACCGCTCAGCCGTAGGCGTGCTCTATCTGTGGACGTTTGTGCTGTCATTCGGCACCGTGTCTCTTGTGTTCCTGCCGGGCTGGACCGCGGCGTTGCTCATCGCTGCTGGCGTTGGTATCGCTTGCGTGGTGACGTTCTCCAAGCGAACGCGGGCGGCGCTTGCCGTGGTGTGGGGACGGCTTCGCAATCTCAATCGCCGCGCGTCGGCTAGCCACCTGAAGAAGGAGGAGACGTGAGTCCCCAAGAAAAGGTCTTTCGCCGTGGATTCGTGTGGTCCTGCGTAGCGATCGCCATCGTCGCAATCGTCGGCTGTGTCATTGCGTACCTCGTGGCAGGCATGCCAGCAATGTGGTCTGCACTTGCAGGCGCTGGGCTTGCCGCGTTCTTTGGGCTTGGAACGCAGCTCGTGGCGCTACTCACGGTGCGTAAGGACCCGCTTGTCTTCATTGGCGCCACGGCGGTGTCATCAATGGCGAAGATTCTGCTCGTCATCGTGGCCGCGATGATCGCGCAGAACATCGAGGCCCTGGTACCCCCGGCGTTCGGCGTGACCCTTCTCGCGGGCTCGCTCGCCGCGATTATTATCGACATCATCGTGTTCCAACGAGGACGCATTCCCTACGTCTCTCCGGGCGCAGGGACCCCTGGTGATGGGGTACGCTAGACCCCGATCCAGACCATTTCTTGGCCTGCCTCCCTGCGCGGCCCCAATCACGGAGAGTGTGTTCTGAACGTCGCGCTTCTCAGCCGAATCGCCACCGAAGGCGATGAGTTCCACTCGCCTTCGATCAACGATTTCTACCCTCCTGCGCTCTTCGGCGACGGCACGTTCTACGAGTTCAACCGCGTGATGATGGTTCGCCTCATCGCCGCCGTAGTTCTCGTGGGCATCATGATGTTCGTCGCGCGGCGCGCGACCGTCGTGCCAACGCGCGGCCAGTCGGTGGTCGAGATCGTCATCGACTACCTCCGCCAGAACGTTGTGTACAGCGTCCTCGGCGCGGTCGAGGGCAAGAAGTACGAAAAGATGCTGTTGACGATGTTCTTCGGAATATTCGCCTTCAACATCACCGGCATCATTCCCGGACTCAACATCGCGTCAACGGGACTCATCGGTGTCTCGCTCGTGCTCGCCGCAACGACGTGGATCGTGTACATCACCAACGGCGTCCGCAGCCATGGCGTTGGCGGGTATGTGAAGCACTCGCTGTTCCCGCCGGGCGTTCCCGCCCTGCTCAAGCCGCTCATTGCGGTCATCGACTTCTTGCAGGTCCTCGTCATTCGCCCGCTTACGCTGGCCCTGCGGCTCACGATCAACATGATCGTCGGCCACCTGCTGCTAGTCCTTTGCTACTCGGCCACCAACTACTTCTGGGTGCAGGCGCCCTCCGGCTTCAACCTCGCCTACGGCGTCCTGACGTTCGTTGGAATTCTGTTCATCACCTGCCTCGAGATCTTCGTGGCACTCCTACAGGCGTTTATCTTCGCCATCCTCTCGGCTGTGTACATCAACATGGCAATTTCCGAGGACCACTAACCGTCCGGGCCGCAACCGGACACGAAAGGAATCACCATGGCAGACGTCACGACGCTTGCTGCTGACTTCGGCAACTTGAACACGATCGGCTATGGCCTCGCGGCCATCGGCCCGGCAATCGGCCTCGGCATCCTGCTGGGCAAGGTCGTTGAGGGTACCGCTCGCCAGCCCGAGATGGCCGGCAAGCTCCAGGGCATCATGTGGATCGGTGTCGGTCTTATCGAGGTGCTCGCGCTCATCGGTATCGCCACCCCCTTCTTCCTCCCCAAATAAGCCATGCCGACGCTAGCAACCGTGCTTCTGGCGGCGGAGGAGGGCGAAAGCCACAACCCGCTGTTCCCGGAGCCTTTCGAGATCTTCTGGTCGATCATCGCCCTGGCGATCATCTTTGGCGCGTTCTTCAAGTTCATCCTGCCCGCACTGCTGGGCAACCTGGATAGGCGAGCGGAACTCATCGAGGGTGGCATCACCAAGGCGGAGAAGGCTCAGGCAGAGGCCGCGGCGGCGCTCGAGGAGTACACAGCGCAACTGACCGAAGCCAGGGCAGAGGCCGCTCGAATTCGCGAGGACGCGCGTTCGGAGGCGTCGCAGATCCTTGCGGAGTCCCGTGAGAAGGCATCCAAAGAGGCCGAGCGGATCGCCGCTGGCGCACAGAAGTCCCTTGAGGCAGAGCGTCAGCAGACGATCGTCGCGCTGCGTACCGAGGTTGGCGCGCTTGCGACCGAGCTTGCTTCGCGGATCGTCGGCGAGTCCCTCGCAGACGACGCTCGTCAGCAGCGCGTGATCGACTCGTTCCTTAACGACCTCGAGAACGGCGTCAAGACCGCAACGGTGGAGGGCTAACAATGCGTGGAACGAGTCAGGCGTCGCGCGATGCGGTGCTAGAGACGTTCGATCCGGTGGCGACCGCTGCCGGCAAGGACGCGCTCACGATTGCGGAGCAGCTGTACTCCGTCGTCGACGTGCTCGACTCTTCAGGGTCCCTGCGCCGCGCGCTCACGGACCCGGCACGCCCTGGCCACGACAAGGCGGAGCTCGTTGACGCCCTGTTCAGCGGTCTTGACCCGCGCACGGTAGATGTCCTCAAGGACTTCGCTCACGCTCGCTGGTCTGACGACAAGGACCTCCCTGAGTCGATCGAGTACGCAGGCGCGCATGCGCTGTTCGCTTACGCACAGCAGGCTGGCGAGCTCGACACTGTTGAGGAAGAGCTGTTCCGTGTTGAGCGACTGCTCTCCGCGAACCGTGAACTTCTCACGGCCATGAGCAACCGCTCTGCGACCAAGGAAGCCCGTCTGGGGATCTTCACCGACGTATTCGCCGGGAAGCTCTCCGAGGTCACGACGGCGATGCTTGCGCGCACGGTTGCCGTTCCTCGCGGACGTCGACTGGTGCCGACGATTGACATCTTGCTTGAGGCAGCTGCCCGCCGCCGCAACCGGGTGATCGCCAACGTCACCGCCGCAGTTGAGCTCAGCGCAGCTCAGCGCAAGCGACTGGCCAAGCTGCTTTCCGACGCTTACGCGAAGGACATTCAGATCAACGCCACCGTGGACCCCGAGGTCCTCGGCGGCATTCGAGTTCAGGTTGGGGCAGAAGTTGTGGACGGAACAGTCCTCGCTCGCCTCGACGACGCACGACGACGACTGGTCGGCTAGACCGACGCACAACCCCGCTAACCGCGGATTCGACAGGAGACATGGCATGGCCAATGTGACGATCAGCCCCGAAGAGATTCGGGCCGCACTCGACACCTATGTGAAGTCGTACGAGCCCAAGGGCGCCGTGCGCGATGAGGTCGGGCGCGTTGTTCTCGCCGCCGACGGCATCGCACAGGTTGAGGGACTCCCCGGCTGCATGGCGAACGAGCTGCTGCGCTTCGAAGACGGCACGCTTGGACTCGCGCTGAACCTCGACGTCCGCGAGGTCGGCGTCGTTGTGCTCGGTGAGTTCACCGGCATCGAAGAGGGCCAGGAAGTTCGCCGCACCGGCGAGGTTCTCTCTGTCGCCATAGGCGATGGCTACCTTGGCCGCGTCGTTGACCCGCTGGGTAACCCCATCGACGGACTCGGCGATGTCGAGACCACGGGCCGCCGCGCCCTTGAGCTCCAGGCCCCGGGCGTTATGGCGCGCAAGTCGGTGCACGAGCCGCTGCAGACCGGCCTCAAGGCAATCGACGCGATGATCCCGATCGGTCGCGGACAGCGTCAGCTCATCATCGGTGACCGCCAGACCGGCAAGACCGCGATCGCGATCGACACGATCATCAACCAGAAGGCCAACTGGGAGTCTGGTGACCCCACCAAGCAGGTTCGCTGCATCTACGTCGCGATCGGCCAGAAGGGCTCGACCATCGCCTCCGTGCGCGGCGCCCTCGAAGAGGCAGGTGCGCTCGAGTACACGACGATCGTCGCCGCTCCCGCGTCTGACCCCGCAGGCTTCAAGTACCTCGCCCCGTACACCGGCTCGGCAATCGGCCAGCACTGGATGTACGACGGCAAGCACGTCCTGATCATCTTCGATGACCTGTCGAAGCAGGCAGAGGCCTACCGTGCCGTTTCGCTGCTGCTTCGTCGACCCCCGGGCCGCGAGGCATACCCCGGCGACGTCTTCTACTTGCACTCCCGCCTGCTGGAGCGTTGCGCAAAGCTGTCCGACGACATGGGCGCAGGTTCCATGACGGGCCTCCCGGTCATCGAGACCAAGGCAAACGACGTCTCCGCGTACATCCCCACCAACGTGATCTCGATCACCGACGGCCAGATCTTCCTTCAGTCGGACCTCTTCAACGCCAACCAGCGCCCGGCGGTGGACGTCGGTATCTCGGTGTCGCGCGTTGGTGGCTCCGCGCAGGTGAAGGCGATGAAGGCGGTCTCCGGAACGCTCAAGATCGACCTCGCGCAGTACCGCTCGCTCGAGGCGTTCGCAATGTTCGCCTCCGACCTCGACGCCGCTTCGCGTGCTCAGCTGACGCGTGGTGCTCGCCTCATGGAACTGCTCAAGCAGCCCCAGTACTCGCCGTACCCGGTCGAGGAGCAGGTCGTCGCGATCTGGACGGGAACCAAGGGCAAGCTCGACAAGATCGCCGTTGCGGACGTGCTGCGCTTCGAGCGTGAACTTCTCGACCACTTGCGTCGCAACACCTCGATCCTGACCGACATCGGCACCACCGGCCTCCTGTCAAAGGAGACTGAGGCAGCGCTAGAGACTCACGTCGACGACTACGTCTCCACGTTCCTCGCCGGCGAAGGCGTCGAACTGACCACAGCGTCGGCCATTGAAGGCGGCGGCGAGGCAGAGGTCGAGCAGGAGCAGATCGTTAAGCAGAAGAAGAAGTAGGCGAATGGGTGGACAGCAGCGCGTCTACCGGCAGAAGATCCGGTCGACACAATCGCTGAAAAAGATCTTCCGTGCGATGGAGCTCATTGCGGCTTCTCGCATCGGAAAGGCGCGGGCGCACGTCGCTGCCGCCACGCCGTACTCGCGCGCCCTCACGCGTGCGATCAGCGCCGTGGCGACGCACTCGGCGGTGGACCACCCGCTCACCACCAAGCGCACCGACACCAAGGCAGTCGCGGTCCTCACGATTGCGGCGGACCGCGGCATGGCTGGCGCCTACACGGCCAACGTCATTCGCGAGGCCGAACGTCTTCGCGAGCGGCTCATTGAGGAAGGCCACGAGGTGGTGCAGTATGCCTCTGGCCGACGCGCGGTTGGCTATTACGGCTTCCGTCGCCGCACGCTCGCTGGCCAGTGGGTTGGCGGCTCTGATGCACCTAACCACTCCACGGCGAAGGACATCGCGAAGGTTCTCTTCGACGCCTTCGTGGCCGCGCCAGAAGACGGGGGAGTTGCAGAACTCCACGTCGTCTACACGCACTTCACTTCGATGGTCGCGCAAGAGACCCGCGTCATTCGTCTGCTCCCGCTTGAGATCGTCGAAGGCGTGAGCGAGCCCGGCGAAGGCGTTGCGCCGCTGTATGACTTTGAGCCGAGCGCGGAGGACGTCCTCGACGCCCTGTTGCCCCGCTACATCGAGGCCCGCCTCTACGCGATTCTGCTCCAGGCTGCGGCCTCGGAGCTTGCGAACCGTCAGCGTGCGATGAACACCGCGGTGTCCAACGCCGAAGACATCATCCGTAACTACACCAGGCTCGCCAACTCGGCTCGCCAGGCAGAGATCACCCAGGAAATCAGCGAGATCGTCTCGGGCGCAGATGCGCTCGCGTCGGCCTCGTGATCGGAAACGAGAGACCATGACCCCCACCAAGACCGCCAAGGCCCCCGCGAAGGACGCCACGCCCGACGTCGTGGTCGGCCGCGTTGCCCGCGTCATCGGCCCCGTCGTCGACATCGAGTTCCCTGCGGACGCGATTCCTGACATCTACAACGCGCTCACCGTTGACATCGACCTGTCTAGCCAGGGCGAGGACGAGGGTGTGCTGCACATGACGCTCGAGGTTGCCCAGCACCTCGGCGACAACATGGTTCGTGCCATCGCACTGAAGCCCACGGACGGCCTCGTTCGCGGCGCCCTCGTTGCGGACACTGGCTCGCCAATCTCCGTTCCCGTTGGTGACGTCACCAAGGGTCACGTCTTCAACGTGATCGGTGAGGTCCTCAACGGCGAGCCAGGCGAGAAGATCGAGATCACCGAGCGCTGGCCCATCCACCGCAAGCCCCCGGCCTTCGACCAGCTCGAGTCCAAGACCGCGATGTTCGAGACCGGTATCAAGGTCATCGACCTTCTCACCCCGTACGTGCAGGGTGGAAAGATCGGCCTCTTCGGTGGTGCGGGCGTCGGCAAGACCGTCCTCATCCAGGAGATGATCTACCGCGTCGCCAACAACCACAACGGTGTCTCCGTGTTCGCCGGTGTCGGTGAGCGCACCCGTGAGGGCAACGACCTCATCGAGGAAATGACCGAGTCTGGCGTCATCAAGCAGACCGCCCTTGTGTTCGGTCAGATGGATGAGCCGCCGGGCACGCGTCTTCGCGTTGCGCTTTCTGCGCTCACGATGGCCGAATACTTCCGCGACGTTCAGGCGCAGGACGTGCTGCTGTTCATCGACAACATCTTCCGCTTTACGCAGGCGGGTTCCGAGGTCTCGACCCTGCTCGGTCGTATGCCGTCTGCGGTGGGCTACCAGCCCAATCTCGCCGACGAGATGGGCCTCCTCCAGGAGCGCATCACCTCGACGCGCGGTCACTCGATCACCTCGCTGCAGGCGATCTACGTCCCTGCAGACGACTACACCGACCCTGCCCCCGCAACGACGTTCGCTCACCTCGACGCGACCACCGAACTCAGCCGTGAGATCGCCTCTCGCGGTCTGTACCCCGCCGTGGACCCGCTGACGTCGACCTCGCGAATCCTCGACCCTCGCTACGTTGGTCAGGCTCACTACGAGACCGCGAACGACGTCAAGTCCATCCTTCAGCGCAACAAGGAGCTGCAGGACATCATCGCGATCCTCGGTGTTGACGAGCTCTCCGAAGAGGACAAGATCATCGTGGCTCGCGCCCGTAAGATCCAGCAGTTCCTCTCGCAGAACACGTACATGGCGACGCAGTTCACCGGCGTCCCCGGTTCGACCGTTCCGCTGAGCGAGACCGTCGAGGCCTTCTCCGGCATCGTGAACGGCCAGTACGACCACGTGTCCGAGCAGGCGTTCTTCAACATCGGTGGCGTCGAGGACCTCGAGAAGAACTGGGCTCGCATCCAGCAGGAGATCGGCTAAGCCATGGCCGACGCACTCACCGTCGACATCGTCGGCCCGGACCGCGTTTTGTGGTCCGGGACGGCGGAGCGCGTCATCGCCCCCTCAGTCGAGGGTGAGATCGGCCTGCTTGCCAATCACGAGCCCGTGCTGTCCGTGTTGCGTGCGGGCACGGTTCGCGTGCACGGCGAGGCCGGCCAGACCGACCTTGAAATCTCCGGCGGGTTCGTGTCGTTCGACCACAACGTGATCACGATCGTCGCGGAAACCGTCGAGCTCGAACAGCCAGCTGCGGAGTAGGCATTGCGCGTCGTCGTCGCTTGCCGGGTGTGATCGAATGCGGGTCATCGTTGCACAGTGTGCGGCCCGCTACACAGGGCGCCTGAGCGCTCACCTGCCGCTCGCCACGCGCGCGATCATGGTCAAGGCCGACGGTTCCGTCCTCCTTCACTCAGACGGCGGTTCATACAAGCCGCTCAACTGGATGAGCCCTCCGTGCACCTTGCGCGTTGGCGCGCCCAACGCCGAGGCGAGCGAGCGCGGCGTGACCGCCGTGTGGGTGGTTCAGCATGAGAAGACTGATGATCGCCTTGAGATCGAGCTCTACGAGGTGTTTTCCGACACCGAGCACGACCTCGGCGTAGATCCGGGACTCATCAAGGACGGCGTGGAGGCGCATCTGCAGGTGCTCCTCGCCGAGCAGATTGCTCTGCTCGGCGACGGTCACACTCTGGTGAGACGCGAGTTCCCCACGGCCATCGGCCCTGTCGACATCATGGCGCGTGACTCTGCTGGCGGGTCCGTCGCTGTGGAGATTAAGCGCCGCGGCGACATCGACGGCGTTGAGCAACTCACCCGTTACCTGGAGCTTCTCAACCGCGACCCGTTGCTCGCGCCGGTCGCTGGCGTGTTCGCGGCTCAGGAGATCAAGCCCCAGGCCCGCGTGCTCGCAGAGGATCGCGGCATCCGCTGCGTCGTGCTCGACTACGAGGCGATGAGCGGAGTCGACGACTCCGACAAGCGCTTGTTCTAGCCGGCTCTAGCGGGCCCAGCGACCGCCGCGCAATCACCGCGCAATCGCCTCGCGCTCACCGCGCAATCGCCTCGCGCTCACCGCGCAATCGCCTCGCGCTCACCGCGCAATCGCCTCGCGCTCACCGCGCAATCGCCTCGCGCTCACCGCGCAATC
>Ga0164241_10003110_pt1 | contig 17148 bp, 12 predicted proteins | sample OricomyardsoilBY_FD_108780 | JGI IMG/M metagenome (GOLD analysis project Ga0164241, IMG submission 108780) | Backyard soil microbial communities from Emeryville, California, USA - Original compost - Back yard soil (BY) | ecosystem: Environmental > Terrestrial > Soil > Unclassified | place: USA...
CCGTCGGGGGTGACGACGGAGGATGAGCACGCGCTGCCCGAAAGGAGTAGCGCGCCGACCCAGACCGAGAAGCGATTCGCTACCACGGACACTGTCCCACGTCGCTCGGGAGCCAACACCACCCGAGGTTAGCCGGATACGGGCCGCAAGCAGAATCTACCTGGCAGACCCCGCTTGGGGGCGCTCCGAAACACTTCATCCCGGGCGCACACAGGTTGCTGCTATCACACGAATTTGCAGCGAACTCGCCGCAATGGTTCGTTCCGTCCGCTGCGTAGCAGAAGTCCCACTTGCTGAAGTCTGGCGCGTTGACCGCGGCGCAAACCTCCTGGTGATCGACGCAGATCAGGTGTCCCGGCGCCGTCAGTGGATGCGAGCTCATGGGATCCGCGTTCGCACATTCCTGCTCGTTCGGTGTGCCGGATGAGCTGATCGAGTAGAAGGCGGTGGCCCCGCTGCATGTGGCTCCGACCGGGGCGACATCTTCGTCGACATGACCATCGCAGTTGTCGTCGATGCCGTCGCAGGTGTTATCAGGCGCAGGGCTGTGTGAGGAAACGCAGCTCCAATCGCCGGTCACTGGGTCGCAAGCGCTGAGACCGACCGCGCACGGGCCCTTCGCCCCATCTACGGTGCACGGATCCCCCGCATGGCAGTCCTTGATGCACTTGCCGTTGCAGCTCATGCCCCCACAGCACTGGGAGTCATCGAAGCAGTTGCTGCCAAAGGCAAGGCAGGTCTTGCAATAGTCTGCCCCGCCGGGGCTGTTCGGCGCACAGGCGGTGGTGCCGGCTCCGCCGCAGCAGTCTGCGAGACTATCGCACTGGTGACTTGCGTCTTTTTCCCAGCAGCACTTGTGGTTGCCGCCACACTGCGAGCCGTCGCAACAGGTCGTGTACCCGAAGGTGTCATCGCAGTTCTCGCCCAAATCTGAGCAGAGGTGACACTTGCCGTTGTAACATTCCGGCGAATCGCCGCCATCTGGGCACGCGCAGTCCGTATCCGCCGCGCATCCACGCAAGCAATAGCCCTCGATGCAACTCAGGCCCGGCGCGCAGGGCGCGCACTCCGGGTCATCGATGTTGCTGTCGCAGAGCCCGCCCTCTTGCGTCACCGGGTCCATGCACCGCGGTCGATCGAAGAAGTCGTCGGTGGCGCCGCAGGTAACGTTGTCGCGACAGTAGAGGTTGTTGGCGCAGACGTCGGTGTGATCCGGTCCTGTGCCTGCGAGGCTACACTCCGTCCAGAGAGTTTGGCCCAGATCCCTGCACGTCGCTTGTTTCGGAGAAAAGATCGTCCCAACTCGCGTACAGGTCAAGCCCTCTGCGCACAGCCCATTTGCGGCGCAGGGGTCGTTTGGGTTACAGCTCGCAGTTCGGTTCCGAGGTGTGACGCACACGTTACCGCAGACAAGTACCTCGCCTGCGTCGCACTCAGTGTCACATGCGGCGTCCGGTGTGGAACTCTCACACTCGCTGAACCCTAGCGCGGGGATCGCGAATAGCGTTGCCGTGACGACCCAGGCAGCCGTGCGCGACGCCGCCCGCGTTCGTAGGTATGCCCCCCCCCCAATTCTTAGACTCATGACCACCCCATTTCTAATGCCACGTCGTTGGAGCACCAACGAGTTGGAGTCAACCTGAGGCAGCCGAAATTTGCAACGGATAAGATGTCCGCGGGTGGCATTTGAAATCTTGCGCTGATACCCAGCGCCAACGTGCGCTCATGTTGCGCCCTGGTCCTTGGAGGACGATGTGGCGGGCTCCTGACAAATTTTTACCGTCGCCCGCGCGCCACCCGTACTACGCGCGTGCGTGGAGGTACGGGATGAAGGTCGTAACGAAGACGTGGCTGTTGGCGGGTCTTGCGAGCGCAGCGCTCCTTGCATGTGGTGACAGTGGTCTTGACGGGACCGGCGGTGGCGACACCGGCGGCGGAACCACCACGAGCAACACCGGCGGCGCGTCGAACACGACGAACAGCGGCAACACGACCAGCGCCGGCGGCGGCTTCATTACGAGCACCGGCGGTAACGGTACCGGCGGCAATGGCACCGGCGGCAATGGCACCGGCGGCGCAACGAACGGCACCGGCGGCGCAGCGACCGGCGGCGGCGGCTCGGCGACGGGCGGCGGCGGCGCGGGCGGCGCAGCGACGGGCGGCGGCGGCGCGGGCGGCGCAGCGACGGGTGGCGGCGGTGCGGGCGGCGCAGCGACAGGCGGTGGCGGTGCGGGCGGCGGCGCGAACTGCACGCCGATCACGTTCGACCAGCTCTACTACGACCAAGACCACGGCTTCGCTGAGTACGCGGGAGTGCTCTCACCATCCATCGGCGCAGCCGAGGACGATGGGCTCTTCCTCCAGCTCTACCCGAGCGCAACGACGACGACGTGGTCCGGGATGGTCGACCTCGCGTCCGCAGAGAACTCGAACTACCTGACGTGCTCGACCTGCATCCTCGTCGCGAAGGACATCGATACCAACGGCGATCCGGTCAAATGGTTCTACCCGAGCAGCGGGACGGTCGATTTCGGCTCCGTCTCGATGGATTACAACACCGACTTCTTTGGCAAGATCATCGGCGACGGTGCTTTCACGAACGTGACACTGGTCGAAGTGACGATCGACGAGAACACTGCCGAATCGACACCCGTCGTCGGTGGTGAGTGCCTCACGATCACCCAGCCGATTCAGATGGATGGTGCAGGTTGGACCTGCGATCCGAGCTACTACGACGATGGGTTCTACTGCGATTGCGGCTGCGGCGTGGTGGACCCCGACTGCGCCGACGCTTCCATTGCCAGCTGCGACTTCTGTGACGAGGGCTGCGATTCCGTCGTCTGCGATGATCCCTCTTCGATCATCAACCCCACGAACAACGCGGTTTGCGTCGCTCCCTGAGCGCGCTCTCCGCGCGCGGCGAAGCTGACCGCGCATGAACGAGCCCCCGGCGAGTCTCTCGTCGGGGGCTTCGTCGTTTCTCTATTCCGCCGTGCGCGCCTGGCGCGGCGAGCTCAGCAGTCGCCGCGGCAGCCTTCTGTAAGTGGCGCGGTCTCTCCGCCCGCGCGCGGTCCGAAGACGACGTGGACGACCGGGCCGACGAGGCCGACGGCGAGCGCGCGGACGATCTCGCCGACGTCGCTCGAGCCCATCTCTTCCGGATCGACGCCGAAGAGGGCGGCGACGAAGGCGATCGACCAGGCGTGCGCGTCGGCGAGGACGCGCTCGGGGAGGCGATCGGCGGCGCACTCGGCTCGCACGTACGCTTCGACGAGGCGCGCGCAGGTCTCTCGTCTGGCGCGCTCGATGCCCCGCCAATCGGCCTCGGCGCGCACGAGCGGATCGAGGCGCCGGCGCACGGTCACGAGCTCGACGGCCGCGCGGCCGAGGTTCGTCAAGACCTCGCCGCGTCCGACGCGATCGATGAGCGACTCGAACGGCTGCTCGAGCTCGATGTCGTCCATGCCGAGCGCGGCGCGGATCAGGCCGGCCTTCGACGCGAAGCGCTTGAAGATCGTCGCTTCGGACACGCCAGCGCGCTTGGCGATCTGCACCGCCGACGCGTTCATTCCGGCTTCGGCGAACACGGCGCGGGCAGCGCCGAAGATCGTCTCGTCGGTGACCGAGATGGGTCGTCCTCTTCTCATGGGCTCACTCCTCTGCTGCAACGGTCTCGAGGTCCTCGGGAAGCTCGGAGCCGGCTCGGACGAAGCGCTCGAGATCACGCTCGCCACGGTCGATGGGCTCCTTGTTGCGCCAGCGCCGGATGGCGCTCGCGGCACTGTCGAACAAGTCGTACGCGACGGGCACGGCGACCAACGTCAAGAGGAGCGACAGCGTCTGCCCCCCGACGACGATGCCGCTCGACGCCTGGTTTTTTCCGGCGCCGACGCCGCGCGAGAAGATCAGCGGGACCATGCCGGCGACGAACGCGAGCGTCGTCATCAAGATGGGCCTCAGGCGATCGCGGTTCGCCTCGATGATCGCCTCGAGCTTCGGGCGCCCGAGCTTTCTCAGATGGTTCGTGTGATCGATCTGCAGGATGGCGTTCTTCTTCACCACGCCGAACAGCACCAAGAGGCCGAGCGCCGAGAACAGGTTCAGCGACTGGTGCAGCAAGAGCAGCGAGATGAGCGCGAACGGGACGGTGAGCGGCAGCGAGATGAGGATGATGGCCGGCTGCGACCACGACTCGAACTGCGCCGCGAGCACGAGGTACATGAAGATGAACCCGAGCGCGATCACCATGAGGAAGCCCGACACGAGCTCGTTGCTCGTCTTCGACGGGCCTACGGCCGCCAACCGGTATTCGCTGGGCAGGCCCTCGGCTTCGTAGAGGCGCTTCATCTCGTCCGTGACCGCCGTCGAGCCGACGCCGGGCGCCGGGTTCGCGAGCAGCGTGTACTGTCGCTGGCGCCCGTAGCGATCGATGCGCGACGGACCCGTCGCTGGCTCGAACGTCGCGATCTGAGAGAGGGGCACGACGCCGGCGGTCGGGGACCGCACGCCGAGGAGCGACAGGCTCGCCGGATCTGCGCGCATCGCGTCGCTCGCGCGGACGCGCACGTCGTATTGCTCGCCGCCCTCGCTATAGGTCGTCGCCTTCACGCCGCCGACGAAGAGGCGCAGCGCGTCCGCCGCGCTGGCGACGGGGATGCCGAGCTTCGCGGCGCGCTCGCGATCGATCGCCACCGCGAGCTCGGGCTTCGGCTCTGCGAACGTCGAGTCGACGTCGACGGCGCCGGGGAATTTACGGAGGCCGTCCCGGATGTGCTTCGTCGCTTCGCCGACGCGTTGGATGTCGGGACCGATCAGCGCGAACTGGATCTGCGCCTGCGACTGCCCGCTCTGAAACTCGGGGACCTCGCCTGCGATGGCCTGCACGCCCTCGGGCATCTGCGACAGCACGTCCTCCCGGATCTGCTGCATCACCTTCTGCTGGGTGAACTTGCGCGCCGACGGATCGGTCAAGAAGACGTAGACGCGACCCTCGTTCGACGGGGACGTGTCGCCCTCTCCCGCGGTCACGAGCGTCGAGCGCACGCCGTCGTAGCGGCGCGTCTCGCGCGCGATGCGCTGGGCGATGAGCTTCGTCTCGTCGAGGCTCGTTCCCTCGGGCGCCTTCACGTCGATTTGAAACTGCGCCTGGTCGTCGACTGGCAAGAACGAGCTCGGCACCTGCTTCGCGAGCGGCCCGCATGATCCGAGCGCCACCGCGGCCGCGACGACGACGATCCAGCGATGCGACAGGCAGAAGCGTAGGACGCGGAGGTACACGCGCTCGATCGGCTTGTAGACGAAGTCGACGACCCGACCGAGGAACCCGCCGCCGTGCTCTTTCGTGGTGATGAGGCGCGCCGCGAGCATCGGCGTCAGCGTGAAGCTGACGAAGAGCGACACGCCGATCGCGAACGCCATCGTCAGACCGAAGCTCGCGAGGAAGCGACCGGGGATGCCGCCCATGAACGCGATCGGGACGAAGATCGCCATGAGCGACAGCGTCGTCGCGAGCACGGCGAGGCCGATCTCACGCGTCGCGAGGACCGCCGCCAGGAACGGCTTCGTCGACTTCTCTTGTACGTAGCGGACGATGTTCTCGAGGACGACGATGCCGTCGTCGATGACGATGCCGACCGAGAGCGCGAGCGCGAGCAGCGTCAGGAAGTTGAGCGTGAACCCGGCGAGGTTCATGACCGCGAACGTCCCGATGATCGAGATCGGGATCGAGAGCGACGCGATGAGCGTCGGGCGGAAGCTGCCGAGGAAGAGGAGCACGACCGCAGAAGCGAGGAGCGCGCCGAGCACCAAGTGCTCTTGCACCGAATGGATGCCGGTGCGGATCGTCCCGGAGTTATCGCGGACGACCTCGATCTCGACGCCCGGCGGGAGCTGTTCGCGCACGGCGCCGAGGCGCTTCATCACGGTGTCGACCACGGCGACCGTGTTGCGACCCGACTGCTTCTTCACGCTGAGCAGGACGATGGGCTGGTCGTTCAGCTCTGCGGCGGTCGTCTCTTCGGCGACGGAGTCCTCGACGGTCGCGACGTCTTTCACCCGAATGGGGCGGCCTGTCGTCGATCGGAGCACGATCTCGCCCAGATCGCTCGCCGACTCGACGCGACCACGCACGCGCAACGTCTGGCGCTCGGGGCCGGACTCGAGCGCGCCACCCGGGACGCTGATGTTCTGCAGCGCGAGGCCCTGCGCAACGTCCGAGGCGGTGAGCTCGTGCGCGCGCATGGCCGCAGGATCGAGCCACACGTTGATCTGACGCTCGCGTCCGCCGATGACCTCGACCTGACCGACGCCGTCGATGCTCTCGATTTGCCGACGGATCTTCTTGTCCGCCATCTCGGTGAGCTCGCGCTCCGACGCGTTGCCGCGCACCGCGAGGAGGAGAACTGCGCCGGCCGAAGGATCGATGCGCGTCACGATGGGCGGGTCGATGCCCTGGGGGAGATCGCCGAGCACGAGATCGACCTTGTCTCGGACCTCTTGAGCCGCGACGTCGGCGTTCTTGTCGATGACGAACGCGACGATGACCTGCGAGACGCCCTCGGACGACACCGAGCGAAGCTCGTCGATGCCGCCGATCGTGTTGATCGAGCCCTCGATCTTGTCGGTGATGTCGGTCTCGACCTCTGCCGGCGCAGAGCCCGGGAGGCGCGTCGTGACGATGACGTAGGGGATGTCGACGTTCGGGAAATTGTCGACCCCGAGCTTCGAGTAGCTGAAGCCCCCGAGCACGACGAGGACGAGCATGAGCACCGTCGCGAAGACGGGACGTTGAACGCTGATGCGGGCGAGCCACTGCATCGCTTACTCCACCGCTCGGCCGTTCTGGAGATCGGCAGGAGGCGCCACGATGATCGCGTCGCCCTCTGCGAGACCACGCTTCACCGCGACGCGGTCGCCCTCGATCTCGGGACCGAGGTAGACCGACCGCTCGTTCGCGCGGCCACCGACGACCACGAACAGCCGCGATTTGCCGTCCGACGAGCGGACCGCGCTCTTCGGCACCGTCGGGAGCTCTTCCTCTCCGATCGCGAGCTCGACGGTGGTGAACATGCCGGGGAGCAGCGCCTCGTCTGCGTTGTCGATGGTCGCCTCGACCTCGACGTCGCGGCTCGCCGCGCGCACCGAGACGCCGCGCCGATCGATCGCCGCCGTCCAATGGCGATCCGGGTAGGCCGTGACGCCGAGCGTGACCGACGTGCCGACCTTTGCTTGACCGACGAACGCCTCGGGGACGTCGATCTTCAGGCGGAGCTTGTTCACGGTCGAGACGCGGACGACGTTCGAGTCGGGACGGACGTACTCACCCGGCTCGACGAAGCGCTCGGTCACGACGCCGTCGACGGTCGACTTCACGACGCCGTCGACCACGGTCTTCGACGCCTGGCCGACCCGCAGCTCTGCCGCGCGGACGTCCAGATCGCTCGTCTTGCATTGGTCGGTGCTGCGGTCGTACTCCTGCTTCGAGATCGCCCCCGCCTCGAAGAGCTTGTCAGCGCGCTCGCAGTCGCGCTTCGCGGACTCGCGTCGCGCCTTCGCGAGCTCGGCCTGGGCGTTCGCCTCGGACGCGACCAGGGCCGCGGCGTTGACGTCGAGCTTCGCGAGGACGTCGCCCTTCTTCACGCGCGCGCCGACGTCGACCTTCACCTCGAGGACGCGGCCGCTCGCGTTCGCGGCCAGGTTCGCCTCGACCTCGCCCTCGAGCGTGCCGGTGAGGCGCACCGTCTTCGGCACCTTCTGCACCGTGGGCTTTGCGATATCCACGTCGACGGCGTCCGCCGCAGGCGCGACCTGCGCCTCTGCCTCTTTGCCGCAGCCCGCCGCGTTCACGAGAAGAAGGAGGCCCAAGACGACGCCGGACGATCGCAACATAGGTGTTGCGATTCATAAGCCGCAGCCGGACCTTCGGCAACACATTTGTTGCGATCATCGCATCATCAATGTGGCGATGTAGGGCCTTCGGTCCTCGCGTCTCGATCGAATCTGCGCCACAATCCCCACCGATGCGCGCCCCGCCCGAGACCCAGGACAAGCCTCTCGTCAGAGGCGAGCGTGTCGTCCAGAAGGTTCTGATGGCGACCATCGAAGAGGTCGCGCTCACCGGCTACGAGGGCCTCACGCTCGAGCGCGTCGCGGCGCGCGCGGGCGTCAATCGCACGACGATCTACCGACGTTGGCCCACGAAGAAAGAGCTCGTCGCCGCCACGATCGCGCACGCCGCCGAGCAGGTCGCGATCGACTTCGACCTCGGCAGCCTCCGCGCCGATCTCGGCGAGCTCCTCCGTCGCGCGGGCGAGCAGATGTTCACGCCAGGCATGCTCGGCATGCACCGGATGATGATGGATGCGCGCAACGATCCTGCCCTTCACGAGGCGGCGCGTTGCGTCCACGACGAGAAGCACGATCTGGCCATCGCGATGCTTCGGCGCGCGGAGCGGCGCGGCGAGTTTCGCCCGGATCTCGACAAGGAGCTCTTCCTCGACGGCATGTTCGGCGCGCTCTTCGCGCGAGTCGTCTTTCAGAACGAGCCGCTCACGCCGGCCTTCATCAAGCGCTTGCTCGACTATCACTGCAGCGTGGCGAGCCCGGCGAAGGGACGTCCTCTTCGACGCGAGCCCCGCCGCGCGCCGGCGCCGAAGAAGCGCCGCGCCGCCGCGCCGGCTCGCGCCGTCGCGAAGCGCAAAGCCTGATCGCATTCGCGACGGGGCGCCTCGCCGGTGTGCGCATCCGCGATGGCCGCGCGCGTCGCGCGGACCCTCATCCCTCCGACGACCACTCGGCGATCACCTGGCCCACCTCTGCAAGCGCGGCGTTGCGCTGCGCCGGCTCTGCCGTCGAGCCCACCGAATAGGCCGCGACGAGGATCGGCGCGCGGCCCGTCGGCCAGACGATCGCGACGTCGTTCGCCGCGCCGCGCTCGCCCGTCCCGGTCTTGTCGCCCGTTCGCCACGTCGTCGGCCACCCTGCGCGCAGACGCTCGGTCCCGGTCTTCGTCGCTTCGAGCCAGCCGACGAGCTTGTCGCGCGAAGCCGAGGAGAGCGCGTCGCCGACGAGGAGCGCGCGCATCGCCGTCAGCATCGAGCTCGGCGTCGTCGTGTCGCGCGGATCGCCGGGCGCGGCCTCGTTCAGCGTCGGTTCGGTGCGATCGAGCCGCGTCTCTATCGCCCCGAGCGATTGGACGAATTGCGTGAGCCCGGCGGGGCCTCCGATCGACGCGAGCAGCAGGTTGCCGGCAGTGTTGTCGCTCACGGTGATGGCGGCGAGGCAGAGCGCCGCCACGGAGAGGCCGCGCTCTGCGACGTGCTCGCGGGTGACCGGCGCATAGTCGAGAAGATCGGCTTCGCCATACGGCACGACGCGCTCGAGCGTCTCGGTCCCAGCGTCGACGCGCGCGAGGACGGCGCCGGCTGCGAGCAACTTGAACGTGCTGCAGAGCGGAAAGCGCTCGTCGTCGCGGTACGCGAGTCGTCGCTCATTGCCGGTGTCGACCACAGCGACGCCGAGCTGACCGCCGAGTCGACGTTCGATCTCCTCGAGGCGCTGTTTCGCTTTGCTCGCGATCGGAGGCGCCGTCACCGCGACGCGTTTGGGGGCGCAGGCGGTGAACACCAACGATGACATGGCGAAGAGGACGCGGCGTCGGTTCCTGTCTTTCGGATCGATCACGCAACCGAGTTAGGCCAGCTCATCCGCTCGTGCAACGTGTCAGGTTCGCGACGCTAGGTTGCGGCGCCGAACACGTCGCGCAGGACGAGCGCGAAGCCGGGCAGAACGGGCGAAGTGAGGGTGCCATCGAGGTCGTGGACCGCGTCGCTGACGTAGGCACCGCTCCGCAGCGACAAGACTTCGATGCGCTTGGCGATCGGATCCACGATCCAGTACTCGCGTACGCCACCCGCCTCGTAAACGCGCCTCTTCAGGCCTACGTCCCGCTTGGCGGAGCCGGGCGATAGGATCTCGACGACGAGGTCCGCGGGACCGAAGACGGCCGAGGCTTCCAGCCTGGCGCACCCCTCTTGCAGCACGACGAGAAGATCGGGTTCGAGGATGTCGTGGTCGCTCAACTTCAGGCCGACCGGCGCGTCGAACACCTCACCCGAGCGCGTCGTTCCCAAGTACGCGTCGAGCCGAACCTCGATCTTTCGGGAGATCCGCTGATGCTCGAGATTGGGCGGGGGAACCACGTGAAGCTCTCCTTCGATGATCTCGCGCATCACGCCGTCGTCCGCCGTGGCGAGCCAATCTTCGTACGTCAGGTGGTAGACGCTCGATAGGGCCGTGCTCACGCGACGAAGTGTAGCGCAGGCGTGTCGCGCCGCCTGGTCTGCCGCAGGACGCTCGTGCAATCCGGCACTCGAGCGCACCCGATTGACACCCATCGCCGACCGGCGACACTCGCATCATGGGTGCGGGGCTCGATCTGAGCGGCGACTGGGTCGGCGCGATGCGCGCGATGTATGAGTCGGGCGACGACGCGTCGTGGGCCGAGACCCTCCTCGCTCGCGTCGAGTCGCTGATCCCTCATCCGCTCGTCGGGATTCAGTGGGCGGAGTTCAGAGCCGATGGCCGCGTGGAGCGCGTGGTCGAGTTCTCTCCGAACGCCGTCGCGCGCGACGCCGCGGTCTCTTTCTCGCCTCTGTTGCACAAGTTCGAAGTTCCCGCGGTGAGGTCGTTCTTCTTTCCCAAGCGAAGCGTCGTGCAGGTGGCCGACGTGTTGGAGAGGATCCGGGCAGAGGTCGAGTTTTCCGACGCGATGCATCGCTGGATGCGCAAGACGGGCGTCGTCGATGGCTTCGCGACCACGGTGCAGCCGGTTCCAGGCACCGTGGTGACGCTCTATGCACTCACCAGGGGTGTCGCCTCCTTGAGCGCGCCCGAGCGTGCCGCGATGACGCGCCTTGGCCTGCACATCGAGGCCAGCGTTCGGCTACGCAAGCAACCCGAGAAGCTCGTCGCCATCCTCGGGCCGCGCGGGGAACCCGAGTATCTCCGCGAGGACGTCTCTCTGAAGCAACTTCCCCCGTTTTCACGATCGACTCCGGCGCTGGACGCGGACGCGCTCGGCCTTTGGCGCGCGCTCGCGGCAGGCGCCCTCAGCGTCGTGCAGCGCACCGAAGGGCGGCGCGAGCTCACGTATTTCTACGAGAACCCGCCGCATCGACAGCCCCTTCATGCGCTCACGGACACCGAGCAGGACATCGTGGGGATGGTCTGCCAAGGCTACTCGGCGAAGGCGATCGCCTACGGTCTCGGGATCTCAGAGGCGACTGTCTCCACGCGCCTGAAGTGCGCCGCGCAGAAGGTCGGCCTCTCGACGCGCCTCGAGCTCGTGCGGCTCGCTGCGATGATCACCCGCGATCCGCGCGCGCGCTTCACCGAGACCACACTGACGACCGCGGAGAACGACGTGCTCGAGCTGCTCTCGCGCGGGCTCACGAACGCGCAGATCGCCGCCGAACGAAATCGCTCGGTGCGCACGATCGCCAATCAAGTCGCGTCGCTGCTCACCAAGACCGACTCGCCCAATCGCAAAGCCCTCGCGGCGTGGCAGGACAATCAAGAAAGCCCGGCGTGAGCCGGGCCTTCGTCGTCGAATCAGCCGCGTAGACCTTTCGTCCGAGCGGCCGTTGCGAGCGCGCGTCCCGTCAGGGCGCGCCCTTCTTGAGCTCGGTGAGGACCAGCTTCGCCACGGCCTTCAGCGTGTCGAATACGCCGACGCCCGTTCGAGCGCAGCCCTCGAACTCTGGGACGACGTTGGGGTTCAAAATCTGGCGAAGCTCTTCGACCGTCGCGATGTCGGGCATGTCGCGCTTGTTGTACTGGATGACGAAGGGGAGCTTGTCGAGCGCGTAGCCCTGCTCGGCGAGGTTCGTTCGAAGGTTCTCCATCGACTCCTCGTTCGCTTCCATGCGGGCGACCTGCGAGTCGGCGACGAAGACGACGCCGTCGACGCCCTTCAGGATGAGCTTGCGGCTCGCGTCGTAGAAGACCTGCCCGGGGACCGTGTACAGGTAGAACCGCGTCTTGAAGCCGCGGATCTCGCCGAGGGCGAGCGGGAGAAAGTCGAAGAAGAGCGTTCGATCCGTCTCGGTCGCGAGACTGATCATCTTGCCCTTCGCGTCAGGATTCGTGCGCTCGTAGATGTACTGAAGGTTCGTCGTGTGGCCGCAGAGTCCCGGCCCGTAATTGACGATCTTGCAGTTGATCTCGCGCGCCATCAGGTTGATGAAGCTCATGGGGCGCGCCTCTCAGTCGTTGAACAAGTTGTCGATGTCCTCGTCGGTGATCTCCGCGAACGGAGAGTCTCCGCCTGGCTCCTGGACCTTCTTCAAGAGCGCCTCGAAGATGTGGTTCAGCTCTTCGCTGGACTTCTTCACGCGCAAGCGGACGAGCCCGAGGCTCGACTTGGCGTCGAAGATGACCACGAGGATGACGCGATTGCCGACGAGCGTGATGTAGACGTTCGCCTTTTCGCCCTCGTGGAACTGGGTGGCGAACTCGTTCTCCTTGAGGAGCTTGGCCATGCCGCCGGTCGCGGCGATGTTGCCGGCCGTGAGCGAGGCGAGAGACGTCGTGTCGAGGTGCTCGACGTCGCCCGAGGCGGCGATGAGCTGGCCGTTCTTGTCGACGATGAAAACGCTCTTCGCATTCGCGCTCTTTACGAGGGCGTCAACCACAGTCTGTATCTGGTTGAACTCCTCCTCGTACATGACCATCTGAGGATTGACCATTCATGCCTCCGGGCGCGTTCCCATCAAGTTGGGCTCGCGCAACCATCATCGCGACAACCCCACGTACGCCCTGTCGGTACGTCGTGGGCAGATCCTTCGGGGCTTTCTCGTCGCGACCATGCGTGGCAAGAAAACCGCTCGTCGGTTCTATCCGAAGGAGGGTCGACATCGCAACGGCCTCGGTCAGACCCGGCGAGAATCGTTCCGGAGTTGCTTCGCCAGGCGGTCCGAGGGAATTTCCCCCACATGTCGTGCAGTGCTCGCCGGGTCATGCGCCCGGCAGTCGCGGCTTTCGTCGCGTTCGTGGTGCTCCTTTTTGCGATGGGGCCGTCGGCGGACGCCGATGTCGGCGCCATTCACCCGGAGGTCACGCGTCTGGGCGAGCAGGCCCGCACCGCCCGCGGACCGGCCGCCTACGGGGCGCTCCGAGAGCTCTTCGCGCTCTGGGACCTCGCGGACCCCAAGACGGTCGAAGAGGCCGTCCGAGGCGCTGCGGACGCCGCCGGTCTAGATCCGGCGGTCAAGACGTACGCGACCGCGCTCCTCTCGGAGGCACGCTCACGCCGCGGCGATTCGAGTGGCGCTCGGGCGCTGACGCGTGACCTCGGCTACGTGGACCATTGGATCTTCGTCGGCCCGTTCGATGACGACAACCGCAGCGGCTACGCGACGGCCTACCAACCCGAGACCGAGCTGACCGAGCCCATCGTCCCGGGGCGCGCCTTCGACGGAAAAGAGCGACCCGTGCGCTGGCGACTGACGACGGATGCGACCAGCTCGTTCCTCGATCTGGGCGACTTCCTTCGTCCGCGAGAGAAGGTCTGCGGCTACGCGACGAGCTTCGTGACGGCCGCGAACGGCTCGAAAACCCCGGCCAAAGTCGCTCTTTTCGCCGGCGCCTCGGGCGCGGTGAAGGTCTGGTGGAACGGCGAGCTCGTCGTCGCTGACGCAGCGTATCGGTCCTTCGATTTCGACCGCGTCGGCGCAGTCGTCGCGTTCGCCGATGGAGTGAACCGCCTCACGGTCAAGGTCTGCAGCGACGGCTCGCCCGCGGTCGCCGTTCGCGTCGCTGGCGAACGCGGCGCGCCGATCTCGGGTCTCACGTACTCGAACGATCCCTCTGCGAGCGAAGCTGCCGCGAAGATCGCCAAGGCGATCGCCGACAAGCACGCCGCAGGAAAGAAGCCAGGCGCGGAAGCGAAGCCCGAGCCGGCCGCCCTCGTCGGCACGCTCGGACCTCTACCGCAGTTCGAGAAGCTCACCTCTGTCGCGAAGCCCCGCGCGTCCGATCTCGAGGCGTACTCGCGCTACCTCGTCACGACCGGCGGCGACCCCCGAGGCGAGCACGTCGCGCGCGACCTCGCGAGCCGAGCCGCGGATGCAGAGCCGACGACGCGTCGCCTCTTGCTCGCCGCGCAGCTCGCAGAAGACAGGAACATCGCCAGAACGTTCGTCGACAAGGCCGACGCTCTCGCTCAGAAGGGCGACGTCGCCGGCAAGGTCGCCGTCCTCATCGCGCAGGCGCGGCTTGCCCGGACGGGCATCAACTGGCGCGACGCCGTCCCGTTCTACGAGTCCGCGCTCGATCTCGATCCCGACTCGATCGCCGCCGTCCTCGGGCGCACAGAGCTCTATGTGCAAGCCGGGCTCCCGCGCACGGCGCTCAGCGTCCTCGAGCGCGCCGTCGATCGGCAACCGCATTGCGTCGCCTTGCTTCGCATCTACGCCGCCCAGCTTCGCGCGCTCGGACGCGACACAGAGGCAGACGAGGTCGACGCGCGTTGGTTCGCGCTTCGCTCCGACGACGCATCTTTCGTTGCGCGCCAGGTCGACCGCGCCATCGCCGCGCGGGACGTCGCGCTCGCAGAGCGCTGGCTCACGAAGCTGCGCACGGTCGAGCCCGACCTCGTCTACGCCCTCACCGCAGAGGCCCGCGCGTATCGCTCGCTCGGCCAATCCGTGAAGGCTCGGCGTGCGCTCGACGCCGCGCTCGACGTCGCGCCCGAAGAGACGTCGACGCTTCGTTCGTTGGCCGATCTCGCTGGGGAAGAGGGCGATCGCGAGGGCCAGCTTCGCAACCTTCGCAAGATCGTCGCGCTCTACCCGCAGGCCAAGGACGTCCGCGCCTACGTCGAGTTCTTGTCTCCGCCGGTCCCGCGCAAAGACGAGCAATATGCGTTCGAGAAAGACAAGCTGGTCGAGCTCGGTAAGCGTCCCGTCACGAAGGATCGTCGCCGCACGCTCCGCGACCTCGCCGTCACGACCGTCTACACGAACGGCCTCGCGAGTCGGTTCCACCAGATCGTCTTCCAACCGCTGACCGAAGAAGCCGCCGCGGAAGCGCGCCAGTATTTCATCCAATACGAGGGCGACAAACAGGACATCGAGCTCCGACTGGCCCGCGTCTATCGCAAGGACGGCACCGTCGCCGAGGCGACGGAGAGCGGTGAGAGCGCCGCGAACAACCCAGCGATCGCGATGTACACGTCGGTGCGCGTCTTCACCGTCAGCTTCCCGCGACTGTCCCCCGGTGACGTCGTAGAGCTTCGCTACCGCGTCGACGACGTCGCGGTGCGCAACGAGGTCTCGGATCAGTTCAGCGAGATCCAATATCTCCAGGGTGAAGACCCGACGATGACGAGCCAGTACGTCGTCATCGCGCCGAAGACGCGGCCGCTTCAGACCTTCGTCGCGAACCTCGCGGGCGTCGTCCAAGACGAGAAGGACGACGGAGACGATCACGTCACGAGCTTCACCGCGACAGACGTCCCTGGGCTCACGATCGAGCCGAACATGCCGCCCGCCGGAGAGCTCGCGGGGCAGGTCCACGTCTCGACTTTCAAGAGTTGGGAGGCTCTCGGCAAGTGGTACTGGGGCCTCGCCAAGGACCAGCTCGACGTGGACGACGAGGTCCGCAAGAAGGTTCGCGAGATCACCGCAAAGGCGAAGACCGACGAGGAGAAGATCGCCGCCGTCTATCGCTACGCCACGGAGCTCCGCTACGTCGCGCTCGAGCTCGGCATCGAGGGCATCAAGCCGCGTCGTTGCGCGCTCAGCATGGCGCGCGGATGGGGCGACTGTAAGGACAAGGCCACGGTCATCGTCACCATGCTCCGCGAGCTCGGCATTCCCGCGAAGCTCGTGCTCGTGCGAACGGGCATGAAGGGCGATCTCCCGAAGGGCGCGCCGGCGAGCGTGTCGGCGTTCGATCACGCGATCGCGTATGTCCCGTCGCTCGACCTCTTCCTCGACGGCACGGCAGAGGGCGCTGGCTCGCACGAGCTGCCCGCCATGGATCAAGGCTCCGTCGTGCTCATCATCGACGAGCAGACGCCGAAGCTCACGCGCATGCCCGTGTTGCCCGCGGCGCAGTCGCCCCACCTTCGCAAGGTCGAGCTCGCGCTCGCGAGCGACGGCAGCGCGCAGCTCTCGTTCGAGTCGACCGTCTCAGGGGTGAACGCGGCAGGCTGGCGCGCGCGGTATCACGCCGAGGGGACACGTCGCGAGCGTGCGACGCGCGATCTCGGCGGCATCTTCGGACCGATCGAGATCGGCAAAGACCCGTCGAGCCTCGTCGTGAAGGACTCCGACGACGTCGAGAAGCCCATCACCCTCGAGGTGAAGGCGAAGGCCGCCGTCGCCGCGCGCAAAGAGGGCGACACTCTGAGCGTGCCCGCGTCCGCGTCCGTGAACCTGCTCGGATCGCTCGCGTCGCTCTCTGTTCGCAAGACGCCGCTCCTCGTGGGTGGCCTCTCGAGCTCGCAAGAAGAGCGCGTCATCAAGCTGCCGCCCGGAATGAAGGTCCGCTCGCTCCCCACGAACGCCAGCATCGACGGCCCCTTCGGCACCGTCATCCTCGACGTGAAGCAAGAAGGCTCGAAGGTCGTCGTGAAGAGCCAGCTCGCGCTGAAGATGCCGCGCATCCCCCCCGCCCAGTACCCCGCGTTCCGAGACTTCTGCCAGAAAGCCGACGACGCCCTGACCCAGCGAGTCATCGTCGGGCCGTAGGTGGTGGTGGCGGCACTTCGCGTTTCGCGAGCTAGTGCTCGCGAGAGCCACCAACAAGCATCGGAGACGGAGAGGAGAAGGTTGCGATGGCTGCGGGCTGTTCGGCACTCCGCTGTCCCCGCAGACGTTCTAGCCCGGGAGGTTTGAAGCAAACCTCCCCCCGCAAAACGCTGCGCGTTTTGGGGCCCCCCCACCAACCCGGCCTTGCCGCGCACGCGGCGGCGGCCGCCCATCGCTTCGCGATGGGGCCCGTTGCGCGCATCAGGTTGTGGTCGCCCATCGCTTCGCGATGGGCCGCGTCAGCTGTGCCACTCCTGGAGGCTCTTTACGGCGATGTCGCGGCCCACTTCGGCTTCGATGGCCTCTGCGAAGGCCATGGCGCCGGGGATGGTCG
>Ga0164241_10003111_pt1 | contig 17146 bp, 21 predicted proteins | sample OricomyardsoilBY_FD_108780 | JGI IMG/M metagenome (GOLD analysis project Ga0164241, IMG submission 108780) | Backyard soil microbial communities from Emeryville, California, USA - Original compost - Back yard soil (BY) | ecosystem: Environmental > Terrestrial > Soil > Unclassified | place: USA...
CACCGCGTTCTACGGCGCGTCGGTGCTGGTGTTCGCCCGCGTGGTGAAGGGCCGCACCCGCACGATGGCCCCGGCCATGCTGATCCTGACCGGCGGCTCGCTCGCGATCGCCGCCTACATCCTGCTGACGATCACGCACGCGGCCGTCCCGGTCGTGGTCGGCACCGTGCTGATCGGCGCCGCCTGGGCGTTCATGCACTCCACGCTGCAGACCTGGGCCACCGACATGGCCCCGGACGCCCGCGCGACCGCGGTCTCGCTGTTCGCGACCATGCTGTTCAGCGGCAGCGCACTCGGCGCGGCGATCTTCGGGCCACTGGTCGACACCGGCCGGTTCACCGCGGTCTTCGCGATCACCCTGGCCGTCGGCGTGCCGCTCACGATCGCCGCCACGCTGGGCCGGCGGCGCTACGCCACGCGCGGCCGTTAGGCGCTCACCGTTCCAGCACCACGACCCGGCCCGCCGCGTCCTCGTCCCGCACCAGGTCGGCCACGGCGTCACACAACCGGGACAGCGGGATCGGCGGCGGCCCGGGGTCCGGTAACGCCGCGAACTGCGCCAGCGCGCGGTCGGTGGCGAGCCAGTCCGGCACCACACAGTTCACCCGGACCCCGGCCACGCGCGCGAGGCTCGTGCTCGCGCGGACCAGGCCCGCCTTGGCCGCCGCGTACTCCGGCCACACATAGGGGCCGGCGCCGATGCCCGCGGTCGAGCCGACGTTCACCACCACGCCGCCGGCCGCGCGCAGGTGCGGCAGCGCGAGCTGCGTCGCGAGCAGCGGCGTGCGGAGGTTCAGCCACAACGTCCGCGTCCACTGCTCCGGTGTGGCGTCGGGGAAGCGGGCCGGCGGATGCGCGCCGCCGCCTGCGTTGTTGACCAGCACCGACACGCCGCCGAAGGCGCCGGCCGCCGCGTCGATCACGTGCCCGACCTCCGCGTCGACGGTGAGGTCGGCCCGGACGAACGCCGCGCGGCCGCCCGCCCGGTCGAGCACCGCGGCGAGCGCGCCGGTCTCCTCGAGGTCGGTCAGCACCACCCGCGCGCCCTCGTCGAGCAGGCGTTCCGCGACGGCCAGGCCGCCGCCGACCCCGGCGCCGGTGACGACCGCGATCGCGTGCCGGAGGTCCATGCCCGCCACCATGGCAGGAGCCACCGACAATCCGGCGAGCGCGCCGCCGCCGTCCCGGGCGGGCAGAATGTCCGGATGCGCATCGTCCTCGTCGCCAACCGGAAGTCCGGCAGCGGTCGCACCGACGGCGATCACATCGCCGGCCTGCTGACCGGCCACGACGCGGAGGTGACCCCGCGCGATCTCGGTGACCTCGACGAACCGCTGCCCGCCACCGACCGGCTCGTCGTGGCCGGCGGTGACGGGTCGATCGGGGTGGCCGCCCGCGCGGCCCGTGCCGCTGGCGTGCCGCTCGCCGTGCTCCCCACCGGCACCGCCAACGACTTCGCCAACGCGCTCGGCCTGCCCCGCGGCCTCGAGCAGGCGTGCGCGCTCGCCGCCGATCCCGCCGCGCACACCCAGCGCCGGGAGGTCGGCGAGGTCGCGGGCCATCCCTTCGTCAACGCGGCCGCGGCCGGGCTGTCCGCGGTCGCGAGCCGGCTCGCGAAGCCGTACAAGGAACGGCTCGGCCGCTTCGCCTACGCGGTCGGCGCGTTCCGGGCCGGACTGTCCGCGCCGCACACCCCGTGCGTCGTGCGTTGCGACGGCGAGACGGTGTTCGGCGGCGACGCCTGGCAGGTCGTCGTCGCGGTGAGCGGCGCGTTCGGCGGCGGCTCGAACATCGGCGGCACCCGCCCCGACGACGACCGCCTCGACGTGGCCGTCGTGCCTGCCGCGTCGCGGCTCGCCCTAGTCCGGCACGGCTACCGCATGCGGCGCGCGATGCTCACCCAGCAGGCGGACGTGCCCCACCACCGCGGCGCCACGATCGACGTCGAGGTGCCGGCCGGCACGCAGTTCAATGTGGACGGCGACCTGCGACGACTCGAACCCGCACGGTTCACGCTCGCCGGCGGTGTCGATGTCGTCGTGCCTGTCCGAAAGTGAGTCCCGTCCCAACCAAGCACAACGGACCTTGCCCCGCAGGCGGCGTCGGTGATCGGATGGTCCTGTCATGACCCCGACGCCGACGAAGCAGACCGTTCCCGCCGTCGCGCGGGCCGCCCGAGCACTCGAGGTGGTCTCCGCGAGCACCGGCGGATTGACGCTCAGCGAGATCGCCAGGGCCATCGCCGCGCCGAAGAGCAGCTGCCGCGCGGTGGTCACGACTCTCGTCGAGTCGGGACTGCTCGTACGCGCGACCACCGGCACCTACCAGCTCGGCTGGAAGGTGGTGGAGCTCGGCCGCGCCTACCTCGCCCGCTCCGATCTGACCATGGAGTTCCGCCGCGTCGACGCGGAGCTCGGCCTGCTCGGCGAGGACACGCTCGTGCTGTCGTTGTTGGACGGTCGCACCGTCCTCTACGTGCACACCCGCGCGGGCAGCCACCCGGTCGCGGTCCACTACGAGATCGGCGCACGGCTGCCCGCGCACTGCACGGCGGGCGGCAAGTCGCTGCTTGCCGTCCTGCCACCGGCGGCGACCGCGAGCCTCTACGCCGACGGCCGGTTCGACACGCTCACCCGGCACAGCATCTCGTCGCTGCCCCAGCTCTTCGGCGAGCTCGAGCGCGTCGGCAGGCGCCGCTACGCCATCGACAACGAGGAGACCTCGCTGGGCATGGTCTGCTTCGGCGCGGCGATCCTGGGCCCGGCGGGCCCGGTGGGGGCACTCAGCGTGGGCATGGTCAAGGCGGCGGTCGACCCGGACCGCGCGCACATCGTGGCCGAGTCACTGCTGGAGCTGGCGCACGCGCTGAGCGCTCGGCTCGGCGGCCCGGTGCTGCCGTCCGGCCCGGTCGAGCCGCCCGTGCTGGCGCGTCAGCCGTCCTGATCGACGAGGTCGCTCGGCCGGACCCGGAACACCTGCAGGCGCAGGTTGTAGTACTTGTCCGTCTCGCCGACCCACCCCATGCCAAGCCGCTTGGCGGTGCCGATCGCCCGCGTGTTGGACGGCCGCGCCACGGCGAACAGCTCGTCGATCTCCTGGGTGAACGCCCAGCGGATCAGCGCGCGGCCGGCCTCCGCGGCGTAGCCGTTGCCCCATTCCTCCGGGCGGAGCTGCCAGCTCAGCTCCAGGTCCTCCTCGTAGGGCGGCAGCAGGCGGATGCCCAGCCCGCCGATGACCGCCCCGTCGTCCTTACGCTGGATGGCCCACCGCCCGCGGGGCGGCAGCATGTTCGGCTGGTCCTCGATCCACGCCTGGAGTACGGACCGCATCGCGGCCTCGTCGTCGACCTGACCCATCGCGGGGGTGAGCCACCGGGTGACCGTTTCCACGCCGTAGATCGCCAGCGCGGCCGCGGCGTCGTCGAGCTCCCACTCCCGGACGACGAGCCGCTCGGTGGTCAGCTGGTTCATGCTTTCGAGGTTACTCACGTTGATGCCGGGCATCCCTGCGCGCAGGGCCGGCGTCGTGCCCGGGAGCGAAGCGGCTCCAGATCCCGCCAGTTGACCAACCAGCTGGCGGGATCGTTATATGTGCGGCATGAAGTGGACCCTCGAGGTCGTGATCGTCCCGGTGTCGGACGTCGACCGCGCCAAGGAGTTCTACGAGGCCCGGATGGGCTTCGCCGTCGACCACGACAGTGAGTTCGGCCCGGAGATGCGGGTAGTCCAGCTGACCCCGCCCGGCTCGGGTTGCTCGATCGTGATCGGCAAGGGCGTGGGGGACATGGCCCCCGGCTCGCTCAAGGGCCTGCAGCTGGTGATCAACGACATCCGCGCGGCCCGCGCCGAGCTGGCCGGGCGCGGTGTCGACATCGGCGAGGTCCAGGTGGCGGGCCCGGGCGGGTTCCGCCCCGCCGAGGACGGTGACGACCTGAACAACCAGGGCTTCGCCTTCTTCGCCGACCCCGACGGCAACGGCTGGGCCCTCCAGCAGATCACCGCCCGGGACTAGGGGTTGGCGGGTAGGTCGCGGGCTCTGAGCCTGCGCAGCATTCTGGCGTCCTCGAAGCCCACCGAGCGGGCTGCGGACTCGACCGTCGCGCCGTGGCCGATCAGGTGTTCCGCTCGTTCCAGGCGCAGGACCTGCTGGTAGCGCAGCGGGGTGAGGCCCGTCGCCCTGGTGAACTGGCGGGTCATGGTCCGCTGGCTGCAGCCCGCCGCCACCGCCAACGCCGCCAGCGGCAGCCGCGACGTGAAGCGGGCGTCGATCAGGTCCTGCACCTGGTGCACGGTCTCGTCCACGTGCGACCGGTGCCGCAGCATCGCGCTCGCCTGGTGATCGTCGCCGTTGCGCCGGGCGTAGACCACCATCTCGCGCGCCACGCGGGCCGCGTCGACCGGGCCGTGGCGGGTCGCGATCAGGTGCAGCGCCAGGTCGATGCCGCTCGCGATGCCTGCCGACGTCGCCACCCGGTCGTCGACGACGTAGAGCACGTCGCGCACCACCGTCGCCTCCGGGTAGCGCGCGGCCAGCTCGTCCTGCAACCCGTGGTGCGTGGTGCACCGGCGGCCCGCGAGCAGACCCGCCCGGCCGAGCGCGTCGGCGCCCGCGCACACGCTCGCCACCATGCCGCCCGCCGCGTGATGGGCGTACAGCCGCTCCAACGTCTCCCGCTCCAGCCGGCCGGTGCCCGCCAGCGCCGGCGAACGCCAGCCCGGCACCAGCACCAGGTCGCCGGGCGACAACGACGGCCACGACTGCGCCGCCCGCACCGGCAGCCCCTGCGCGGTCACGATCTCGGACCGCTCGGCCACGTACTGCAGTGCGTAGTCGTGGCCGAGCCCGCCCGCGGTGGAGAACACCTGGGCGGGCCCGGCCAGGTCCAGCAAGTGGACACCCGGCACCAGCAGGAACACCACGGAAGTCACGATCTGGTCAGCATCCCAGCGGTCAGCTCGGCCACCGTCGCGATCGTCGCGAAGCGACCCGCGAGCGCGTACTCCGTGCGCTCCGCCATGTCCTTCGCGGACAGCGTGCGCGGGTCGGCCAATAGCTCGGCGACGGACATGTCGGCCGGCGCGGACCGGTGCGGCGTCGGGAACGTCGCGGTCGCCTCGGTCACGAACGTCACGGCGTAGCCGAGATCGCTGCCGACCCGTGCGGTCGTCTCGCAGCACTGCTCGGTCCGGATCCCGCACACGACGATCTCCCGCACGCCGCGCTCGGTCAGCTGCTGCTGCAGGTTCGTTGTGGTGAAGGCATTGTGCGAAGTCTTGGTGAGCACCGGCTCGCCCGCGTCGGGGACCAGCCCGTCCATCAGCCGCACGTGCCCGGAGACCGGGTCGAACACCGTGCCCGTGCCCGGCTCGGCGTGCAGCACCCACACCACGAGGTCGCAGCCCGCCCGCGCCGCGGCCACCAGCTCGTTCACCCGGGACACGATCTCCGGGTTGTCCACCGCCTGCCACAGCGGGCGCGCGCGGAACGACTCCTGGACGTCGATGACGATCAAAGCTCTGTTCACACCAGCGAGTCTGCCCCGGCGAACCGCCGCCGGGAAGGCACCATCGGGCCACCATGCGGACCGATCTGGTCAGCCGACTGCGGAACGCCATTGTCGCGGCGAGGTCACGGATTCCGGAACTGGCTAACTTCCGACCCGGCTGTAGCGACTCTCCGTAACGGAAGGCTTTTCGAGTTACACGAGTGCGGGGAGTGGACGTGGAGTCCATGTGCGAGCGGTTGCCCACCATCGGCATCCTGCTTCTTGAGCGCCTCGACGGCGAGGCAGCGGCCCGCTGCTGGCGGATCATCGTCGAGCGCGAGTGGGAGGCCTGGGTCCGCCAAGAGCGGTAAGACGGCCTGCCCACACAGTGTGGCCTGGTATTTTGTGTGTACCGGCCATCGTGTGGTGAGAGGACCATGGACCCCTCCCGAAGTACCGACAGCGTCCAATGTGGACGCTGTGCCCCCGACGTGCCCGACGCGGATCCCGATCCCTGTCCTAGGCGCGTGCCCGCCGCAGGTCACTCCGAGGCGGTGGGCACGTGATCGCCAGCGTGCTCGGCGTATTACTCGGAGTAGTTGTCATCATCCTGCTGTCCGCCCTGACCGGGTACTTCGTGGCGCAGGAGTTCGGGTACATGGCCGCGGACCGCTCGCGGCTCAAGGCCCGCGCCGCGGCCGGTGACGCGGGCGCGGCCCGCGCGTTGCGGATCACCCGCCGCACCTCGTTCATGCTCTCCGGCGCCCAGCTCGGCATCACCGTCACCGGCCTGCTGGTCGGCTACGTCGCCGAGCCGCTGATCGGCGCCGGGACCGGCGAGCTGCTCGGCGGCGTCGGCGTGCCCACCGCGGCCGGCGTCGCGATCGGCACGGTGCTCGCGCTGCTGCTGTCCACGGTCGTGCAGATGGTGATCGGCGAGCTGTTCCCGAAGAACCTCGCGATCGCCCGCCCCGAGCCGGTCGCGGTGCGCCTCGCCTGGTCCACCGGGGCGTACCTGACCGCCTTCGGCTGGCTGATCCGGCTGTTCGACCGGGCCGCGACGCTGCTGCTGCGGGCGGTGCGGATCACGCCGGTGCACGACGTCGAGCACGCCGCCACCCCGCGCGACCTCCAGCACATCGTCGCCGAGTCCCGCGAACGCGGCGACCTGCCCGCCGACCTGTCCACGCTGCTGGACCGCATCCTCGACTTCGGCGAAAGCACCGCCGAGCACGCGATGATCCCGCGCCCCCGGGTCACCACGATCGGCGCGGACGAGCCGGCCCGCCGGGCGGTCGAGCTGATGGCGTCCGGTCACTCGCGACTGCCGGTGCTCGGCGGCGGGATGAACGGGGACCGGGACGGGGATGTGGACGACGTGGTCGGCGTGGTGCGGCTGCGCGAGGTGCTGGCGCTCAGCGAGCCCGAACTGGACACGACGACCGTGCGTGCGATCGCCCGGCCGCCGGTCATGGTGCCCGCGTCGCTGCCGCTGCTCGCCGTGCTCGACCAGCTGCGTGGCGCGGACGAGGAGTTCGCGTGCGTGGTCGACGAGTACGGCGGGCTGGCCGGCGTGGTCACCGGCGAGGACATCGCCGAAGAGCTCGTCGGGGAGATCACCGACGAGCACGACCCGCTCGGCGCCGACCAGGCCCGGCCGGGTGACGGCGGCGGCTGGCTCGTGCCCGGCACCATGCACATCGACGAGGCGGAACGCCTGCTCGGCCACGACCTCCCGCAGGGCGACTACCAGACCCTCGCCGGCCTGGTGCTCACCGAGCTGCAACGGCTGCCGGTGCCGGGCGACGCGGTGACGGTCGTGCTCCCGAACCCGCCGGGCGAGGAGGACGTCGTGCTGGGGCGGCTCACCGTGGAGGTCCGCTCGGTGTCGCGCCGGGTGCCGGACACCGTCCGGCTGGTGGTCGCCCGATGAGTCACCTCAATCCCGTGCTCGTGCTGGCGATCACGATCGGCGTGATCGTGCTCAGCGCGTTCTTCGTGGCCGTCGAGTTCGCGCTCGTCGCCGCGCGCGGGCACCGGCTGGCCGAGGCCGCGGAGACCAGCGCGTCGGCCCGCGCCGCGCTGCGCAGCTCCCGTGACCTGTCACTGCTGCTGGCCGGCTCGCAGCTGGGCATCACCTTGTGCACGCTGGTGCTCGGCGCGGTCACCAAGCCGTACGTGGACCACGTGCTGACCCCGGTCGTCGAGGCGACGGGCCTGCCGGTGGCGACCGCGGACGTCCTCGCGTTCGTGCTGTCGCTCATCATCGTCACGTTCCTGCACCTGGTGGTCGGCGAGATGGCGCCGAAGTCCTGGGCGATCGCGCACCCGGAACGCTCGGCGATCCTGCTGGCGATCCCGATGCGGGGGTTCATGTGGCTGACCCGCCCGGTGCTGGTCGCGCTGAACGGGCTGGCCGACCGGTGCCTGCGGGCGGTCGGCGTCCAGTCCGTCGACGAGCTCGACACCGGCCACACGCCCGAGGACCTGCGCCACCTGCTGGACCACTCGAACGAGGTCGGCGCGTTGGACGAGCGGCGCCACGACCAGCTCGCCGCCGCGCTGGACCTGCACGTCCGCCCGATCGCCGAGATCGTGCGGCCGCGCGCGGAGCTGGTCACCGTCGCGTCCTGGCAGGGCACGGAAGGGGTGCGCGCGGCGGCCCGCGCCAGCGGTCACCTGCGCCTGGTCGTGTGGGGCGAGGCCGGGCCGCTGGGCGTGGTGCACGTCCGCGACGCGCTGACCGCCCCGCCGGGCACGACCGCCGCCCAGCTGATGCGCCCGCTGCTCACACTGCCCGACGACACGCCGATGCACGCGGCGCTGACCACGATCCGGGACCGGCGCAACCACCTGGTGCTGGTGTACTCGGACGGCGAGTTCTCCGGCTTCGTCACGCTGCACGACCTGCTGGAACAGCTCCTGCCGAGCGCCGACTAGCTTTGCGCCTGGAATCCAAAACGCCCCCTGCGGGCTGGCGCGGCCGCGCGAGGTTCGCCAGGGTGGACAGGCGCAGGGGAGCCCGAGAGAGGTGGCGACGTGATCTTCATCTGTGTCAAGTGGACGATCAAGCCGGAGAAGGCGGACCAGTGGCTGTCGCTGGTCGACGAGTTCACCCAGGCCACCCGCGCCGAGCCGGGCAACATCTTCTTCGAGTGGTCGCGCAGCGTCGACGACCCCAACCAGTTCGTGCTGGTGGAGGCGTTCCGCGACGGCACGGGCGAGGCGCACGTGACGTCGGACCACTTCAAGAAGGCCATGGGCTGGCTGCCGGACGCCGTGGCGACCAAGCCGTCGATCGTGAGCGTTTCCACCGAGGGCGAGGGCTGGTCGGAGATGGCCGAGGTCACGCCGCGCTGACGGGCGCGGGCCGTTCGCAGTCGGTCGCGACCGTCTCGGTCCGCCCGTCCGCCGCGGCCCGCAGCAGCGACTCCATCACGTCGAGCACGTGCAGGGCGAGCTCACCGCTCGCCCGGTGCGGCGTGCCCGCGGCGAGCGCGTTCGCGAGGTCGGCGACGCCGCACCCGCGCCCACCCCTCCTGTACCCGGCCACCGCCGTGACCTCTGTCCACCCGGGACTGTCCTGGTGGAACAATTGCACGGGCCCGCCGAAACCGTTGGGGTCCGGCACGGACAGCGAGCCACCGGTGCCGTAGACCTCGATGCGCGGCAGGTGCGATGCCTGCACGTCGAAGCTCATCAGCAGCGTGGACACCGCGCCGCTCGCGTGCTCGAGCGTGCCCGTGACGTGGGTGGGCACCTCCACGGGGAACTCGGTCCCGGCCAGCGGGCCGCTGCCGACCGTGCGGGTGAGCCGGGGCGTGGCGGCCATGCCGGCGACCCGGCGGACCGGGCCGAGCAGCGTGACGAGCGCGCTGAGGTAGTACGGGCCCATGTCGAACAGCGGGCCGCCGCCGGTGCGGTAGAAGAAGTCCGGCGCGGGGTGCCAGCGCTCCGGGCCCGGGGAGACCATGAACGCGGTCGCCGCGACGGGCGTGCCGATCGCGCCGGCATCGAGGTGGTGGCGGGCGGTCTGCAGCCCGGTGCCGAGCACGGTGTCCGGCGCGCAGCCGACGCGCACGCCGCGCGCGGCCGCCGCGTCGAGCACGCGCCGCCCGTCGGCCGTGGTCAGGGCGAGCGGCTTCTCGTTGTAGACGTGCTTGCCGGCCGCGATCGCCGCGAGGGCGACGTCCGCGTGTGCCCGCGGGACGGTCAGGTTGAGCACGAGGTCGACGTCGTCGGCGGTGCAGAGCTCGGCAGGCGTGGTGACCCGGATGCCCTCGGCGGCCACCAGCGCGGCCCGCTCGGCCACGAGATCGGCGACGGCGCTCACCCGGACGCCGTCGAGGCGGGGCAGCGTGTCGAGGTACTGACGACTGACGTTCCCGACCCCGACGATCCCGATCCGCAGCGCGTCGCCCACGCGAACCCCCTTTGCCGACCCGTCACCCGATCATGCTGTCCGGGGCGGCGCGTACGCAAGGAGGTCAAGCCGGTCCCGCGCGACCTGTCCACAACCCGCCGAGCTGTCCACAGCGCGCACGTGACCAGCCTTTTTGTCGGTGGTGGCCGGTAGACTGGCGCTGAGGGGTGCCCCCGGGACAGGGTGGGGGCTACGTTTCTTGGGTTCTGCACGCGCGTGCGCGCGTGGGTTGTCCGCGTCTGTGTTCAGCTCAGGTGTCGAGCGGGGCGAACAGGTCCACCGCGTTGCCGTCCGGGTCGTCGATCGTCGCGTAGCGCTGGCCCCAGAAGGCGTCCCAGGGGTCCTTGTGACTGCGGTGGCCCGCGGCCACCAGCGAGGCATGCGTCTTGTCCACTTCGGACGGTGAGTCGCACGCAAAGGCGAGGCCGATCGCGTGTCCGCCGGTCGGGCGCGTCCACGACGGGTCGAATGAGCGGACCGTCTCGACCGTGTCCCACGCCAGGCGCAGCCCGCCGGGCAGCGTCACCTCCACGTGCGGTTCCGAGTCCGCCGACGCCGGGACGTCCAAGCCCAGCCGCCGGTAGAACGCGAGCGAGGCGGCCATGTCGGCCACCACCATGCCGATCAGATCGATTCGAGGTGCCATGCGCCCCACCGTATGGGGCGCCGTCACGAGAAGTCTTGAACGAATCGGACACCCAGCTCACGGACCACCGACACCAGCAGCTCCACGTCCGCGGGCGTGGTGCGCCAGTTGACGATCGCCGGGCGCAGCGCGGTGTGCCCGGCGTACACCGTCGTCCCCACGTACACCCGGCCGTCCTCGAGCAGCGCCGCGCCGAGCTTGGCGTTCAGCTCGTCCAGACCAGCCGAGGGCACACCCGGCGGCCGGTACCGGAAGCACACCACGCACAGCCGCACCGGCGCGAGCAGCTCCAGGTCCGGCGCGGCCTCGACCAGCGAACCCAGGTGCGCGGCCAGATCCAGGTGCCGCTCCACCATCGCGCGGTGGCCCGACCGGCCGTAGGCCCGTAGCGCCGCCCAGATCGGCAATGCCCGCGCCCGCCGCGACGACTCCGGGCCCAGCCTGCTGTAGTCGACGTCACCGTCGGCCAGGTACGGCGCGTTCCACGACCCGAACGTCTCGCCCAGCACCCGCGGATCGCGGACGAACGCGAACCCGCTCTCGTACGGCACGTTCAGCCACTTGTGCCCGTCCGCCGCCACCGAGTCGGCCCGCTCGACCCCGCGCAGCAGCGGCGCGGTCCGCGGCGACAGCGCGGCGAACAGGCCGAACGCGCCGTCGACGTGCAGCCAGCAGCCGTACCGCTCCGCGAGGTCGGCCATCTCCTCGATCGGATCGAAGTCGCCGGCGTTGACCTCGCCGGCGGTGGCGATGAGCACCGCCGGCCCGTCGAGCGAGCGCAGGGTCCGCTCCAGCGCGGCCACGTCGGCGCGCCCGGACCCGTGCACCTGGACCGTGTCCCGCCCGCAACCCAGGATCTGCAAGGCCTTGCGTGCGCTCGGGTGCACGTAGCTCCCGCCGAGCACGGGCATCGCGGGCAGCCCGCCGAGCCCGTCGGCGGCGACGTCGCGGCCGTGCCGGGCGGCCCACCAGTGGCGCGCGCAGGCGAGGCCGGTCAGGTTCGCGAACGTGGCGCTGGGTGTGAGCACGCCACCCCACCGGGCCGGCAGCCCGAACAGGTCCTTGAGCCAGTCGAGCGCGACCGTCTCCGCGGTGGTGGCCAGCGGCGAGGACGACCACAGCACGGCGTTCTGGTCGAGGAGCGAGGTCACCCAGTCCCCGGCCAGCGCTGCCGGGGTGACCCCGCCGACGACGAGGTGGAAGAACCGCGGCCCGGACGAGTGCGTGGCCGCCGCCGTCCCGATCCGCAGCAGCTCGGACACCGACTCGACCGCGCCGAGCCCCTCCTCGGGCAGCGGCCCGCCGAGGTCGTCGAGCAGTGCCCTGGTCGCCGGGTCGGCGACCGGCCGGGCCGCGAGCGAGTCGAGGTAGGCGGGCGCGGCGCCCGCCACCAGGTCGAGCACCGGCTTGGCGGAATCGTCCATGCCGTCGTTTCTAACCGCGAACCGGTCCGTTCACAACGGCAGCACCGCGTCCTTCGCGAGCAACGGCGGCTCGTCGACCGCCGCCGTGTGCGGGTACTTGAGGTCGCTACCGGTGTTGAGCACGACGACCTGCTCCGAGCCGTCGAGCCAGCCGTCCGCGCGCAGCTTCTCCACCGCGGTCAGCGTGGCCGCGCCCTCGGGGCACATCAGCATTCCCTCGGCCGCGGCGCATGCGGCCTGCGAGGCGAGGATGTCGGCGTCGTCAACGGCGATGGCGGTGCCGCCGGTGTCGCGGACGGCGTCGAGGATGAGGAAGTCGCCGAGCGCGCTCGCCACGTTGATGCCGAAGGCGACGGTGCGCGCGTCCTGCCACGGCTGCGCGGTCTCGGCGCCCGCCTCGAACGCCCGCACGATCGGCGCGCAGCCAGAGGACTGCACGGCCACCAGCCGGGGGAGCTTGCCGGTCAGCCAGCCGAGCGCAATCAGTTCGTCGAGCGCCTTGCGGATGCCGATCAGCCCGACGCCGCCGCCGGTCGGGTAGACGATCACGTCCGGCATCCGCCAGCCGAGCTGCTCGACGATCTCGAATCCCATCGTCTTCTTGCCCTCGATGCGGTAGGGCTCCTTGAGCGTGGCGGTGTTGAACCAGCCGTCGTCGACCGCCTGGGCGGCGAGCTTGCCCGCGTCGCCGATCAGACCGTCCACGATGTACAGCCGGGCGCCGGCCATCGCGCACTCCATGCGCGTGATCGGCGGGGCCTCGGTGGGCATCACGACCAGCGAGGCCATGCCGGCCCGCGCCGCGTAGGTCGCCCACGCCGCGCCCGCGTTCCCGTTGGTGGGCATGGTGATCCGCTCGATGCCGATCTCATGCGCGCGGGAGACGCCGACGGCGGCGCCGCGGGCCTTGAAGCTGCCGGTCGGCAGCATGCCCTCGTCCTTGACGAGGAGCCCCGGCACGCCGATGCGCGCGCCGTAGGTGGGCAGCGGCAGCACCGGGGTCATGCCCTCGCCGAGCGAGACCACGTTCTCGCGGTCCCGCACGGGCAGCAGTTCCCGGTAGCGCCACAGATCCGGCGGCCTGGTGCTGATGTCCGATGTGGACACTGTGCCGGCGACCCGGTCGAGGTCGTAGCGGACGAGCAGCGGGGTCCCGCACGTGCAGAGGTTCTGCGGCTTGTCGGCGTCGTACCGGGTGCCGCAGCGCGCGCACTCCAGGTGGGAGAGCGCGCTGGTCCACTGGTCGGGTTCCACGCTGAGGGCTCCTGTCGTCGATGGCCGCACGTTCCCGCAACCGCCGCCGGCCGGCTCAGCCAACCCCACCATGGCTCGCGCGCATGCGCGCGTGCAGAACCCCAGAAACGTAGCCCCCACCCTGTCCCGGGGGCACCCCTCAGCGCCAGTCTACCGGCGATCCCTGACGAAAAGGCTGGTCAGCTGTGGTCTGTGGACAACTCGGCGGGTTGTGGACAAGGCCGGCCGGGCGGAAGCCCGGCCGGCCCCGACGAACTCAGCCCGGGAAGCAGGTCGTGCTGTAGAAGCCCCACTGCCCACCGTGCATGGCGCGCACGCCGCGTGGTCCGTAGCGGCGGTACGGCTCGTCGCGGATGTTGCCCTGCTCGCCCTGCACGAGCGTGTCGCCCCATTCGTAGGAGAAGTGGTCCGCGGTCGGGTCGTAGTTGCGGTAGAACACCGCGTTCACGCAATGGTTGGTCTCGCAGTGGGTGTACGTGCCGTTGCACGGCTCCGCGGACGCGGTACCGGTCGGCACGAGGGCCAGCCCGGCGGTCATCAACGTGGCGGCGGCCGCCGCCCTGATCTTGCTCATCTCGGGGTCCCCCTAGTCGTAGTCCTGGCAGAGGATGTAGCCGGTGCGGGCGATCTGCCACGAGTAGCCGTAGCACCACAGCGGCTCGACCGGGTCGGCGTAGTAGACGATGAACGTCGAGTTCTTGCTCAGCACGCCGAGGTAGGGACCGTGCGGCGAGCACACCGGCGGGTTGGACATCTCGTGCATGATCGCGTCGGTGTTGACCGTCCGCTGGCGGGGGTTGGGGTCCTTGAAGTGGCTGGAACAGCCTGGCGGCCGCGTGTCGTCCAGGGTGCCGACGTCGCCGGCCGGCGCCGCTGTCGCGGTTCCGGCCATCGCGGTGACCGCGGCTGCGGCCACCAGCAGGGGAGCGAGATAGCGCATCGAAGTCCCTTCACGGTTAGGGATTGACGATGCGAATCTTAAGTTGGTGGAAACATCACAAGTGGTGACTGTGCACACAGAGGAAACAGGTGTGCACGCTCAGGCACGAGTCAGCTGATCGGCGGTCGCCCGCTCGTAGACGCGGGCCGCCTCACCGGCTACGCGATCCCACCCGAACCGCGCCCACGCCCGGTCCCGGCCCGCCGCGCCGAACTGCTCGCCCAGCGCCCGCTGACCCACCAGCCGCCGCAGCGCGCCGGCCAGCTCCCGCGGCTTGCGCGGCGTCACCAGCAGGCCCGTGATCCCGTCGACCACCACGTCGGCCAGCCCGCCCACCGCGGCGGCGACCACCGGCACGCCGCAGGCCATCGCCTCGAGCGCGACCGTGCCGAACGGGTCGTACCACGGCGTGCACACCACCGCGTCCGCCGAGCGCAGCAGCGCCGGCATCTCCTCGTGCGGCACGTGCCCGACGAGCCGAACCTGGTCCTCGACGTTCATCGAGCCCGCGAACGACCGCAGGAACCGCGCGTGCTCGTCGGCGCCCAGCTCGCTCTTGTCCGGCCCACCCGCGATCACCAGCTCGGTGTCCGGCAGCGCCCGCAGCGCGGCGATCGCGGTCACGAAGCCGTTGCGGGGCAACAGGTCTCCGGCCGCGACGAGCCGGTGCGGGTACTTCTCCCGCGGCTGCCGCTCGCCTTCGGGCACGAACAGATCCAGGTCGACGCCGCCCGACACCACGGAGATCCGTGCGCGGGACACCCCCATCTGCACCACGTCGCGCAGCTCGTCGTTGCACGTCGCGGCGATCCACCGGGCCTCGTTGGCGACCGTCCGCTCGGTGCCTGCCCGCTCCCGCGGCTGCTCGTCACCGAGGCGGCGCCGCTCGAGGTCGGCCACGGTGTGGAAGGTCTGCACCACCGGCACGCCGGTCACCTCACCCGCGGACATCGCGGCCAGGCCCGGCAGCCAGTGATGCGCGTGCACCACGTCCGGCGGCTCGGCTTCCCAGCGCTCGCGGACGAAACGGGCGAACTCGTCCATATGTGCCGACAGTTCCGCGTCCGGCAGCGGCTCTGCGGGACCCGCCGGCACGGCGACGACCCGGTAGCCGGACTCGGTCACCTCGTCCGGCTTGTCCGGGTCGTCGCGTCGCATGTAGACGGTGACCTCGTGGCCGCCGCGGGCGAGTGCGGCGGACAGGTTGTGCACGTGAGTGTTGGCACGGTCGGACACCATGGCGATACGCATACGAGTTACCCACCTCATCGTCATCGATTCGGGTGAGCAAGTCGTCCCAGCTTCTTTAGAACGTGCTCAAATCCTCCAGTACGAGGGTTGCCATGGACGTGCGAGTTCAAACATGAGCACAGGGGTCAGCGCACAGGCTGCCCCTTCTCCTTCGAGTCCGTACGCGTCTCGGCGGCCGCCTGCTGCTGCTGCGGCTGCTGCTTGAGAACCGGCAGATCCTGCTGTGCCGCCAACCTCTCTCGGCACAGCCGGGCGAGCTGTCGAGCGTGAACAGTCATGGCCAACTCCTCTTTCACAGAGGGATATACCCCTGTCTGGCCGTCAACACACGTCATTTATGTGAATTGAGACGCGCGGGACGGTGAGAGGTTCCGCGGCCGGTGTTCCGCAACCGGTTGGTGACTGTCGGTCCGGTTCGTCCGGAAGAAAGAACGGTGCTAGACCGAGATCGCGTCCGACAGCGTGGCGTAGGACGGCACGAGCCCGGCCACGCCGCTGACCTCCAGCGACCGGCGGGCCGTGCCTACGGCGCCGACGAGGCCGAACCGGCGGCCCGACCACAGCGCCTCGTCGTTGGCCGCGAGCACCACCGACAGCCCGGCGGCGCCGAGGAACGTGACCCGGGTCAGGTCGAGGAACGTGACGCTCTCGCGGGCACGGGCGAGCGCGCGCCGCAGCCGTGGCGCGGTGAGCAGGTCGATCTCGCCGATCGCGACGACCACGGAGACCCCAGGGGCGCGCGAACGCCGATGTACGGCCAGGGCGGTACGCCCCACGTGATCTCGCATGGTTGCTCCCCGAAGCACCAGTCCGACCGGGCTCACCCAATGTAGCCCGTCGGCCCCGGCGGGTGAACCCTGTGCCGTGCGATTCGGAGGGTCTGCCACTGTAAAGCCATGATCCTTGTGACGGGTGGGACCGGCACGCTCGGCCGTGCGGTGACGGCGCGGCTGCCCGAGGCGCGGGTGCTGAGCCGCAGGCCCGGCCCCGGGCGGGTGACCGGCGACCTCGCGACCGGCGCGGGCCTCGACGCCGCATTGTCCGAAGTGGACACAGTGATCCACTGTGCGACCTCGCTGGGCGGGAATGACGTGACGCATGCGCGACACCTCGCCGAGGCGGCGGCGCGGTCGGGCGGACCGCACATCGTGTTCGTGTCGATCGTCGGCGTCGAGGACATCCCGCTGTCGTACTACCGCACGAAGCTCGCCGTCGAGCGGCTGCTGACCGGGTCGGGCCTGCCGGTCACCGTGCAGCGCGCGACCCAGTTCCACGACCTCGTGCTGCGGGTGTTCACCCTGCAGCGCTGGTCGCCCGCGCTGTTCGTGCTGGGCGGCACCCGCTTCCAGCCGGTCGACGTGGGTGACCTGGCAGACCGGCTGGTGTCGCTCGCGGCCGGTCCGGCGGCCGGCCGGGCCGAGGACTTCGGCGGCCCGGCGGTGCGGTCCATGGCCGACCTGGCCCGGGCCTACCGAGGGGACGGTCGTCGCCCGATCGTGCCGGTCCGGGTGCCCGGAAAGGTGATCCGCGGCTACCGCACGGGTGCGAACCTGGCCCCGGCGACCGGCACGATCACGTTCGAGGATTTTCTGCGTTCAGGGCCGCAGCCAGGCCGTCCAGGATGATCGACAGGCCCACCGTGAAAGTCTCGCGGGCCTGCTGCTCCAGGTAGGGCCGCGACTCGTCCCACTCGAACGTGTCCTCGGCGCCCAGCCGGACGATG
>Ga0164241_10003113_pt1 | contig 17140 bp, 15 predicted proteins | sample OricomyardsoilBY_FD_108780 | JGI IMG/M metagenome (GOLD analysis project Ga0164241, IMG submission 108780) | Backyard soil microbial communities from Emeryville, California, USA - Original compost - Back yard soil (BY) | ecosystem: Environmental > Terrestrial > Soil > Unclassified | place: USA...
AGGAGGTCGTCGAAGTCCATCGCGTTGGCCTCGAGCATCCGCTTCTCATAGAGCGGGAAGCATTCGGCGACCACCTCCTCGAAGAGACTGCCCTGCGTTTCCGCATACATGTCCGAGTCGATCAGCTGGTTCTTGGCGCCGGAGATCTTGCTCTGGATCGCTCGGGCTGGATAGCGTTTGGGGTCGACCCCGAGCTCGCGCATCACCCGCTTCAGCATCCGCAGCGAGTCCGATTGGTCGTAGATCGTGAAACCGCGCGAGTAGCCCAGGCGCTCGGCGTCGGCGCGCAGCATTCGCGCGCAGGAGGAGTGGAAGGTCGTCACCCACATCGCCCGCACCGAGCGGCCGACCAACTCGCCGACCCGCTCCCGCATCTCCGCCGCCGCCTTGTTGGTGAAGGTGATCGCGAGGATCTCCCCCGGCCGGGCGGCGCCGGTGGCGAGCAGATAGGCGATCCGGTGGGTCAGGACCCGGGTCTTGCCCGAGCCGGCCCCGGCCACCACCAGCAGCGGCCCCTCGACGTGTTCGGCGGCCGCCCGCTGCGGCGGGGTGAGCCCAGACAGCAGCCGCTCGACCTGGTCGGCGCCGGCCTCGGTGGGAGCCCCGCCAAGCGGATTCTCAGCTTCGGCGGGGATCTCGAACTCGCTCTGCAGCATCGCCTCCGAGGATAGAGAGAGGGGCGGCTGACTCAGAAGCCGTCGGAGTGCGGTTCGCAGGGACGGGCGAGTTCCATCACGGGCTGATAGGAGGGATTGAGGAGCAGTGCTTCGAGCTGCTCGTCGTCGAAGTCGTCGAGCCGTTCGATCACGCAGGCCGACGCCCTCGCCTCGACGCCCGATGGAGCCCTGCGAAGCATCTGCCGACCCCAGTTCATCACCACCGCTTCAGCGTCAAACTCCACGAACTCGGTCACCTCATCCTCGAGCCATCGTCCGTCCCGCCTGACTAGCGCCAAGGTCGCGACGAGCCCGACATCGTCATAGTCACCATCGCCGTCATAAGCGACCTGGGCGGCCGCCTCGTTGCCGTCAACCTCAATCCTCGTGACCGTGACCGCGGTTGGAATGTCTTCGCCTGCGTCTTCTTCACAGCGTCTGAACACCCCCTCGCCCTGCTCCTTGTAGGTCTGTTCAAGCAACTTCTGGGTGGCATAGCGTCGACACCCAGCCGGGTCCGCGTCGAAAGCGGCAGCCTCGATCGTTGCCCGGATCTCCGCCTCGTCGCTACTGACGCCGCCACAGGCGGACAGGCCGAGTGCCGCTCCCCCGAGCAGCGTGAGCGCGAGCCGCCGCACCGTCCTAGCCCCCGGCGGAAGAGCGGCCGGTGCGCGGCTGCAGGTCGGGGGCCTCGCCCTCGCCGCCGTTGCCGCCGTCGAGGGCGGAGATGCGGCGGTCGAGCTCGCCGATCCGCTCGGAGAGCGCTTTGATCGCCTCGGCGATCGGGTCCGGCAGGTGGATCCAGTCGGCGTCGGGCCCCTCGACCCGCTTGCCCTCGACCTTGACCGTGTGGCCGGGGTTGCCGACCACGGTCGCCCCCGGCGGCACGTCCTCGACGACGACGGTGTTGGCGCCCACCTTGGCGCCGGCGCCGACGTCGATCGGCCCCAGCAGCTTGGCGCCGGAGCCGACGGTGACGTTGTCCCCAAGTGTCGGGTGGCGCTTGCCGCGCTGGAAGCCGGTGCCGCCCAGCGTCACCCCCTGGTAGAGGGTGACCCGGTCGCCGATCACCGCGGTCTCGCCGATCACCACGCCGGCGCCGTGGTCGATGAAGAACTCGTTGCCGATCGTCGCCGCGGGGTGGATCTCGACCCCGGTCACGGCCCGGGTCATGTAGGCGATCGCCCGGGGCAGGACCGGCACGCCGGCTTCGATCAGCGCGTGCGCGGCCCGGTGCGCCAGCAGCGCCTGCACGCCGGCCCAGCTGCTGAGGATCTCGAAGGTGGACACCCCCTGCGCGGCGGGGTCGCGATCGCGGGCGGCGGCGACGTCGGCGCGCACCTCGGAGACGACCCTCTTCCACCTGCTCATGGTGAGAAGAAGGGTAGGGACATGTAGCGCTCGCCCGAGTCGCAGACGACCGTCACCACCCGCTTGCCGGCCATCTCCGGCCGCGCCGCTACTTGGAGCGCGGCGCTGATGTTGGCGCCGGCCGAGATCCCCGCCAGCACCCCCTCCTCGCGGGCCACCAGCCGCGCCGTCTCCAGCGCCTCCTCGTCGCCGACCGCGACGATCTCGTCGATCACTGCGCGGTCCAACAGATCCGGCACGAAGCCGGCACCGATCCCCTGGATCTTGTGCGGGCCGGGGGCGCCGCCGGAGAGCACCGGCGAGCTGGCCGGCTCGACCGCGACCACCAGGGCCTCGGGCGCCCGCTCCTTCAGCATCCGGCCGACCCCGGTGATCGTCCCGCCGGTGCCGACGCCGGCGACGAAGGCGCCGATCTCACCGTCGGTGTCGCGCCAGATCTCCTCCGCCGTGGTGCGGCGGTGGGCCTCGGCGTTGGCGGGGTTGGAGAACTGCATCGGCATGAAGGCCTTGCGCTGCTCGCGGATCTCTTCGGCCAGGGCGACGGCCTCGTTCATCCCGCCCAGCGACGGCGTCTCCCGCACCTCCGCCCCGTAGGCCCGCAGCAGCTTCGCCCGCTCCCGACTCATCCCCTCCGGCAGGGTCAGGATCAGCTCGTAGCCGCGGGCGGCGCAGACCATCGCCAGCGCGATCCCGGTGTTGCCGCTGGTCGGCTCGACCACGACCGAGCGTCCCGGCTTGACCAGCCCGGCCTCTTCCGCGGCGTCGATCATCGCCACCCCGATCCGGTCCTTGACCGAGCCGCCGGGATTGAAGTACTCGAGCTTGACGCAGATCTCCCCCCCGACCCCGCTGCCGAGCCGGTCGAGCAACACCAGCGGCGTGCCGCCGACGACCGCCGAAGCCTCCGCCCCGACCCGCATCAGCCCTGCCCGCCTCGAATGCTCCGCATGCCCGGCACTTTAAGCGGCTTTGGCGAGCACGAGGTGGATCCTCCGTCTTGCCTCCGCCCCGACCATAGAGTTTCGGCGATGACTCGATCCGAGGCCCTGCCTTCATCTGGAGCGCTGGAGGCGGTCCGGCGCCTGGCCGGCCCGTCGGCCGTGGTCCTTGGTGCCGCGCGCCTCGAAGGCGGCCAGCACGCGAACACCTGGCGAGTCGATACCGAGAATCCCTCGACCAGCGTTGTCGTCCGCCAGTTTCCGGAGGACGACCCCGCGGCCTTGCGTGAACAGCGCGTGTTGCGAGTCCTCGACGGACTCGGCGGCATGGCCCCGGTGCTGCTCGGCGGCGACCTCGACGGCCGATGGTCGAAACACCCGACCTCTGTGATCAGCCGGCTCGACGGTCAGCCGGACATCACTCCAACCGACCCCAGGGGGTGGGCGCGCCAGCTGGGTCGCGCGCTCGCCGCGGTGCACACGGTCCCGACCGAGCGGTTGGCGGAGTTGCCGAGCGTGTTCGACCGCGACGGGGACCCTCAGGAGATATTGGGCGGTCCATTGGCGGCGGAGGTCCGATCCCGCTGGTCACAGATCGTCAGGTCACCACAGGTGCTCAGCCACTGCGACTACTGGTCGGGCAACGTCGTTTGGCGGGACGGAAGGCTCACGGGGATCGTCGACTGGTCGGACGGGTCACGCGGTCCGCGCGGCTTCGACTTGGGCTGGTGCCGGCTCGACCTCGTCCTCCTCTTCGACGAGCAGATCGCCGACGACTTCCTTGCCGCCTACGAAGCAGCGACCGGTCAGCCGGTCGGCGAGGTTCGCCTTTGGGACGCCTGGGCCGTCGCTCGGTCCGATGACGCGGTCGGGTCCTGGGTCCCGAACTACCTGCCGCTGGGCCGCGCCGACCTCGATCAAGGTGAGCTTCGGCGACGCCATGCCCAATGGACGGCGCGCCTCGTGACCGGATCTAGATGAAGTACATGCCGCTGCCGGCCTCTTCGGCCTCGCGGCGGGCGACTTCGGCGATCGTGGTCTGGCCGAAGACCTTGCGCAGGGCGGTGACGCCCTCGGCCCAGATGCCGCCGGCCTCGTCGGCCTCCTGGCCGATCTTGCCGTCGAGCGTCTGCACGACGTCGAGCACGGTGATCTCTTCGGCCGGCTTGGAGAGCGTGTAGCCCCCGCGCATGCCGCGGTGGCTGGTCAGCAGCCCGGCCCGGCGCAGGGTCGAGAACAGCTGCTCGAGGAACTGCTCGGGGATCTCGCGGCGCTCGGCCAGCTCCTTGATCGGCACCGGGCGATCGCCCGAGCGGGCGAGCTCGGCGAGGGCAACGACCGCATAGCGCGACTTCGAGGTGATCGAGATCAAGAGTCCTTTCTACCGCACCGTTCCGGGCTGGGCTAGGATCGGAAGCGAAGGGGCCGTTACCGGCAAAACGGGCCCATACGCAAAACGAGCGATCGGAACCGTCCTGAGCGAGCGCCTCAACTGCCTTGTGATCGACGATCACCCGCTGGTCCGGCTCGGAGTCCGCGGAGTGCTCGAAGACGGGTTCGAGGTGCACGAGTCGAGCAGCCGCGAGGAGGCGCTGGACCTGGTCCGGGACATCGGCGATTTCGACGTCACCATCGTCGACATGCGCTGGCGCCAGAACGGCGCCGTGGCCTCGATCAGCGGCCCGGAGGCGATCCGCATGCTGCGCCGCTCCTCCCCCGGGGTCGGCATCGTCGCCCACGGCGAGCGCCCCGAGCGCCACATCGCCAGCGCCGCGATGCAGGCCGGAGCCAGCGCCTACGTGGCCCGCACCGCCGGCACCGCGGAGCTGCGCCGGGCGGTCGACGCAGCCGCCGCCCAGGAGAGCTTCGTCGACCCGGCCGTCCCGCCCAAAGGCAGCCGCGGCAAGCTGACCCAGCGCCAGCGGCAGATCCTGCAGCTGCTCGCCGACGGCGAATCGACGACGGTGGCGGCGCGCGAACTCGACCTCAGCGAAGAGACCGTCAAGACCCACATCAAGACCGCGCTGGCCCGGCTCGGAGCCCGCAACCGCACCCATGCGGTCGCGATCGCCCTGCGCGAATCCCTGATCGACTAGCGGCGCTAGATCCAGCCGCGGTCGCGCGCGGTGAGCACGGCCTGGGCGCGATCGACGGCGCCGATCTTGCCGTAGACGTTGTGCAGGTGGGTGCGGATGGTTGAGACCGAGAGCTGCATCTCGCCGGCGATCTGCTTGTAGACCATGCCCTCGGAGAGGTGGCGGAGGACGTCGAGCTCGCGGGCCGAGAGCGGGCAGGGCTCGCTGATCCGGCTGGAGCCGCCCGCACGCGGGAGGGGCATTTCGTAGAGGAGGTCGCGCAGGGCCTCGGGTCCGAGCCCGCAGCGCTCGGCGCTGGCCCGCAGTCTTTCCGGAGAGATCGCCTCGCCCTGGGAGTAGTGGGCGACCATGTCGGCGGTGGCGACCATCGCCGCCAGGCCGTCGGCGTCCTCGGCGTGGTGGCGCTCGATCGCGATCGCGATCCGCTGCGGCAGGTTCCAGCGCCGGGCGAGCACGCCGCCGACCAGGGTGTGGTCGATGCCGAGCTGCTCGCGTTCGTCGCGCAGACGCTGCTCGGGGTTGCGGGTGCCGGCGTCGAAGTAGACCTTGTAGCCGGGATGCAGGCGGGAGATGACGAGGCGGCCGACGTCATGCAGCAGCGCCGCCACGGCGAGCTCGTCGCGTTCGACCCAGCCGACGACACGGCCGATCTGGTCGGCGGCGCGCTGGGCGGCCAAGGCGTGAACGCGGAAGCGCTCCGGCTTCAGCTCCCAGCCGCCGTTGGACTCGAAGAAGTCGAAGCTGGGCGCGGTGCCGGCGATCGCCAGCACCCCGGAAGGCTTGAGCACCTCGATCGCCTCGGGGATGCCGCCGACGCCGCCCGCGACGACGCCGCTGCGGTTGGCGAAGCGAAGCACGGAGATCGAGAGGGCGACATCGGACTCGACCGCCTCGACCAGGTCGCCGATCCGTGCCGTTTCCGCGGTCGCCGCGGCGATCACCCGCTCGCGGGACTCGATCAGGACCGGGAAGCGCTCGACCGCCTCGAACGCTTCCGCGAGGCGGCTGCCGGGGGCGGCGCTGCTGCGCGATCCGTTCGCCCCGCGGGGAGCGTCGTGCGCAGAGACCTTGCCATTGGTCTGCTGAGTGGTCGTGGCGCCCATTGGCCTCCACATCGGCAGGTGAAGACGTTTGGTTTAGCCGAAAGTACTTTTTTTGACACGGCCGCACCCGGTCATCCGTCCAGCTATCCCGCGGAAAGCCGCTCCACAGCCGCTTTCAGCCTGTCAAGGGTCGATTCGCGGCCGAGTGCGGCCAGCGACTCGAAGATGCCCGGAGAGACCGAGCTGCCGGTGATCGCGACCCGGATCGGCTGGTAGAGCTTGCCGGGCTTGACCTCGAAGCGCTCCAGCACCGGCGCCAGGGCTGCCTCGATTCCCTCCGGCGCGAACGGCTCGACCTGTGCGAGCGCCTCGGCGGCGGCCCCCAGCATCTCCCCCGAGCCCTCTTTCATCACCTTGGCCCAGGCCTTGGGGTCGTCGACGGGAGGCTCGAAGAGAAAGCGGATCAGCGGCCAGACCTCATCCAGGGTCTGCGCTTTCTCCTGGGCGATCTCGCAGGCAGCGCGGAGTCGCTCGTCGGGCTCGCGGCCGAGGTGGCGGGCGACCGCCGCCGTGTACTCCTCCAGCGTCAGCTCGCGCATGAAGCGGCCGTTCAGCCAGCGCAGCTTCTTCTCGTCGAAGATCGCCGCCGCCTTGCCGACGTCGGCGACGCGGAAGCGGCGCACCAGCTCCTCGGTGGACATCAGGGTCGTGTCGTCGTCGGTCCCCCAGCCGAGCAGGGCGAGATAGTTGCGTACGGCGGCCGGCAGGTAGCCGGCGTCGCGCAGCTCCTGCACCGAGGCGGCGCCGTGGCGCTTGGAGAGCTTCTTGCCGTCGGGCCCGTGCAGCAGCGGCAGGTGGGCGTAGCGCGGCGGCTCGTGGCCGAGGGCGGCGAGCACCAACAGCTGCTTCGGCGTGTTCGAGAGGTGGTCGTCGCCGCGCACCACCTCGGTGATCCCCATCTCGGCGTCGTCGACGGCGACGGCGAAGTTGTAGAGGACCGAGCCGTCGCCGCGGGCGATCACGAAGTCGTCGTAGCTGGCGTTGGGGAAGGCGACCGGGCCGCGAAGCAGGTCCTCGACGATGGTCTCCCCCGCGGCCGGCACCCGCAGGCGAATCGCCGCGCCGGGCTCCTCGGTCGGGGTGCCGCGGTAGCCGCTGCCGGCGCCGTGCTCGGCCTTCCAGGCCTCGACGTCCTTGGCCGTGGCCGAGTCGCGGTAGGCGGCGCCGGACTCGAGCAGGCGCTCCAGCGCCGTCGCGTGACGGTCGGCCCGCTCGCCCTGGGACAGTGGCCCCTCGTCCCAGTCCAGCTCGAGCCAGCGCATCGCGTCGAGGATCTGCTCGACGTTCTCCGCGGTCGAGCGCTCGCGGTCGGTGTCCTCTATCCGCAGAACCAGCGCCCCGCCCTCGTGGCGGGCCGCAAGCCAGTTGTAGAGTGCCGTCCTCGCTCCGCCGATGTGCAGCGCACCGGTCGGCGAGGGGGCAAATCTCAAACGGGGGTTATCGCTAGTCATGTTGATCGGGGCGCATGTCTCCACCGCCGGCGGGCTCGAGAAGGCGATCGAGCGCGGCGAGGAACGCGGTTGCGAATCTATCCAGATCTTCAACCAAAGCCCGCGCATGTGGCGGCCGACGAAATATGGCGAGGAGGACTTCGCCGCCTTCCGCGAGGCGATGGCGGCCTCCAAGGTCGAAGCGGTGATCATCCACGCCGTCTACCTGATCAACTGCGCCAGCAAGGACAAAGAGCTGCGCAAGAAGTCACGGGACTCGCTCACCCACGCCTTGCGGATCGGCGACGCGATCGGTGCCGCGGGGGTCGTCCTCCACCCCGGCTCACAGAAAGACGAGCCGCTCGCGCCCTCGATCAAGCGCGCCGCCAAGACGATCGCAAGCGCGATCGGGGACACCGACTCCTGCCGGCTCCTGCTCGAGCAGACCGCCGGCCACAAGGGCCTGCTGGCCCGCGACTTCGACCAGATCGCCGACCTGATCGACGGCGCCGGCGGCGACAGGCGCCTCGGCCTCTGCCTCGACTCCTGCCACATGTTCGTACAGGGCTACGACATCACCGACGCCGACCATCTCGCGACTGTCCTCGACGAAGCCGACGCCAAGGTCGGGCTCGACCGCCTCGGCGCCCTCCACGTCAACGACGCCGCCGCCCCGCTCGGCTCCTGCCGCGACCGCCACGCCAACATCGGCAAAGGCGAGATGGGCAAAAAAGGCCTGGCCGCCTTCCTCTCCGAGCCGAGGTTCGAGGGCCTGCCGGCCACCCTGGAGACCCCGGGTCCCGACAAGAAGGGCTCGGACAAAAAAGAAGTGACGCTGGCGAAGAAACTCCGCCGCGAAGGACTGCAGCGCCGCTAAAAGCCAGGGCGCCTGTCGCTTTTGTTTCGGATAGCGATACGAAAGCGACAGGCGCCGGCCTATTTGACGTGGACGCCGGAGATCGCGCGGGAGATGACCAGGCGCTGGATCTCCGAGGTGCCCTCGAAGATCGTGTAGATCTTGGCGTCGCGGTGCATCCGCTCGACCGGGTACTCGCGGGTGTAGCCGTTGCCGCCGAGGATCTGGATCGCCCGCTCGGTGGCCCAGACGGCGACCTCGCCGGCCTTCAGCTTCGACATCGAGCCCTCGGCGTTCTCGAAGGTCTGGCCAGTGCGGCCCATCCAGGCCGCGCGCCAGACCAGCAGGCGGGCGGCGTCGATCTCCAGCTTCATGTCGGCCAGGGCGAAGGCGATCGACTGGTTCTCGATGATCTTCTTGCCGAACTGTTCCCGCTCTTTGGCGTACTCGAGCGCGTACTCGTAGGCGGCGCGGGCGATGCCGAGCGCCTGGGCGCCAACGGTCGGCCGGCTCGCCTCGAAGGTCTGCATCGCCGCCTGCGACTTGCCTTTCTTGCCCTCGCGGACCCGGGCCAGGCGCTCGTCGAGCTTCTCCTTGCCGCCCAGCAGACAGGAGCCGGGAACGCGGCAGTCGTCGAGGTGGACGTCGGCGGTGTGCGAGGCGCGCAGGCCGTGCTTCTTGACCTTGGCGCCCTGCTCGCAGCCTGGAGTGTTCGGGGGGATGACGAAGGCGGCGTGGCCGCGCGAGCCGAGCTCGCGGTCGACGCTGGCGATGATCACGTGGACGTTGGCGATGCCGCCGTTGGTGGCCCAGGCCTTCTGGCCGTTGAGCACCCACTCGTCTTTGGCCTCGTCGTACTTGGCGCTGGTGCGGATCGCCGAGACGTCGGAGCCGGCGTCGGGCTCGGAGGCGCAGAAGGCGCCGAGCTTGACGTCCTCCGGGGTGCCGAAGCACTGCGGAATCCACTCCCCCATCTGCTCCGGGGTCCCCTGCCCGAAGATCGCGGCGACGGCGAGCGAGGTGCCCATGATCGCCATGCCGATCCCGGCGTCGCCCCAGAACAGCTCCTCGTTGGCGATCGGCAGCGTCAGCCCGGTCTCGTCGCCCCAGAACTGTCCCAGCGCTTCGAAGCTGTAGAGGCCGATGTCCGCGGCCTCTTTGATGATCGGCCAGGGAGTCTCCTCGCGCTCGTCCCACTCCTCGGCGGCTGGGCGGACAACGCCCTCTGCGAAGCCGTGGACCCACTCTTTGATGTCCTTCTGGTCCTGGTTCAGCTCCAGCGTGAACCTGGGGCCGCTCGGCTCGGCATCGCCGGCACTGCCGGTCGCCGCCGCCAGCGCCTCGTTTGCGTCTATCTCTGCCACTCCCGCGGTCTCAGTCATGGCGGCGAATATTACACGAGACCGTGTCGCCTAATACACGAAACCGTGCTCCATCAAATGTCGCGTAGATCGAAGGCGCGCAGCCCCTCGGCGCCATCGTCGGTGCAGTCGAAGAAACGGCGGTTGACGCAGCCGTAGGACTCGCCGGACCCCTCGTAGGCCCGCTCGACCGAGAACTGGCAGTGCGGCAGCGGCGCGCCGGTCATCTTGACGCCGCCGAAGCCACCGGGCTCGAGCACCGCGGAGAGCTCGATCGCGGCCCCGAAGACCTCCTGCATGCAGCCCACGTACTGCTCGCCGTCGAGGCGGTCGACGTAGCTGTAGAGATAGCGGCACCCGGCTTCGATGCAGCCGCGCGGCTCGATCATCTTGTCGCAGAACGAGCGGCACTGGCGACACTCGCCCACCTGGGTCCGCGTAGCGGTCATGCGTGAAGTCTAGGGAGCCGAGACCGCGGAATAAAGCGGTTTGAACACTTCAGGCGGCCAGGGGGGTTTGGCCGAGGACGTGGTCGATCTCGGCCAGCAGGCTGCTCGACGGCCGCACCCGGTACTCGTTGCCGAGCAGCAGGCTCTTCGGCCCTTCGCTGGTCTGCACCACCAGGTGCACGTCGGCATCGCCCTTGTGGTGTTCGAGCACCGCCTTCAGCTCGTCGACGAGCCCAGCGTCGAGGCGGCTGGGATCGACCTCGACCTTGAACGGCCCCGAGGGCGCCGACGCCGCCGCCTCGTTCTTGTTGCCGCGGGCGATCTCGTCGCCGTCGGGCTCGAAGCGCTGCGCCTCCTGCACCACCAGCTTGGTCTCGCCGCGATCCTTGTGATCGAGGCGGCCGCGGACGAGCACGATCGCGTCGGGCGCGATCACCTGGGCGTTCTCGGACTCGTCGGCCTTGAAGACCAGCATCTCGACCTGGCCCTCGACGTCGTCGAGGGTGGCGAACATCATCTGGCTGCCGCTCTTGGTGCGGATCTTCTTGCACTCGACGACGATGCCGCCGACCGTCACCCAGGAGCCGTCGGGCTTGCCGCCCAGCTGCGCCAGGCTGCAGTCGACCCGCGCCTGCAGCGCCCCCCGCACTTCGGCCAGCGGGTGCGAGGAGAGGTAGGTGCCGAGCGTCTCCTTCTCCAGCGCCAGCAGCTCGGCGCGGTCGAACTCGACGGCGGGAATCGGCGGGCGATGGTGCGCCTGAGCCGATGAGGACCCGGCCGCCCCGGCGTCGTCGCCGAAGTCGAAGATCGAGCCCTGGCCCATCTGCGCGTCCTCCTGTGCCTTCTGGCCGGCCGACTGCGCCGCCGGCAGGGTCTCCAGCATCCCCTTGCGCGTCGCTTCGGTCGAATCGAGGGCGCCGCACTTGATCAGGCATTCGATCGCGCGTTTGTTGACGGCGCGCGAGTCGACTCGCTCGCAGAAGTCCCAGATCGAGGTGATCTCACCGTCCTCGCGGGCGCGCAGGATCGCCTCCACCGCCGAGTGGCCGACGTTCTTGACCGCGTCGAGGCCGAAGCGAATCGCCTTCTCGTTGACGACGAAGCTGTGGTCGGAGCAGTTGACGTCGGGGGGCAGCACCTCGATCCCCATCTCCTCGCAACGGTTGACGAAGAAGGGCACCTTGTCTTTGGTGCTCATCACCGAGGAGATCACCGCAGCCATGTACTCGGCCGGGTAGTTGGCCTTGAGGTAGGCCGTGCGGTAGGCGATCAGGGCATAGCAGGCGGCGTGGGACTTGTTGAAGGAGTAGTCGGCGGCGGCCTCCATCAGCCCCCACATGTCGTTGGCGACCTTGTTCGCCGTGCCCGACGCCTCCATGCCTTCGAGGAATTTGGCCTTCATCGTCGCCATCAGGTCGCGCTTCTTCTTGCCGATCGCCTTGCGCAGGTCGTCCGCCTCGGAGGGGCTGAAGCCGGCCATCTGCTTGGCGATCTCCATCAACTGCTCCTGGTAGAGGACGCAGCCGAAGGTCGGCTCGGTGATCGGCCGCAGGCGCTTGTCGGGGTAGGTGACCGAGGCGGGGTCGCGCTTGCCCTTGGCGTAGGCGGGGATGTAGGCCATGGCGCCGGGGCGGTAGAGCGAGACGAGGGCGACGATGTCGTCGAATTCGGTCGGGCGGACCTTCTTCATCGCCTCGCGCATGCCCTCGGACTCGAGCTGGAAGACGCCGGTGGAGTCGCCCTTGGCGAGCATCTCGAAGGTCGGCCTGTCGTCCATCGGGATCTCGCCGATGTCGAGCTCGACCCCGCGCGAGCGCTTGATGATGTCGATCGCGTCCTCGATCACGTCGAGGTTGCGGAGGCCGAGGAAGTCCATCTTCAGCAACCCGATCTCCTCGATCGGCCCCATCGAGTACTGGGTCACGATCTTGTACTGGCGCTCGGCTTTGCCGGAGCCGTTGCCGTTAGGGACGGCGGGGGCGCTGCGGTCCTCGGCCAGCTGCAACGGCACCACCTCGTGCAGGGGCCGGTCGGCGATCACCACCGCGGCGGCGTGGATCGAGTTGTTGCGGATGATCCCCTCGAGGCCCTGGGCGACGTCGAGGATTTTCTTCGCGTCGGGCTCGGAGTCGTAGGTCTGTTTCAGCTCCTGGCCGGACTTGAGGCACTCCGCGAAGGAGGGATTGCGGCCCATGATCGGCTCCGGGATCTGCTTCGCGAGGCGGTCGCCGGTGGCGTAGTCGAAGCCGAGCACGCGGGCGGCGTCGCGGGTCGCCGCCCGCGGCGCCATCTTGCCGAAGGTGATGATCTGGGCGACCGACTCGCGGCCGTATTTCTCGCCGACGTAGCGGATCATCCGCTCGCGGCCGCGGACCGAGAAGTCGATGTCGATATCCGGCATCGATTTGCGGCCGGGATTGAGGAAGCGCTCGAAGAGGAGGTCGTTGGCGAGCGGGTCGAGATCGGTGATGCCGAGGTTGTAGGAGACGATCGAGCCCGCCGCCGAGCCGCGGCCGGGGCCGACGGCGACGCCGTTCTCCTTGGCGTGGCGGATGAAGTCCCAGACGATCAGGAAGTAGGAGGCGAAGCCCATCTCCTCGATCACGCCGAGCTCGAACTCGAGCCGCTCGACGGCTTCGGCCGGCGACGGGTCGCCGTAGCGCTCGCGCAGACCCTCGCCGGCGATCCGCCGCAGCATCGCCTCCGGCTCCTCGCCGTCCGCGGTCGGGTACCGCGGCAGCAGCAGCCCGCCCAGCTCGATGTTCAGCGAGCAGCGCTCGGCGATCTCCAGCGAGGTCGGCACCGCCTCCGGCCACTCGGCGAAGGACTCGATCATTTCCTCGGAGCTCTTGATGTAGAACTCGTTGGTGTCGAAGCTCATCTTCGGCAGAGCCAGGGTCGACTTGGTCTGGACGCAGAGCAGCGCCGCGTGGTGTTCGAAGTCCTCGCGCCGCAGGTAGTGGACGTCGGCGGTGGCGACCAGCGGCCGCTTCAGCTCGCGGGCGAAGCGGACGATCCCCTCGTTCGCCTTGTCCTGGTCGTCGATGCCGTTCTTCTGCACCTCGAAATAGACCTGGTCGGGCCCGAAGGCCTGGATCAGGTCGTCGAGGTGGGCGCGGGCGTCGTCGGCGCGCTCTTCCACCAGGCGCCGGCAGAAGCGCGACTGCAGGCAGCCGGTGAGGACGATGACGCCCTCGGAGTGGCGGGCCAGCAGCTCCATGTCGACGTTGGCCTTGCCACGCGAGAAGCCCTCGAGGAAGCCGGCCGAGGTGAGCTGGACGAGGTTGGCGTAACCGCGGTCGCTTTCGGCCAGCAGGGTGATGTGGTTGCGCTCGTAGCGCGGCTGCTCCTGGATCGCCTTGCGATCCTCGACGAAGTAGGCCTCGAGCCCAACGATCGGCTTGATCCCGTGCTTGTTGCAGGCCTTGTAGAGGTCGACCGCCCCGTTCATCACCCCGTGGTCGGTCAGCCCCAGCGCCGGCTGCCCCAACTCCGCCGCCCGCGCCGCCATCGCGTCGATCTTGCACGCACCGTCGAGCAGCGAGTACTCGCTGTGGGCATGCAGATGGACGGCTGAAGCGGTGCTCATCGAGGTCCGGCGATCATGCCAACTGGGGCAGATGCCACTGGCGGGTTTTGCAAGCCTTCCCCGCTAGTTCCGCGCGTATTTCTTTACGTGTGGCCCGGAGGGGTCGGGTGGGGGTTTCGCTTAACTTTTTTGTGCGGCTCGCCCCGCCCGTCCGAGATTCGGGGAAGCAAAAAAGTACAAGACGCTTCACCCCCACCCGACCCCTCCGGGCGCAAGCGAGCTGAAACCCCCGAAGCGCCGAGGGTCCGAGCGCCTCCGAGCCACCTGAGATCGCTGGAAGTACTCCAGCTAGCGAGACGAGGGCTCGGAAGGAGCTGCAACCCGAGCTCGCTTCGAAAGAGGCCGTTGTCTGAGAGCTGCCCTTGCTTCGGGCTCAGCCGAGGGTCTGGGTAGGGGTGAAGCGTCTTGTACTTTTTTGCTGAGAGCAATCTCGGACGGCCGGCGCACGCCGTCAAAAAAGTTAAGCGGAACCCCTACCCAGACCCTCGGCTACGCACAGACCCACGCCGACCCGCCGGAGTCCGCCCAGATTTCCGCCGCAATTCGGTCCTGTTCCTCCTTGGGAGCGCTTTGGGGCTCGCCGCTGCCTCCATACAGCTCCCAGGTAGACGGCAGGATCTGGTAGGCGCCGCCGGCTCCTGAGGAGGGGTTGAGGGCGCTGTAGTTGCCGCCGGACTCGCACATGACGATGTAGGTGGGGATCGAGTAGGGGCCGCCGAGCCAGCGGCCGACCTCTTCTTCGGCTTCGGCCTGGCTCGCCGCCCGCGCTTCGGCGGCGCGGATCTGCTGGACCTCGTCGACCCACTTGGCGATGCTGGATTTGAGGCCGGCCAGAGAGGCCTGCCGTTCGGCGGCGATCGCCTGCAGGTTGGCGGCGGCGGCCTGGGCGGCTTCGCGCACGGAGGCGATCTGGGCGCGGGCGGCGTCGAGCCGTTCGTTGTAGGCGATAGCGCGGGCCTCCAGCTCGGCGACCGACTCGGCCTCGCGGCGGACTTCGTCGCGGACCTGCTCGACGCGGTCGGCGAGGGCGCTGTCGGCTTCCTCGATCGCCCGCAGGTAGTCGGCCCGGGTCGCGAGTTCCTGGTAGTTGGCGGAGGCGAAGACGAGGCTGGCGGTGCTCGGGGTGCCGCTCTCGTAGATCGCCACGAGGCGCGCGGCGAGGGCGCCGCGGGAACGGCGCAAGCGGGCCTTCTCGGCGGCCAGGCGCGCGCGGGTCGCGGCCAGCCTGCGGCTGAGCTCGGCCGCGCGCGCCTGGCCTTCGGCCAGCAGCCCGGAGAGGCGCTCCTCCTTCGCCGCGGCGGTCGCGGCTTCGCCTTCGGCGACGGCGAGCCGTTCCTGGCTGGCCCGCAGGTCAGCAGCGATCGAGCCGGCCTCGCCGCGGGCGGCGACGAGCTTGGCTTCGAGCTCGCCGGCGTCGGTGGCGCCGGCGCTGGGCGCGAGCGCCAGCGCCATTGCGACCAGGGCGCAGAGCAGCGCCACGGCGGCGCCGAGAGAGAAGAGATCCTTTCTGGCGCGAACCGGCACCACGAACGGCCGAGGCTAGCGAGGGTGTGAGCGCATCCTCACAAGTTGTCGATAAGCCGCAACGGATGTTGCGGGCCGGGGCGCTACCCCTCGGGGACGTTGCGACTGGCGAGGTAGGCGCCGATCGCGACGAAGACCGCGCCGACCCCGATCCCGATCCGCAGCTCGCGCCGGTAGCGCCGGCGCAGGTAGCGATAGGCGAAGCGGACGGCGGCCTTGCCGACGCTGTCGTACATCAGCCCTCTCCCCCGCGCTCGCGGATCCGGTGCGCCATCCGCGACTGCAGCGACCAGAGCTCGATGAAGCCCGGCGAGGCGGCCTGCGAGAAGAGCCCACCGGACTGGTCGAAGCTGGCCAGCTCGGAGTCGTAGACGGCGTTGGGCGAGGAGCGGGTGACGACGCGGACGCTGCCTTTGTAGAGGCGCAGGCCGATCTCACCGGTGACCTGGGCGTTGACGGTGTCCATGTAGGCGTCGATATCGCTGCGCAGCGGCTCCCACCACAGCCCCGCGTACACCAGGTAGCCCCACTTCTGGTCCAGCGCCGGCTTGAACTGGTTCTGGTGGATCGTCCCGACCAGGCGCTCCAGCTCCTCGTGGGCGCTGAGGACGATCGCCGCCGCCGGCACCTCGTAGATGTCGCGCACCTTGAGGCCGACGATCCGGTCCTCGATGTGGTCGACGATGCCGACCCCGTGGCGGCAGCCGATCTCGGCGGCCTTTTCGAGCAGGTCGACCAGGTCCAGCCGCTCGCCGTTGAGGGAGACCGGCAGGCCGGCCTCGAAGCCGACCGTGACCGTCTCGGCCTCGTCCGGGGCCAACTCGGGACGGGTGACGAGCTGGAAGACGTCGTCTTCGGGCGCCTGTGCGAGATCCTCGATCCAGCGACCCTCGGAGGAGCGCCCCCAGAGGTTGTCGTCGATCGAGTACGGGGTCACCTCGGTGCCGCCCTTGACCGGGATCCCGTGCTCACGGGCGTAGGCGATCTCCTCTTCGCGGCCCATCTGCCAGGAGCGCACCGGGGCGATCGTCCGCAGCTCGGGCGCCAGGGTCGCGACCGTGGCCTCGATCCGCACCTGGTCGTTGCCCTTGCCGGTGCAGCCGTGGGCGATCGTGTCGCAGTTGGTCTGGCGGGCGTACTCAACCGCGAGCTGAGCGATCAGCGGCCGGCCGAGCGCAGTGAAGAGCGGGTAGCCGTTGCCGTAGACGGCGTTGGCCTTGATCGCCGGCGCCAGGAACTCGGCGGCGAAACGCTCGCGGGCGTCGATCACGTGGCACTCGACGGCCCCGAGCTGGCGCGCCTTCTCTTCGATCACCCCGTAGTCCTCGCCGGGCTGGCCGAGGTTGACGGTGAGGCAGACGACCTCGGCCTCGTAGGAGTCCTGGATCCACTTCAGCATGACGCTGGTGTCGAGCCCGCCCGAGTAGAGCAGGAGGACACGGTCGACCTGGTCGGGGTCGGCCTCGTAGCTGGCGGTGGGGACTGCTTGCGGGGGCTGCGCGCTCAAGAGAGGCGCAAGTCTCGCACGAGGATGCCTCAGGGAGCTTCGACGCCGCCGCTGCCACCTTCTTCTTCCACTTCCGGTTCTTCCGGCGACGTCGTCGGTTCGGTCGTCGTCGTTTCCTCGGTCGTGGTCGGTGCGGTGGTCTCGGTCTTGGTCGGCTCGGTCGTCGTGGTCGGCTCGGTCGTCGTCGTCGGCGATGCCGAAGTCGTGGTCGTGACCGGGTCCGAGCCGCCGCCGTCATCGCTGCCGGCGATCACGATCAC
>Ga0164241_10003114_pt1 | contig 17140 bp, 17 predicted proteins | sample OricomyardsoilBY_FD_108780 | JGI IMG/M metagenome (GOLD analysis project Ga0164241, IMG submission 108780) | Backyard soil microbial communities from Emeryville, California, USA - Original compost - Back yard soil (BY) | ecosystem: Environmental > Terrestrial > Soil > Unclassified | place: USA...
GTAATTATGGCTTGTGAATCACATAAGTAACCACGCCCCAAATACCAAAATCTTCACAAGTAGCATCAATATTGATGGGAGCTAATTTATCGCCGTCTGTCAATAAACGGATTTTATTATTTATTTTTTCAAACCTCCGTATTAGTAAGTCACCATTAAGAATGGCGATGATTACTTTACCATTCACAGGGGTTAAAGAACGGTCCACAATCACCACATCGTCTTTATAAATACCTGCGTTCTTCATACTATCGCTGTTCACGCGCATAAAAAAAGTAGCCGGCTTATTGCGAATCAGTTCCTCGTTCAGATCAATGCCGCGTCCCATATCACCGGCAGCGGCGCTAAATCCTGTAGCATTGGCTGTATAAATATCTTGTTGATTAAATCCTTTGGTTCCCGGGGATTTGGAGGCATAGAAATGATCAGGTCGCATAAATAAAATTGCTTGTTAACTAAAATAATTAGTAAATTTATACTAAAATTGTTGACAACAAAAACCTTTATTATGAATACTTCCTTCTTTTCATCCCATTCCATCCTAAAAGAAATATATGGACACCATCTGTCTGAGTACTTATTGGTAGTACAACCTGCGACAGACGTTTATGACAAAATTTTAAATGAAAAAAAACGTTTTTACGATGACTATAAAGTGCAGGAAATGGTTAAAATAAATCCTCAGATTGTTGTAGCAGGCTTCCTTGCCAAAGAAGATATGGAGGAAACACTTGGCCGATGGATGCAGCGAATATGCAGCCATCAGCGCGGATTTACGCTTACCTTAAATAATTACAGCGGCTTTCCTCCGGGTAATATTTATCTCCGGGTGCAAAATGAACAGCCTTGTAAACAGTTGGGCGTATCGCTTAAAGAATTAAATCATTATATCAGCTCGTGCGCCTGCCCGCCAATGCAGTTTGCTTCGAAACTTCATATTTCTGTAGCAGATAATGTACCGGAAGATATTTATATCAATGCATTAAAAAAATACGCGCAAAAAACGTTTCACGAGTCGTTCACTGTAAATGAATTGCAATTGCTGAAAAGAAGAAACGAATATGATACGTACAAAATCATTAGTGTATTCAGGTTTCAGCCCGCAGAAGATACTTGTGATGTTTTTTCTTGATAATTAAAATTGATTCTATGAATACAATAAATTTAAAACAAATACCGGGATATGACTATAATGAATACCTCCTCGTTTTAAATCCGCATGAAACGTTGCATGATAAAATCATGCAGGTAAAAAAAGAATTTTATGAAAAATACAAAGCAGCCACTGCACTTTATTCCAAACCACATATCACGCTCGTGAATTTTGTTCAGTTTGAAATGATAGAAGAAAGATTAATTAATCGTTTAAAAATTATTGCTTCCGGTTACAAGTCTTTTAAAGTTGATTTAAAAGACTATGGAAGTTTTCCAAGCCACACCATTTTTATCAATGTAGCATCCAAACAGCAAGTTCAGAACTTAGGAAAAGCATTAAGGCCGTCGCAACAATTAATGACGCTGAATAAAGACAACAAACCTCATTTTATAAATGACCCGCATTTGACCGTTGCCAGAAAATTATCGTCCTGGCAATATGAAAAAGGATGGCTTGATTACAGCCATCGCTATTTTACAGGCGGCTTTATTGCAGATGGAATGTTACTATTAAAGAGAAAATTAGGATCAGAAGGAGGAAACCGTCAGCCAGGGAAATATCAACTCGTGCGGCGATTTGAATTTATAAATTTACCCGTCAATATTAAACAGGGTGAATTATTTATGTAGTAAAACGAGTTTTATTTAGAATTCCTATTTAATATTCTACACAAAAAATTTCACTATGAATAACAAACCACTAAAACAAGATCACTTTAAAGTAGCTGCGAAACAAATAGAGGAAGAACAACAATATTTATCAGGCCGCGGCGCACAATTCAATACCCAAAACAGATTTTTAAAAAATCATGAAGCGAAAGAAGAAATTGAGTCCATTGATGATTGGGAAGTATTCAACACAAAAACCCAATACTTAGAGCAGCAAGTAAAAACCATCGTAAATAAAGTGGATAGCCCCGATCTCGGAATGGCGTACAGCATGAACCCCTATGCCGGTTGCGAACACGGATGTATTTATTGCTATGCCCGAAATGTGCATGAATACTGGGGCTATAGTGCGGGCCTGGATTTTGAAAGAAAAATTATTGTAAAAATAAATGCGCCAAAGATGCTTCGCAAAACTTTGATGCATCCTAAGTGGGATCCACACCCAATCATGTTGAGCGGCAATACAGATTGCTATCAGCCGGCGGAACAACAATACAGATTAACCCGTGGCCTGCTCGAAGTGTGTAATGAATTTAACCAGCCGGCAGGGATTCTTACCAAGAATTCATGGATATTAAAAGACAAAGACATTCTCCAGGAAATGTCAAAAAAGAATTTGGTTTCGGCCATGGTATCCATCACTTCTTTTAATGAAGATTTGCGCAGAGTGATGGAACCAAGAACAGCTACCGCCAGGCAAAGATTAAAAGTTATCGAAGAATTAAGCAATGCAGGTGTGCACATGGGAGTAATGATGGGGCCAATGATTCCCGGATTAAATGAACATGAAATGCAAAGAATCATGAAAGAGGCAAGCGATGCGGGAGCAAAATTTACAGCCTATACTTTTATTCGTTTGAATGGCGCCATCAAATTTTTATTTCACGATTGGCTGTACAAAAATTTTCCTGACCGTGCCGATAAAGTTTGGCATTTGATAGAAGCCAGCCACGATGGAAAAGTAAATGACACGCGCTGGGGGTTGCGCATGAGAGGCGAAGGTGGCATTGCCGATATGATAAACCAGCAATATAAAAAATATGGTAAACTGTATGGGATGAGCGGAGAGAGATGGAAGATGAATGTGCATGATTTCCGGAGGCCGGGGGAACAGGGGAGGTTGTTTTAGCATCCTTGAAAATCAAAAATGGCATTTTGGATTTTCAAGGATAGGCTTATCTTTGTCCAATGATAGAAAGGCGGCTACAGAAAGAAATAATCGCTTTGTTAAAGCAATTCCCCGCAGTAGCTATTCTGGGTGCGAGGCAGGTGGGCAAAACAACCCTTGCAAAACAAATTGCAGGATTACAAAAAAAGACATCATTATATCTTGACCTTGAAAACCCGCTTGATGTGCGGCGATTGGCAGATCCCTACACCTTTTTATCAGACAATAACGACAAGTTTATTATTATAGATGAAGTGCAAACGATCCCTTCGCTATTTGCCGTACTCCGCTCAATTATTGATGAAGACAGGCGTAACGGGAGATTTATATTGCTGGGCAGCGCTTCTCCACAACTCGTGAAAGGCGTTTCGGAATCTCTCGCCGGACGAATTGCGTACCGCGAACTTTCTCCGATAAGCTTTATTGAATTGCCTGAAAAGATAAGTAGTAATAAACATTGGCTGAGAGGCGGCTTTCCTGCGCCACTGTTAGCAAGGAGCGATAAAGTTGCGGCAGAATGGATGAGCAATTTCATACGAAGCTATGTTGAAAGAGATCTAAGCGTTTTATTTGGAGTTGACCTCACTGGTAATATTATCCGAAGGATATTTAGTATGCTCGCTCACATAAACGGAAGCGTATGGAATGCCGAAATGATGGCTCGTTCCCTGGGCATAACTGCGCCTACGGTTAACCGTTATATCGACTTCCTGGAAGGTGCATTCCTGGTACATAGGTTACCTGCCTTTTACGTGAATACACGCAAGCGGCTGGTGAAAGCGCCAAAGGTCTATATCCGCGACAGCGGCCTGCTGCACCAACTTACTGATGTGCATACTTTGTTTTCGCTTAAAGGGCATCCTGTTGTGGGTTCGTCCTGGGAAGGGTATGTTGTTGAGCAGATTAAAGAGTTAAAACCTGCAGGCCTGGATTTATATTATTATCGCACCCAGGCCGGAGCCGAGTTTGACATGGTACTTGCAAAAGGAATACACCCTGTAGCCTGCGCAGAAATTAAATTAAACAATGCCCCGGTTATCAGCAAAGGGAATTATCAAAGTATTGCAGATCTAAAAACCAAAAAGAATTTTGTAATTGTTCCCGATGTGGATGAGTACAAAACAAAAGACGGAATTATTATATGCAATACAGCCACATTCTTTACAAAATATCTTCCGAAGCTATAAAATATCATCCTTGAAAATCGAAAATGCCATTTTTGATTTTCAAGGATCATGTATATACCAATTAGTTTAAAAAGTGCAAATTGTGTAGGTTATGTTGGCCGGTTCAATGAAATTTTTCGATCTGGCTGAAGGTATTTATTTTACCAGAGTTCCGATGAAATTTCAAATGATTTGAAAAACTTTCTCTAAATATATTTTGCACTTTCAAAAAAATATTTTCATCTTTGCATCCGAAAAAATTTAAAAATGCTCCGCATCACATCATATCAAAATAGTAAAGCAGGCTTTAGTATTGGGCTGCTTCATCTAAGGCGGGGTATGCGATTTATTTAAATAAACTTTTTATAAATAATAAGACCCCGCTGATGCGGGGTTTTTTATTTGCAGTAAACTAACAAAAAATGGCAATTACTATTTTTTTGTACGACGATAATAAAGAACCAATACAGCGATCGTGCGATCATTGATCATAAAGATGATAATGCTTACCCGGTCATGTAACAAATTAATAACTTGACCGGTTTTTTTTATGCCCGGCTATAAATAAATTAAAATGGAAGCAATTATAACCGCTGCCTTAAAATTTCTTTTGATACAATACAGCGGGTTTTTAAAAATGATTAAAATAAAAAGAAGAAATCCATTCAAATCAAAAAACAACGATCAACTATTCGATCAGTATTTTATTGAGGCGAAGGTTTTCTACATGAAACTATTCAAGGTAGTTCCTTGTGTAGCCTACATCGGGAATGTTGATACAAAAAATATTTTTGAATTAATACAGGACGGAAAATGTGGTAAAGTAAAAGATGTGTATCAACGTATCTATCACGATTGGGAAAATGACAGGATTTGTTTTTCAAAAACCATATTTGTCATAGAAAAAAATCTAATGGTGAAGCTCGATGATGATTGGCTTGAAGTCTATTTCACCACGAAGGATTATGCAATGGCGAAGAAAATGCTGAAGGAATTCAAGATGTTGAAAGCGTCTGAAAAGGAAGGATTACGAGATCAATATTATATCCTTAAGTGGCCAACAACTTGATTTGAAGACTTTAGCCATTAAGCCGACAAATCTTGATATTGATCTTTATTACAATGATGATTTTAAAATAATAGATGCACTGATCAGGGAACGACTTGCAAAAGAAAATGACAAAGGAATTGTGCTGTTGCATGGTTTGCCTGGCACCGGTAAAACAACTTATTTAAGATACCTGATTGGTAATCTGAAAAAGAAAGTAATGTTTGTTTCACCATCTGTTGCTGGTAATTTAATGAATCCGGAATTCATGGATTTGTTGCTGGACAATCCTAATGCAGTACTGGTAATTGAAGACGCCGAAAATATAATTATAGATAGAAAGTACAGCAGCCACAGCAGCGTAAGTAACCTGCTTAACATTAGCGATGGCTTATTGAGTGATTGCCTGAATGTTCAGATCATCTGTATGTTCAACAGCAATATTGGTTTAGTTGATAATGCTTTATTAAGAAAAGGAAGATTGATAGCGAGGTATGAGTTTGAAAAATTAAGTATTGAAAAGGCTACTGCATTAAGTATTCATTTAAGTTTGAGAAATGTAGTGACTGCACCAATGACGTTAGCTGAGATTACTAATCCGGAGGATAATTACCAGGAACCGACTAAAACAAATGTGATTGGTTTCAGAAGGGAAATGTTGATGAAGAATTGAGTTCTATAATGTTCAATCGAATCCTTCTGGTGGAAAATAGATTTCGTTCATCAGACGAACCTTTCGACGAATGCGCCTCATAAAACTAATGGGAGAAATAACTTTCAAACCTTCACCAAAGCCAATGAGTTCGCGTTCCAATTCAAAGTTGGGTACCACATCAATACTGAAGATGGCGCCCTCTTTTCTTTCTTCAACAATCTTTTGGGAAGCGTGAATAGGTTTGGTTTTTATATAAGGCGCCTGGACGTGGTTAGCCAGAAACTCAATGTGAGTAGGTGTATCAGCAGTGTTGCGTGTTACACCTACAATATCATTGAAATAAGTATATGGATCGAATGTTTTATGCTCACGGAATAATTCGCCGTTCAATAAATCGATGTTTTGAATGCGGTCTAAAGCAAATGTGGCAATTTCTTTACCTTTTTTTGTCATACCAAGAATAAACCATCGGTTTCGGTATTCTTTTAAAAGATAAGAATAAAAGATGATTTCGCTGGCTTGCCTGGCTTTGAATGATTGATAAGTAAGTTGAACGGTTGTTTTGGAAACAATGGCTTTGTATAAAACATCCAGCCATTCAATACCGGCCAGCAGTTCATTCTTTTCAAAATCAATTACTGAAGGTTGCTGATTTTGCTCGCTATAGATCTTGTCTTCCAGTTTGTTCACCATTTCTGTTACTTCATTAAAATGGCTAAATCCTTTGAACTGTTTTAAAAGATGAGCAACTTCCTGCAGAATACTCAAATCTTGCGTGGTAAGCGGAATGTTGGCAATGGAATAGTCAGCGTCTTCATAAGTGTAATACTTTTTGTCTTTAACAATAATGGGCGCATTGTAACCCAGCTTATCACTGCGCATGGCATTCAGGTCAAGACGAATAGTACGAATGCTTAAGCCTTTGTCAATCCCTTCATATTCGTATAAGGCATCGTTACAGGCATCAATAAGATTTTCAATAGTCCACTTGCGGCGGCGATTTTGCAAGCATCTGTCAATGGTTCGGTAGCGTATTAAGGCATTTCGATTAATGGGCATTTGAAAATATTTTCGGAAAAATAGAAAATATTTTTTACTGTGCAAAAAGATTGCACAGTTGGGTTAGAGATTTGTATTGTCAAACAAAATAGTTCTTTAAAATAATATTTCTCTTTAGCCCTTTTGGGTTAAAGGCCAAAAGCTTGCTTAACGGCAAGATGGATAGATGCCTGTTGTAATCAAACCAGGCTTGTGTTTAAACGCACAGCAGTGCAGACGTGGTAACTATCTGTATGCTGTTGACACAATTGGCTTTGTCCACCACTCGCTCTGTGGGTCAGAGGTTCGAATCCTCTTTCCGTCTATGAGTAAAATCCGGACGGTATAGTTCAGCGGTAGAACAACAGAAAATGTGCAGGTTCGATTCCTGCTCCAATGAAAATTGGATTGCTTAACGGTAGAGCACTACACTTAGGATGTAGCCTTGAAGAAGTACGCCGCTTCTATAAAAATGGCGGTAACAAAAAGCTATTGTTATCATCCGGTTTAGTAAAGCGTTGTTAGATTTTTAAAATCTGACAAAACTTGAAAAGCAACCGGGTGCTGACTTTGCAGAAGCGTAATAAAGTCGCGGCGTGTTGATGAGCGGTAAGCATTAAAGTTATTCAGAATACTGAATAAATAAAATGTTCGTCAAACATTCAACATAAAGCAATCGCGATGCTTCTCCGTAAGTAGCCGGTGGGTGATAACAACAACTTTTATTTTAAAATGATAAAAATTAAAAACAATGAAATACGCAAAAATTAACGCCACGCAGATTGGACTGCTGTTCAGAAACGGCTCTTACAAAAGAATGCTGAAGGAGGGAAACTATTTTCTTTGGAATGAGGAGGTGCAGGTTTATGATATCACTAAGCAATTCATTGCGCCTGTTGAATTAAATATCTTATTGCACGATGAAGCATTGAAAAATGCCTTGCATGTAATCGAAGTAAAAGACAATGAAATTGCGCTGTATTATGAAAATGGTTTGTTGAAGCAGATATTAACCGCAGGCCGGTATGCATTCTGGAAAGGTGTGATAGAGTATGAATTTGTAAAAGCAGATATTAGCAAGATTGAAATTACTGAAGATATAAGCAAAGCGGTTTTGCAAAACAAACTATTAGCACCATATTTAAGAACTTATACTGTTGAAAGCTATGAAAAGGCACTCCTTTTTGTAGATGGAAATTACGCGAAGGCGTTGGACAGCGGGGTTTATTACTGGTGGAAAAATGGCGTTGCCATTAACATTGGTAAAGTGGATATGAGAATACAGCAGGCAGAAATTAACGGGCAGGAGATATTGACAAAGGATAAAGCAGCCTTGCGGATCAACGGGCAGGCTCAGTATAAAGTGACGGATATTGAAAAGGCTTTGTTGCAAAACAAAGAATATGAGAAACAATTGTATGTCGCTTTCCAGTTGGCTTTGAGGGAATATGTCGGTGGTTTCAGTTTTGATGAATTGTTGGAGAAGAAAGAAACTATTGCACCTTTAATATTGAAAACAGTAAGTGATAAAGCGCTGGCGCTGGGTATTGAGGTAATTGGATTTGGAATCCGTGATATCATTCTGCCTGGCGATGTAAAAGAAATTATGAATCAGGTGTTGATTGCTGAAAAGAAAGCACAGGCAAACATCATCATGAGGAGAGAAGAAACTGCGAGCACAAGAAGTTTGTTGAATACTGCAAAATTGATGGAAGACAACAGTATGTTATTTAAGCTGAAAGAAATGGAATATGTGGAGAAGATTGCAGACAAGATCAGCAACATTAGTGTGAGTGGAAATGGACAATTAATTGAACAGTTAAAACAGATTTTCGTTCCTCAGAAATAGATAAAAGATGCAGCAGCGGCACACGATAGTACCGCTGCTTTGCATCGTTGAACAACCGCATATTTTGCAACATTTACTAACAAGATGGAGCGTTGCTGAAATGGTAAGACGTCGGCGCTAAACTGAGATTTGGGTAACATCAAAGTAAGTTCGATTCTTACAATCTCCGCAAATGGTCTTCGAATTTATTAAAATACCTAAAGCTCTTTATACAATTGTACTTTTGACGAAATTGTTTTAGAATGGCCTTATTAGAAGTACAAAAAATCACTAAACAACTAAACGGAGGTTTATTGATTGACGAAATTAGTTTTGAGCAGCAGGCATTGCAGAAGATTGCGATTACAGGAGAGTCAGGTGCAGGAAAAACAACGTTGCTTAAAATGATTGGCGGCCGCGCGCAGCCGGATAGCGGAATCATTTTATTCAATGGAGAAAGAGTAATCGGGCCGGAAGAAAAATTATTGCCTGGTCATAAAGAGATTGGCTACTTATCGCAGGAGCACGATCTTTTGCACAATTATAAAGTGGAGGATTTGGTGTGGTTTCAAAATAAATTATCGGATGAAGAATCAGCAACCTTATTTGAAATATGCCAGATCACAGATTTTATGAAGAGAAAGACCGATCAGCTTTCCGGTGGCGAGAAACAACGAATTGCCTTGTGCATGTTATTGACAAAGTCACCAAAAATGCTGATCCTTGATGAACCATTTTCGAATCTTGATCCAATACATACGGAGATATTAAAAGCTGTATTAGCAGACATAACAGAACGATTGCAGATCACCTGTTTGTTAACATCCCATGATCCTAATGATACACTCTCATGGGCAGATGAGATCATAGTAATGAAGAAAGGGCGAATAATTCAACAAGGCGCTCCGGAAATAATTTACCATCAACCGGTGAATGAATATGTCGCTGGTATGTTTGGCAGGTACAATTTATTGACACCCAAACAAGCGGCTTTGTTTGGCATTGAAGCGAATGAGGAAAATGTAATCAGTCGTCCTGAAGATTTTATCATTAACACAAATTCAGAAAATGGTGTGAGAGGAATTGTGCGGAAGATAAGTTTTTGGGGAAGTTTTTATGAAATAGAAGTAGAAGTTGATGAGTTTAAGATTATTGTAAGGATAGGGAAGAATGACTGGAAAGTTGGGGAGGAGGTTAATGTTCTATTGAAAAAGTTAAATCGGAATTCTTTACAGGGTTAAAAATATTTTTTTAATAAAAGTAACCAGGACACCCTACTTCTCGTTTTCCTTTGTTAAATCAAGGTAAGCAAGTATGATATCTTTTATCCGTTTATTCTTCTTGTGCACAAGCAAGGTTGTATAGATAAATAAACCACCCGAATCAAAATTATTAGATACCTGGATAATCTTGCTTGAAGGATGTTCATAATAATCGAACCAACTAAGAAATTTTCTTGACCTCGCGGCTTCTCTGCCATCAGAGTTGTCGCACACATAAACAACAGCATTAATTTGAGCGTTAAGAAAATCACCGACAATGGTAATTACAGTATCTGCAATGCGTCTATCAATTCCGTGTGGCTTTAATTTCTTATTGGAAAGTTCAAGATTGAAAGCATAAAATCTTGAAGAGATGTCAGTGGAATATTTTTTAAAATATTCTGCGTATGGAGTAAAGTAACAAAGATATTCAACGCCGGATGACGTTACAAAGGAATAGTAGTCGGGTTTGAAGACGTAAAATTTATACGGTTGCAAATTTGTAGCCATATTTATCTTTGAGTTCCTGAAAGCTTACGCCATTTTGAATTGCTTCCCGGATAAACTTTTGATCGTCAAGCATTTTTTGAAACATTTCTACTTTGGTCATAGGTTTGACCCTCGATCCGCGTTTTGATCTGGCAGTTTTCTTTTTTGTATCGGTTGCTGAAGGCATAAAAACTATTTACTGCAAATTACATTTTTAAAGTGAAAATATCAATGACTTGAAAGTTAAAGTAAGCGCCAAAATACAAGTCAAATAAAAGAAAAGAGTCGAATCATAAACGCTTCAATTGAAATTAAAAAATGAGCAAATTAAAATTATCAGGAAAACAACTTCGTGCCATTGGCTATCCGGAAGCGCCGGTAATAAGCATCGCTATGAATGTGATGGAAAAAAATTATAAACATCATTCGGAACAAGATGCTTTAAAAATATTAAAAAGCATTTTTGAAAATCCTGAAGAATACCTGGATGATGTGGTGCTTGGAAAAATCGCTGAACAGTTGGTTGAAAAACCGGTTATAGAAACAGAAGAAATTCCTTTAAATGAATCAGGTATTCATTATAACATTTTTGGTGCTGAAAATATTGAAGAAGGCGCTTTGAAGCAAATGGAAATAGCAGCAAAATTACCGGTTGCTGTGGCAGGCGCTTTAATGCCCGATGCGCATCAGGGATATGGATTGCCGATTGGTGGCGTGCTGGCCACCAACAACGCGATCATTCCTTATGCCGTAGGTGTGGATATCGGATGCAGAATGTGCATGAGTATTTTTCCGATTGAAACATCGGATTTAATAAAAAAGGTTTCTTTTTTTCAAAGAGAATTATTAGCCAATACTTTATTCGGAGCTGGCCGGGAGTTCGATAAATTCTCTGAACACGAAGTGCTTGAAAGAAAAGAATTTGATGAGATTGCTTTTGTTTCAGGGTTAAAAAATAAAGCAGCAAAACAACTCGGTTCTTCGGGAAGCGGTAACCATTTTGTGGAATTCGGGGAAGTAGAAATACCGGATGCCAATAATTCTCTTAAATTAAAATCAGGCAAATATGTTGCTTTACTGAGCCATAGCGGAAGCCGTGGATTAGGCGCTACCATTGCATCTCATTATACGCAGATCGCAATGGAGAAAACTGTGTTGCCGCGAGAGGCAAAGCATTTAGCATGGCTTGATTTGGACACCGAAGAAGGCATCGAATATTGGCTGGCGATGAATCTTGCAGGAGATTATGCATCTGCATGTCATCATACAATTCACAAAAAGATCGCTAAGGCTATTGGTGAAAAACCAATTGTCATAATAGAAAACCATCACAATTTTGCATGGAAAGAAATAGTCGAAGGAAAAGGGGTAATCGTACATCGCAAAGGCGCTACGCCCGCTGGCAAAGATGTGTTGGGAATTATTCCCGGTTCTATGACTGCGCCGGGTTTTATTGTAAAAGGCAAAGGTGAAGTCGCTTCTTTAAATTCTGCCTCTCACGGCGCAGGACGAAAAATGAGCCGTACTAAAGCTATAGCCAACATAAGCCATGACGCATTAAAAACCGAATTGCAAAAACATGGGGTATTATTGCTTGGCGGCGGACTTGATGAAGCGCCGCAGGCTTATAAAGATATTCATGAAGTGATGCAATCCCAAAAACAATTAGTAGATGTATTGGGATTATTTTATCCGAAGATTGTCAAAATGGATAAATAGTTTTTATTGATCGTAATCCCGTGAGATACGGGCTTTTTCATTACCATTTAATTTTTTCGGCAGATCATACCCTTATATAAATCTTCCTCTTATTCAGCCACCAGCCTATACTCCAGCAAAAGAGCATATAACAAATTGCAAATAAAAATGAGCCGAATGAGCCAGGCGCAATTACCTGGAAAAATACCCGATTGATATAACCAAACAAATTTTCATGAGGGCCTGTCTTTATCATAAAAAGAATAACCACCATCAGTTCGGAAAGTATATAAATAAAAAGCGGGTTGCGCCCGAAGATTTCAAAAAAGTTCGACCATCGAACCTGATTCCATTTTTTTATTTCAAGCACATACATCAAAGCAGAAATAATTAAAAGGTCGAGCCCGGTAGTAACCAATACAAATGAACTGCTCCATAATTTTTTATTGATAGGGAACACCAGGTTCCAGCATATAGAAATAAAGATCAGTAGAGAACCAACGAGCATTAGTTTGGCAAGGCATTCAAAACTTTTGTCTTTCTTTTGAATAAATCTTCCGGCAAAATATCCTATCACCACATTTACAATTGCCGGCATTGTACTTAACCAGCCTTCCGGATCAAAAGGAATGCTTTCGCCATGATAAAGATGATCGTTGCCCATTAAAAATTTATCAAGATAAAGCCCTGCGTTGCCAGACATACTTAATGGCTGCGAATGATCTCCGAACACCAGCAAAATGATCCAATAGCCAATCAATAAAGCAATGCTTACTATAATTACTTTTTTAGTTGATAAATAATAAACTATTAAGGAACCAAAGAAATAACACAAAGCAATCCGTTGCAAAACACCCATGATGCGCGTATGGCTTATGGGAGAACCAATGATATGCCCGGCTGCATCTAAATCAAAAAAGGGAAACCAGTACATCAAATAACCAAGCAAAAATATAAGGATTGTGCGCTTAACTATTTTGGCAAGAAAAGCCGAATTGCCGTTTTGCCGGTACTTATCCAGCGAAAAACTCATCGCATTGCCAACAGCGAATAGGAAGGAAGGGAATACAAGGTCTGTGGGTGTAAAGCCGTGCCAGGTAGCGTGATTCAGTGGAGCATAAGCTTCGGCGCCACTGCCGGGCGTATTTACAATAATCATAAAACAAATGGTCATTCCCCGAAACACATCTAAGGATAAAAACCTTTTTTTTAATTCACTCATGTTGCAATTATTTTTTTAATAAGTGTGTAAACTATTTGTCAGTTATCTCGGCGTTAATTATTGATTTGCCATCGGGAGTAAATAATACAATTCCCTTTTTTGCTTGAGGCACTTTATTAGAATCCACATAGCTAACATCTAATACATACCTCAGCGTCTTTTTCAAATTCGTTCCCGGAATACTTTCACTCATAGTGTCTTCCTTAAATCCGCTAACATCAAAAGAACTTACTTTATGCAGCTGACTCAATATTTCGTCCTTCGCCATTATCTGCCTCATGTCTACAGCGTTGCGTTCGTTTTGGCAGGAGCAAAACATCGCTGTACCAAAAAGCAGTAAAAGAATATTTTTCATATATTTCTGATTAGATTTCATTATAAAATAATTTTTTGCTGGTCTTTGAAAAATGGCTTCAACAGCTTAAAATATGTATGTAACATTCGTTAGTTATATTTTGCGACAAGGATGAACTCGATAATTATGAAACTGTAGTTTGTTTTTGGCTAAACTGATTTTCAAATGTAGGTCATTTGCATAATGAGTTTAAAATTTATTTTATGCCTTTTCAATCCATAAGTAACAAAACTTTTAATGCAACCCGCATCCTGCAATTGTAAAAACTAATTTTTTTTAAAAAACCACTATTTTTACCGCTAATCAATTTTATATGGAAACCGTTGCGGGAGATATTAAAGCGTTTTTTGAAAGCGTAAATTATGAACCGATCAGGCAGATTGAAAAATTACCAAAGTCTGGTGGCGACCGCATTTATTTTCGCATTGTTACAGAAGAAAAATCTTACATAGCTACTTATAACGAAAACCTTAAGGAAAGCGAAACGTTTTTATATTTTACCCAACATTTTTCTCAGATAAATGCGCCCGTTCCTAAAGTTTATTATAGAGCTGAAGATGCTAAGATCTATATACAACAAGACTTTGGAAACATTTCGTTATTGAACGAGTTGGAAAAACATGGAGAAAACGAGTATGTCTTTGATTTATTCAAAAAGAGCCTGAAAGCCCTGGCTTTTTTGCAAATTAAGGGCATTAATAATCTTGACGATTCGTATTGTCTTACTTCAAAAGAATTTGGTAAGCAAGCCATCATGGCCGACCTTTTGTACTTTAAATATTATTTTCTTGATACACTCAAAATCCCTTACGATAAAGAAAAGCTGATTGACGATTTTGAGGCATTGAGCACTTACCTTACCCATGTTGAATACAAATATTTTATGTTTCGCGATTTTCAAAGCCGGAATATTTATATACAAAATGACGAAGTGCATTTTATAGACTACCAGGGCGGCATGAAAGGGGCTTTGCATTATGATGTGGCTTCGTTGCTTTGGCAGGCGCGGGCTAATCTTTCTGAAGATTGGAAAAATTCTTTATTAGAATATTATATGGATTGTGTGGGTGAAATTTTAGAAAAGCCAGTTGACCGGATCCGGTTTACCAGCCAATATAACGGATACGTATTAATAAGATTAATGCAGGTGTTGGGCGCTTATGGTTTTCGTGGATTGTTTGAAAGAAAGGCCCAGTTCCTGACAAGTATTCCTTTGGCGCTTACGAATCTGAAATGGTTCCAGGAAAATAAAAACATGGGAATTGCTTTGCCTGAATATGATCGCTTACTTAGTTTGATTGTGCAAGATGATATTGTAAATCGTTTCAAGCCTTTGCAGGCAAATAATGCTACTCCATTGGTTGTAACCATTAATAGTTTTTCATATTTAAAAACAGGATATCCAAAAGAACAAAGTAACAATGGCGGTGGCTTTGTTTTTGATTGCAGGGGATTGGTGAATCCCGGCAGGTTTGATGAATTTAAAACATTAACCGGAAGAGATAAACCCGTTATGGATTTCCTGGAGCAACGAACGGAAATGCCTGAATTTCTGAATGGCGTTTTTAATGTAGTAGATATTTCGGTAGAAGATTATCTAAAAAGAAATTTTGAATCATTGACAGTTAGTTTCGGATGCACCGGCGGCCAACATCGAAGCGTGTATGCTGCGGATGCGCTAACGAGATACCTTAGAAATAAATTCAAAGTGAAAATTAACCTAAACCATATTGAACAAAATATTCATGAACTAAAAGGGTTTGAAAACTAACTTTTATGAAAGCAATGATTCTTGCCGCAGGTTTGGGCACAAGATTGAAACCTTTTACTGACAAACATCCCAAAGCGTTGGCGATTGTAAATGGGAAAACTATTTTGCAAAGAAATATTGAATACCTCGCATCGTTCGGTATTAAAGAAGTAATTATAAATGTGCATCATTTTGCTGATCAGATTATTGATTTAATAAAAGCAAATGTTGGTTTCGGGAGTATCATTACTTTTTCTGATGAAACAAATGAGGTGTTGGAAACCGGCGGAGGCATAAAAAAAGCAGGCTGGTTTTTTGAAAACGATGAAGCGCCTTTTATGGTAATGAATGCTGATATTCTTACTGATATGAACCTGGAGCAGATGATTGCTCAGCATACAAAAAAAAATTCTTTTGTAACTCTTGCGGTTTCTTCCCGAATTACTTCGCGGTATTTTTTGTTTGATGAAATGAATCATTTGTGCGGATGGAAAAACGAAAGAACGGGCGAACAAAAAATCAGCATGAAATCAAAAAATTATATTCAAAAAGCCTTCAGTGGTATCCAGGTTCTTTCTCCAAAAATCTTTCCACTAATAAAAATGGAAGGTAAATTTTCTATGGTGGATGCTTATCTTGACTTGGCTAAAACCCAAATGATTGATGCATTTGATCACAGCAATTCAAAATTCGTTGATGTAGGAAAGCCGGAAAGTATTTTAAAAGCGGAGCAGTTGTTCACTTAATTAAAATAGACTTTACGTTATTTCCTGATTTGCTGAAGTAGTAGTGGTATGTTAACTGTGAGTTGACGTGTATCCCACAAAGGCACAAAACACACAAAGCAATTTTCTTAGTCCGCTTAGTGGCCCTATCTGGTCAACAGGCAGGTTTGTGGGAGAATCTATTGCGCTATAAGACACTTAACTTAACAATAGTTGTTTAAATCACCTTTGACCAAAATAAAAACGGAGATTATTTGCCTGCCTTTGCCGGTAGCTTGCCTGTCCGGTAGGCATTTACTGTCGGCAATTTTTTTTCTGACAACGGCGCATTATCTTTCCAATTCCACAAATACCTGCTGGCATAGGTGCGGTATGGGCGCCATTTTAAAGATATTTTTTCTATTTTTTTGTACAATAGTTTTTTGTCGGTTTCCTTTAAATTATACAATTTTATAACACCCTGCTTTAGCCCGAGATCATCCAATGCAAAAACATCTTCGCGTCCAAGCGTAAACATCAAAATCATTTCCACGGTCCACTTTCCAACTCCTTTGATTTGCGTTAGTAACTCAATAACTTCTTCGTCGCTCATCTTATGCAATTGTGCATCGGTGATTTTATGTTCAATAAAAAACCTGCAAACGTTATGAACATAAGATGCCTTGGCATTTGAAAAACCTATGCTGCGAAAAGTTTCAACAGGTATTTCCAAAATCTGTTTTGCTGTTGGTTCTTTATTGCCATAGAGCGTCAGAAATCTGTTGTATAAAACTCTTGCAACGGTTGTGCTCAACTGCTGGCTTAAGATAGAAGAACATAAACGCAGATAGACTTTATTTCTTTTTTCCAGAACGAAAGGCTGCTGCGAATCAATAATTTTTTTTAATCTTTTGTCTTTTGAAAGATGAAGAA
>Ga0164241_10003115_pt1 | contig 17135 bp, 13 predicted proteins | sample OricomyardsoilBY_FD_108780 | JGI IMG/M metagenome (GOLD analysis project Ga0164241, IMG submission 108780) | Backyard soil microbial communities from Emeryville, California, USA - Original compost - Back yard soil (BY) | ecosystem: Environmental > Terrestrial > Soil > Unclassified | place: USA...
AGATGCGCGTCGAACCGTCCGCTGACACGAACAGGTCTGGCAAGGTGCTGATGTCGACGTCCTTGGGATCGCTGATTTGACAATCCGCGCCGGAGAATTCCGCAAAGTTGGGGTTGTACACACCGCCGTTGACGACGGGCGCTCCGCCGTTGCCGCCCGTCGTTGCGCCGCCCGCCGCAGCGCCAGCGCTGCCGCCCGTCGCAGAGCCCCCCGTGGCCGCCCCGGCGTTCCCGCCTGACGAACCGCCGGTTGCGGCTCCTGCCGTCGAACCGCCCCCCACTGCGGGAGCCCCGCCGGGGCTCGAGCCCGCCGAAGCGTTGCTACCGCCTGCGGTTGCTCCGCCCGCCCCGCTCGAGCCGTTGGGGACTTTCGAGGTACTGTCGCTGCAGCCTGAGAGGGTGACGCAGGCTGAGAACAGCACCGACACGGCGGATGCGTGCTGGAATTTCATACGAGGGGAACCTTTTCTTGCGATGCGATCCCGATGCGCACGGGATGCACCGCCACACTGTCGGCAAGGTCCACGATCCATCAGAGAAAGAGTCGCGTTCACACGCGCCCTTTCGCATGACGCTCAACGAGCGAGACAGCTCGAACTGAGGAGCGACGCGTCGGGCCAGCTAGCGATCAGTTCCAGGCCTTGAGACTACACGGACCGTCAGTTCCAAGCGCTCCAATGACACCGAGGTCGCCTTCAGCAAGGGACATGCCGACTTCCGCTGTCCGTTCGCAGCGCGGGGCGCTGCGACGGGGGCTCGAGGTGCGTGGCCTTACCTGCGATCGCCCACTTCAGCTAAGCTCCGCGGATGACGCCGCTCGCTCGCCACTTGGCTCGTCTCTCCGCGCGCGAGATGGTGGCGGCGCTCGGCGTACGGAGCGGGCCTGCGTGGGTGCATCGCGGGCTCGAGCTGCCGTTGTACGCCGCGTCGCGCGGTTTGGCTCAGACGCTTGCCACGCTAGAACTCGAGATCGCTTCGCTCGGGCTCCCCGCGGCAGCCGGCGCTGCGCTCGCGCGCTGCGGAGTCGCGCTGCGAGTAAGCGGCGCCACGCCGACGAGCGGGCCCTGTTTGGTGCTCGCGAACCATCCGGGCGCGTATGACGCGCTCGCGTTGATGCGCGCGGTGGGGCGTCGGGATCTGCTGATTTTGGCGGCGGATCGCGAGTTCTTGCGCGCGTTGTCCGGACTCTCGGCGCACTTGTTGTTCGTGGGTGACGCGCCGAGCGAACGAGCGGGAGCGCTCAAACGAGCGCTCAAGCGCCTGCGCGCAGGCGGTGCCGTGTTACACTTTCCAGCGGGTCGAATCGAGCCAGACGCGGACTTCGCGCCACTCGGCGCGAAGTTGCTCGAAGCTTGGCAACCAGGGGTCTCGGCGTTGCTCAAGGCATGCGAAAGTGTCGCGGGAAGCGTGTTCGTCGCGGGCGTGAGGGGGGTGCACTCGCCGCGCGCGAAGCGCCTCTTGCTCAATCGCTTGGCGGAAAAGCGCGGCGTCACTACGCTCTCACCGCTCGTGCAACTCGTGGCAAAACTGCGCGATGTCGACGCGAGCGTCCGCCTCGAACCGGTCGGCGTGGTTCGCGACGAGCTTGCGCTGAAGAACGCGCTGCTCAGCGCGCTTTCGACAGTGTAGCGCGCACTTTCAGCGCTGTGTCTCGCCAGCGTGGCAGCTGTTCTGCCGCGTGCCAGGCGGCGTCCCAAAGCCGCGCGCGCAATTCACGCTCTGCGTCGAAGCAGGTCAGCACCATGAAGAGACCGCGGGCATCGTCCGGATCGAACAGCAGCCCGGCGCGTGAACGGCTCACTAGCGCCTCGGCTGCGCCCACGCGAGCCGCGATGATCGGCACGCCCATCCACAGCGCCTCGCTCAACACCATACCGTAACCCTCGAGCGCAGAGGGCAGGATGAGTACGTCGGCGAGAGACAGCTGTTCGGCGACTCCAGCCGCGTCGAGCGAGCCCAACCAATGCACGCGCTCTGCGATTCGCGTTCGCGCGATGACAGCCCGCACACGTTGCGCGTATTCGGGCTCGCGTTCCGCGCCCACGAGCACGAGCTCCGCCTGCGGGCTCGCGAGCTCGACGAATGCCTGCGCGAGTTCCAGCACTCGTTTGCGCGGCAGGATATTGCCCACGAAGAGCAGGCGTAGCAGTGGGCCTGTGGGCCTATTAGGCACGCTCGCTGCACGCTCGAAACGATCCGCACCGGGCTCGGCGACCGCAGTGTTCGGGGCGAGTCCCTCGTGCTGCAAGCGCGCAGCCGTTACATGGCTAGTGGCGATGCACACGTCGGCTGCGTCGATGGTCGCCTTTTCGAGCGCGAGCAGCTCGTCGCGCAGCGGGCCCACTGGGTGCTCCCAAGCGGTCAGGTGATGAATCAGCAAGACGCGCAGCAAGCCCGCAGGCGCGCTGCGAAACAGTGGTTCGAGCTCGCGAAAACACAGCTCATCACCGAGCACGACGTCGAAGTCGTCAGTGCTGAGGGTGGGTAACGCGCCGCCATTCGGAGCCAATGAGACGACCGTCACCGTGTCACCCAACGCGCGCAGCTGCTCGACCACCAAACGGTCGTAGATGTAGCCGCCGCTCACTTGATCGAGCGAGCCGTAAATGATCCAAGCAACGCGTAACGTCGACACGCGGTGCATTCTAGACCGAGCGACGCGCAAATCCTGCGCGCTTCGCGCAGCCCCTGCGCGAAGGCCGAAAATTACTTGAAATGTAGGCGTCGATTGCCAAGGTACGGTGGTTGCAGAGTGGTGACGTAACGATGCCGTTTGACTTGCCCCGCTTCGGGTGGACTCCACTTCTACTCTTGGTGATCGCTTGCAGCGCGCCCGCCGCGACGCCCGACCCACCGCCGACCGAACCCAAGGGGTGGGCAGACGAGATCGCTCTGCCGCAAGTGCAAGATCTGAACCCCGATCCACACATCGTCGAAGTGAACCTCGAAGCGCGCCTCGCCAACGTCGAGTTCATTCCGGGCAAGCCGACCGAGGTCTGGACCTACAACGGCGGTGTTCCCGGTCCACTGCTACGCGGCAGAGTCGGCGATCGGCTGATCGTACACTTCAAGAACTCATTGCCGGATGCAACGTCGATTCACTGGCACGGTCTGCGGATCCCGAACGACATGGACGGCGTCCCGGATGAGCCGTATCCGGCGGTCGCGCCCGGGCAAACCTTCGATTACTCGTTCGTGCTGCCCGACGCGGGCACGTATTGGTACCATCCGCACGTGGCGTCGGCCCTGCAAACCGGAAACGGCATGTTCGGCCCGCTGATCGTCGATGATCCGCAAGAGCCGCCCGGCTTGGGTGATGAAGCGGTGCTGGTGCTCAGTGACATGGCAGTAGATGAGAACGGCAAGCTCGCAGCACCGGATGCTGGTGCTGAGTTCGGCACGCTGTTTGGTCGAGAGGGGAACCTCTTACTCGTCAACGGCAAGGTGCTGCCCACGTTGCACGTGCGCCCGGGCATGCGGCAGCGCTGGCGCGTCATCAACGCGGCCAAAACACGCTACTTTCAGATCAAGCTCGCGGACAATCAATTTACACGCATCGGCAGCGACGGCGGCTTCATCGAGTCTCCGCAAACACTCGATAGCCTTCTGCTCACACCGGCACAGCGCGCCGACGTCACGCTCGAGCCAGTGCCTCCCGCGAGCGCGACCCAGCTCACCCTACGCTGGGTCGCCTACGATCGCGGGTTCGGCACCGCGTTCAACCGGCCCGATGAAGACGTGCTGCACTTGGACTTCACGGGTAACGTCGTCAAGGCCGATCCCCTGCCCGCGCTCCACCGCGATATCCCCGCGGCGGACGCAAGCAATGCGCGGGCGATCGATATCTCGTTGACGGAGAGCAGGACCGCTGACGGCACGGTCGTGATGGGCATCAATGGGGTGCCGTCATGGGATGCCGAGCCGATCATGACGCCCATGGGCGAGCGACAAGTGTGGACGGTCAAAAACACCTTCGAATTCGACCATCCGTTTCATTTGCACGGCTTCTTCTTCCAAGTGCTCGATGTCAACGGCGTAGCGCCCACCGTGCGTGAATGGCGCGATACGGTGAACGTCCCAGTTGACGGCACGGTGCGCTTCGTCGTCAATTTCAACGAGCGCCCGGGCATGTGGATGTTCCACTGTCACATCCTGGACCATGCGGATGCCGGCATGATGGGTATGGTGCATCTGCACTGAGCCGAGCGTCGCGACCTCAGACGGCCAGATTGCACCATGCGTGCTCAAAGCCAAGCCATCGCGCTATGAGGCGCTCGGCCGCGGCCCGAGGTGCGCTGTCTTACCCGCGATCGCCCACTCTCTCAGTAAACGGCGGCGACGAGCTCGGCGCTTTCGTCGTCGTTCAGATCCGAGGCGAGCGCGTAGCCGACACCGCGGTGCTCGGTGGCGGCGATCGAGACGCCGCGGCGGCTACCGACGTACACGGGCTCGTTGCGGACGGTGCGTGCTTTGAGGCGGCTCTCGATCGGTACCCGCGTCGAGTTGTAGACGTAGAGCGTGACGTGACGGCCGCCCACGTTGTAGCGCAGTGAAGCGGCGTGCAGGTTGTTGACGGGCACCACGTTGGCGCCTTCCCAGCGGGCGCCGTAGGCCTTGAGGCTCGGCAAATTCAGAGGCACGCCCACTTCCGGCTCGAGCTGGCTGAGCAGCGCGGGCTCGGTGACGCGCGGACCGCGCGCGTTCATGTGGTGGTCGACGAGCTCTTCGAGCAGTTGATCGGCGGTGTTCAGGCGCGCTTCAGTGGGGCTGCCTTGGGTCTGCGCTTGTTTGCTGGTGGAACCGGCCCAAACCAAGGTGAGCGCGGCCGCGGCGGCTACTGGCACCACGCTGCGCCAGGAGAGCATGCGGGAGTGCGGCGCTTCACGCTCGATGACCGCATCGAGGCCCTCTTCACGGAGGACTTCGGCGCGGAGTGCATCCGCGATGCGCGCTTCGAAGCTGGGCATCACCGGTGCAGCGGAGCGGACCGCGCTGCGCACGCTGACGTGCATGGCCTGGTTGAGCCGAATGCGCTCACCACAGGTGTCACAGTCGACCAAGTGCTGCTCGACTTCGAGCAGTTTGTCGGCGGCGAGTTCTTCGTCACCGAAGGCTTCGAGCAGGGGCGCGATTTGACGACAAGAGCTGGTCATGAGCGGGCGACTCGCTTCTCGCGGTATTGCGAGAGATCGATCACGGGTTCTTGTTTCTCGGTCTTTTCTGCCGTTTCCCCAACGAGCGCCTCGGGACCGACGATGCCGAGCGCGCGCGCGTGTTCGTACAAGCGGCCCTTGAGCAGGCGACGGCCGCGGTGCAGGCGAGACATCACGGTGCCGATCGGGCAGCCCATGATGTCCGCAATTTCTTTGTAGGAGAGCTCTTCGACGTCAGACAGCACGACGGCCAGGCGGAACTCTTCTGGCAGCTCATCCAAGATGCGCTTGATCTCTTGCTCGAGCATCGGGCGCAATGCTTGCGATTCCGGATCGCGCATCGACTCCATGGTCGACGCGCTGATCCAACCGTCAGCCAGCGGATCGGCATCCGGCCCATCCAACACGCTGCGCTCGAGACCGCCGCGGCGATAGCGATTGATGAACGTGTTGGTCAGGATGCGCAGCAACCACGCGCGCATGTTGGTGCCCGCCTCGAACTGGTCGCGTGCGCGCATGGCCTTGAGCAGCGTGTCCTGTACCAAGTCTTGCGCGTCCGCCGGGTTTCGGGTCAAGCGCGAGGCGACTCCGAGCAAGGCGCTCAGCTGACTGATCGCCAAGGTCTCGAATTCACGCGCCGAGATGCTGACTTTTCGGCTCATTGGGTTCGCATGGACTAACCGGAGCCCCTAACCGGCTATTCCCGATTTTCAGGAGGCTTGCCTTGGTTCCGTTCCAAGCTTTCCAGACGTTCGGAAAGCCGCTTAACTTCCAGCTCGAGCTCGCGAAATGCCGCGAAATTTGGCAAAACCGCGCGGATCCGCTCGTCGATCGTGGACTGCCACTGTTCCAGTGTGGCGCGAAAGCCCTTGCCCTCTTTGCCTTGGGACATCTCGTCTTCCTCTCGCGGCGGCACCGATGAAGTCGGTGTAACGAATGATACTGCCCCCGGTGGCGTGGAGCCCGTGGTCGAGCCCTCCTCGCCTTCCTTCACCGGCATCAACTTGCCGATGGGGCCTTCACGAAGCTGGGTCAGGATGCGCTCACCCTTATTGCGAATCAGCGCCTTCAGCGTCGAAAGCGGGATACCGCGCGGCTTGTTGCGCAACTCCTCGGAGATAATCAGCGCCAGCGTGACGTCGGTTTTATCCTCCTTCGTCGCGTTGTCGATGATCTGCACGTCCTCGCCCTCGCGGATCATCTCCGCGATTTGGAGCAACGTCACATAGCTCGAACCCTTGGTGTCGTAGAGCTTGCGGTTCGAGTAGCGCTTGATGATTCGCCGAGGTGACGAGGGAGGCGCGCTGTCCGAGATTTCACCGCTGACCATGATGTTTTTACCAGCCTGAGCTGATCAAGCATGGCGCACAGCGTCAAGTAGGTCAAAGGGTTGCGCTCAGGTTTCCGCTCCCGGCGCTTTGCCTACACTGTCGCGCCGGTCTTTTTGGGGAATTTATTGATGGTCACGCGTGGCGCCGATGCGCGGCGCAGCCTTCGGCGTCGAGGCCCGCCCCCCGGAGTCACGCAGAACGGCGCAGCGACTGTGCAGGAACCTGGTAGCCCGCGAGCTCGGACTCACACATCTCGACCACGAACTCGAGGAAGCCCGTGAACGAATCGCTGCGCACGCCGACTTCGTTCACCCAAGCCACGACTTCGCATTCACCGTCCGCGCGAACCACGCCCGGGTTGAACGCAAACAGCGTCGTGCCCTGCAGATCGATGCCAAACGGAACAATCGGCGCGCGCTGCGCCCGGGACGGCGGACCGAGGTGCGGCACAGGCGTCTCGGCCGCTTCGAATACGGCACGCGCCATGTCTTCGTACATGCGCTTGCCGAGGTTCGCGGTGCCGAGCAACGTGGCTCCTTCGAAGAAGCGCGGCCAACCGTCGTGTAGCGCCAAGAACTCTCGATAAGACGGCGGCAGCCGCTGTCCAATGCGCTCTTCCACGGCCGCGATCGCGCTTTGCGACGCGGACGGATTCGGCACGAGGCCGATGTCGCGATACGGAGCGAGGCGCAAAATTTCCGTCTGAAGTTCCTTGGTGCGCCGCAAAAGGCTCGAAAAATTTGCCATTTTTTTCCTGCTTCCGACTCGCGCCGGGGTCAGCAACTCGGGGCGACCTAAGCACGCGGCGCGCGATCGACCCAAAATTTTGGCGGTCGCTTCCGCTAATTGGTCCAGTTGGTCGCGCTCACGCTAAGCGGTGTTGGGTGCGTCTCTCCGTCTCGAATACCGTGCTGCGCAGGGTTCGACCGCTCGCTTTGCTCGCGCTTGCCCTGAACGCCGGCTGCGATGGGCGCGACAACTCACCCAACTTGCTCGAGGTGAGCGATCTCAACCCGCACGCGCTCGAAGTCGGCGATCGGCTGACGCTGACGGGTTCCGGATTTCCAGAGGGCAGAGCGGCCAAGGTCAGCTTTCACGGTGACGTGTTTCGGGCGGGGCAATCGCCGCTGCGCGACGTGACCATCGTCGCGACCGCCGCGGCCAGTGACCCGCATTCCATCGCCATCACTCTGAACGCCGAGCTGGCGCGCGACTTTTGCGGCGCGGGCGACGCCGTGCACGCGACCTTTCGCGGCGCGACCACGGCCGCATTTCAAGCTCGAGAATCGGGCGCGCCACCCGTGCGCGGCACGCTCGAAGGTGTCGTGCTCGACGTGAACCCGGCGTCGATCTCCAAGGCAGCACACACCGCCCACGAAGCCGAAGCGCAACGCTTTGCCGAGTTCGCCGGCATGACCGTGCTCCACTCGGAAGAGCGCGACGTCGTGTTGATCGATACGATCGATCCCGAGGGACGCGCCTCGCGCGCGGGCCTCTTGCCCGGCGACGCGCTGTTGGAGTTGGACGGCGTTCGGCTCACTGGTCTTTCCGATTTGATTCCGCCACCGCGCGCGCGCCTCTCGCATCTTGCGGTGCGTCGCGGTGACGAGAAGTCGCCTGCGACGTTTGCGCTCGATGTCTCGGGTTTTCAGCCGGGTTCGCCGACGGAGCTCGCGCCGGCCGCAACTTTGCTCGGCTTTGCGGTCGCGCTCTTGTTGCTGTTCGCGTCACCCCTCGGGCGCGCCCTGTCGTGGCTCGAGGCGCGTTTGGCGTCGCAACTGCGCGATCGCGGGCGTCCCTCGACCTGGGCCCGGGCGCGCGGCGAGCTGAAGTCATTGAGCTTCTTGCGCGTCGCGCTCGGCGAGTTGCCGACTTCACCGTTGCCCTACTTCGTGTTCATCATGGATAGCGCTTGGCTGACGTTGCTCGCCATGAACCGCACCATCTGGGCGCGTGAGCTCGATTTGCCAGTGTTGTTCTTGGGCTCGCTGACCGCCTTGTGCGCCACGGCGTTGGTAACCGGCGGCCGCGAGCCTGGGCGACGCTTTTCGTTGCTCGCGGGTTTGCGCCACGTGCTCTACACCTTGGTGTTCCAAACCCCGGTGCTCGCGGCGATGGCCTGTGCAGTGTTGCTCTCGGGCAGCTTGCGCTCGGACGACATCTTGGCGGCTCAAGGCGGCTGGCCTTGGCAATGGTTTGCGTTTGCGAGCCCGGTTGCACTGGGCATCTTCGTGCTGCTGTTGCTCGGCTTGGTGCCGGTGATGTCGCGCGCGCCGAGCGCCTTACAAGCCGCAGTCAGCGAGGCAAACGCAGGTTCCGCGCGCCGACAGAGCACCACGCTGCCGGAGTGGAGTCACCTGATCCTCACGAGCGGCGTGATCTCGTTGGTGTTCTTGGGCGGGCCGCGTTTGCCGGGGATCGCCGCTGCGGACGCGGCCCGTAGCGTTGGGGTGCAGATTGGCGCGGCGTTGCTGTTCCAAGCCAAGGCCACGCTGGTGTTGTGCACGGTGCTGGTGCTGCGCTTTGCCACCAACCGCGTTCGCATCGCGGAAGTGTCTCGCCTCGGTGTTCGGTATTTGTTACCGGGCTCGGTGCTGCTGCTGATTGCCAGTTACTTCTGGGCGTTCGGCAGCCAGAGTCCGCTGTTTCTCGCCGCGCGTGTTCCGTTGAGTCACGGGTTGTTTTTCCTATGTGCGCTGTGTGCGGCACATGTCGTACTTCGCGTCGTCTCGCAATTGAGTGCTGAACGTCCTCGTTCCGCCATCAATCCTTGGCTCTGACGCTGCGGTCACTGTGGCTGCAGCACGAAGTATGCTCAGATTGTAAGTCGCTTAAGGTCCAGTCGCGCCGCGCCGTTGAGGCGCGAGTGGCACAAGCCTTATCTTCTGGGGCAATGAAACGAAATCATCCGCCGTCGAGCGAACCTGCCAAAAAGGTCGCAGCGTCGAAAGACAGCGTCGAGGATGTCGGGGCTGACTGTGTACGCCGCGAGCACGAGCGCTTCGTCGTCGAACTGCAGGTGGGCGTACACAGCGAACACAACTTGTATGCCGGCCTCGCCGAGAACATCTCGGCGGGCGGGTTGTTCATCGCGACGCACCAGCTGCAGCCGGTTGGCTCGAGAATCGAAGTCAACCTGCGCATGCCCGAGAGCGAAGAAGAGTTTCACATCGTGGGCGAGGTTCGCTGGGTGCGCTTGTACAACGAATACAGCGACACCTCGCCTGGCTTTGGCGTGCGCTTCACCGAGTTGCCGGCCGGCGCGGCGGCGGCCATCAGCCGCTTCTTGGGTCAGCGCGAGCCGCTATTCTTCGACGACGAGGAATGAGCGGCCGCTAGCGGAGCTGTACGCGCGTCAGCCGACGCGTTGAGTGGCGCTGGCAGCGCGCAGCTGCCGCTCTTCTTGCCCGAGTTCGGCGACCGCTTGCATCACGCGATCCGAGATCGCTTGGTGCACCTTTGGGCTCTTGCCCTGATCGAGCAAATCCCCAAATTCGATTGGCTCGCCGAAGACCACGAAGATCTGCTGGCCGGTGCGATCGAAGTTACCCCGGACTTGCTTGGTCAAGTCGTTGACCAAGCCGTTGATGAACACCGGGATCACCGGCACGCGCGCGTCCTGAATCACCTTGCCCACGCCGCGTTGCGCCGGCAAGAACGTGTACGGATCATCGTCGCGCTTGCGCGTGCCCTCGGGATGAATGCCGGCGAACATGCCCCCGCGACGCAGCAAATAAGCCAGCTCCTCGAGCGCCAACGGATTCATCAGCGCCTTTTTTCGATCGCGAAACAGCGGTGGATACATGGCGAAGAAGCTCATCAGCCCGTTCACCAATAATCCTAGTGGATTATCGTAGAAAAAGTTCGAACGGACGGGGAACACGATGCGGTGCTGCAAACCGCGGTGCACCAGATCCCCAAATACGACGTACAAGTCGAAGAAGCTGCGGTGGTTCGCGATCAGGATATAGCTCTGATCGGGCTCGAACTTGGGCAACCTATCCAAGCCGTGCACGTGGCGGAGATGCTTGGTGCAGAAGTGGATCCAGCCGCAGCCCACCGTGCGCTGGCAGAAATGCACGACGCGGCTGAACAGGCCCGGCTCGAACGTTTGCCGCACGACCGCGATCAGCCGGCGTTCGAGCCAGCTCAGGCGCTTTTGCCCGCTGGCGACCAGATCAGGTCGAGCGCCAGCGGCGCCGATCTGCGCCACGTTCACCGCGCCTTGCCCAATTTCCGCCGTGTTCGATTCAGCCATCGATTCGGTCGAAGACGATGTCGATGTAGCCGGGCGGCGGCAAGTGCTTCCCGATGGCCTCGATCATTTTGCCGGCGATGGCTTGTAGCTCGCTCTCGTCGACGCGCGTCGCGAGCTTGAGCGTGGGGTGCGGCTCGAGATCGCGTTCCGGATTGAAGGTCCGCAGCAGGGCGTACCCTTCGACCTGCGGCAATTCGGCCAAGCAGGCTTCGATCGCCGCGGTCAGCGCCGGCGCGGGCGGCTCGCCACCTTCGGCGATCATCGTGGTTTCGCCCTGGTCGGGCTCCAGATTGGCGACATAGCCGACCAGCGGGATGGCTTTGCCGTTGGTGATGCTCGCGAGCTCCGAACGGCGCAGTGCCAGCTCGTACGGCGTGCCTGCGTTCAAGACCAAGCCGAGCACGTGCTCGTCGTCGACCACTTCCAGCGCCATATCCAGCGCGAATAGCGCGGGGACGGTGCAAAACTTCAGCGCTTCGTCGTCGGTCTTCCAGCCGAGCTCGCGTTCCATCGTGGCCATCAGCTCGGGGTGGCTGAATAGGGCCGCGTAGTGGTTGCCCTCTTCATCGAGCAGCATGTGGGGCACGAGCTTCACCTCGCCGTCGTCGAGCTCCAGCCGCTGGCCATCGCTGACGCCCTCGATGTTTCGGACCAAGGGGATATACAGCTCGCCTTGCGCTAGCTGGTCCAAGAGCGCCTGCACGTCACGGCGTAAGCCTCGTTGTGCGGCCTTGATCAGCGGTGTGAGGTCTGGTGAGGCCGGTGACCCTGATGTCTCGTCTACGCCTGTCTCGTCTACCACCGCCGTGCCCTATCATGTGTCGGCACTCGCCGCAGCTTGCGTCCGCGGCGTCGACTCTCGTACCCTGGATGGCCCATGTCACGCCGCACCTTTTACCCGGAAATCCAGCCGTACCGGGCGGGCTACCTCGAGGTGTCACCGGAGCACTCGATCTACTTCGAGGAGTCGGGAAATCCGCGCGGCAAGCCAGCGGTGTTTCTGCATGGCGGCCCCGGCGGCGGCACGAGCCCGCGGCAACGCCGCTTCTTCGACCCGAATCGTTATCGCATCGTGCTGTTCGATCAGCGTGGCTGCGGCAAGAGCAAGCCGCACGCGTCGTTGGTCGACAACACGACCTGGCACCTGGTGTCCGACATCGAAGCTTTGCGCGTACACCTCGGTATCGAGAGCTGGCTCGTATTCGGCGGATCGTGGGGCAGCTCGCTCGCGCTCGCCTACGCCGAGACCCACCCTTCACGGGTGACCGAACTCGTGCTGCGCGGCATCTTCCTCCTGCGCCGCTGGGAGCTGGAATGGTTTTACCAGCACGGCACGAGCATGCTCTTTCCGGATGCGTGGCAAAAGTACTTGGCGGTCATCCCGCTCGCGGAGCGCGGCGATCTGATCGCCGCATACCATCGCCGCCTCACCTCGGAGAACGCGTTCATTCGGCAAGAGGCAGCGCGCGCCTGGAGTGTGTGGGAAGCGAGCACCAGCAACTTGTTGCAGGACGAAGACTACATTCGGAGCTGCGCAGGGGATGAATTCAGCCTCGCGTTTGCCCGTATCGAATGTCACTACTTCGTGAATAGAGGCTTTCTGGCCCATGAGAATCAGTTGATCGACGACGCAACGCGGCTTCGGCACATCCCCACCGTGATCATTCAGGGCCGCTATGACGTGGTGTGCCCACTGCAGAGCGCGTGGGAGCTTTCCCGCGCGTTCCCAGAAGCTGACTTTCGCGTCGTCCCCGACTCGGGGCATTCCGCGTACGAACCGGGCACCGTGCACGAGTTGATCTCGGCCACTGACCGCTTCGCGGGGAGCTGATGAAGAAAGAAGCTCTGCTCGTCCTCGGTTCGCTGAAAAAATTGTTCTCCGAGCGTTCTCGGCGTACGTGGCTCGGGCACACTCGCGCGCACATCGAGTTCCGGGAGCTCTCACCCAAGGAGCTTTCGACGTTCAAACGCCAGGTCGAGCTCGGCTTCAAATCCCTCTCGAGAATAGCGTGGGTCGAGCTCAACCCGCACACCCGACGGATCATCGTCTCGTTCGAGCAAGATGCATACGGCATCGAAGAGCTGACCGAGATCGTGGCTGACGCGGAGCGCAGCGCGGGCCTGCAGCACGCGCCGTTTCGCGACGAAATTTGGGAGCATCCGAGCGATGGCGAGACCGTCGAGCGGCTCAAGGTCGGGCTGCTCGCCGATACCGTGGGCGTGCTGGTCGGGCTCGGCCTGCGCTTCTCGCCAATCCCCGCGTCGCGCGTCGCCGGTACGGTGGCCGCCATGGCCGCGATCGTGCAATCGACGGATCGCCTGCGCCGCGTGGCGGAAGAGCGGCTCGGCCCGCTGCGCGCGGACCTGACCTTGGACGTCACCGCGGCGCTCGCCCACGGTTTTGCACAACGGCCGGGCAGCGCCTTCGTCGAAGCGGCACATAAGCTCTCCCGGCTCGGCGAGGCCGAGGCGCGCCGGCGCGTTTGGGAACAGCGTGAAGCGGAGCTGTGTCAGACACAAACCTCGCATCGCCTCGATGACGTGGTCCGTGAAGCGCGTCCGCGCACGTTGCCGCGCGGCCCGATCGAAGAATATGCAGACCGCGCGTGGGTGGTCTCGTTGGGCGGCTTCGCGGTCAGCTTCCTGACGACGCGCAGCGTGCAGCGCGCAGTCGCAGCGTTGTTCGGCGGTTTGCCGAGGCCTGCGCGGCTGGGCCGCGAAGCGTTTGCCGCAGAATTGGGCCGTGCGTTGGCCAAGCGGCAGACCTTGGTCGTCGACCTGGAGGTTCTGCGCAAGCTCGACCGCGTCGATTGTTTGGTGCTGCAAGCCGACTTGGTCGCACGCGATCGGCTCGAAATTCGCAAGCTGGTCGTCACCGGTGAGGGAGACGAAGCCGAGACGCGGCGCGTGATCCAACAGCTGCTCGATGTCGAACGTCCGGTCGACGTCAAACGTAAAGGTGAGTACACGCTGGCTCCGCTCGGCGTGTTGGACGTCGCCGTGCCGGCCGAGCTCGCGCAGCACACGCCCGGACTCGGCGCGCGTGGTGGCTTGGTGTTCGGGTTGATGCACGGCAGCGCGCTGATTGCCGCCGCCGAGGTCGACCTGATCCCGCAGACGGGCATCGACGAGCTGATCGCTGCCGCTCACGAAGCGCAAATGCGCGTCGTGATCGCAGCCAATGACGAGGCCATTTTGCAGGGCATTCCCGCCGACGACACCATCCCCGAGGGTGCTGGTTTCGAGCGTGGAATTCGCCGTCTGCAGCGTGAAGGCCGCACCGTATGCGTGGTGGTGACCGGAGCTTCACCGGGTATTGCTGCGGCTGATTGCGCGATCGGCCTGACGCGTGAAGGTGAAGTGACGCCGTGGGGCGCGCACATCATCTGCAAGGACGATCTGAGTGACGTCCGCTTCTTGATTCATTCCTGCGTCGTGGCGCGCCAGATCTCCAAGCAGAGCGTGAACATCGCGCTTGGCGCGGCGAGCCTGGGCGCATTGGTGTCTGCCGGTGGCGGCATTCAGCTCACCGGGCGGCGCGTGATCGCGGTGGTCAACGCGGCGTCGGTGATATCGATGCTCAACGGCGTGCGCGGCTCGATGAAGCTCGTGCGCCGCGCACTGCCCGCGCCGCGCGATCGCACCCCGTGGCACGCGTTGGAGGCAGAAGGAGTGCTGAGAAAACTCGGCACATCGCGTGAAGGCCTGGTGCGCAAGGACGCGCTTCGTCGTCGCCGTCGCGCTCCCGAGCAGCGCTCGGCGTTGACCGAGCTTGCCGAGAACATCACTGATGAGCTGTTCAACCCGCTCGCGCCGCTGCTCGCGGCCGGCGCGGGCTTGTCGGCAGCGGTCGGCTCGTTCGGTGACGCGAGCATGGTCGGCGGCGTGGTCGTGATCAACGCGTTGATCGGCGGCGTGCAGCGTTTCCGCACCGAGCGACGCATCCGCGAGCTCTCCCGCAGTGCACGACGCCGCGCGCTGGTTCGCCGTGGACTCGAAACGTCCGAAGTCGACGCAGCAGAGCTGGTGCGCGGTGACGTGATCGTCCTCGAAGCAGGCGATGTCGTGCCCGCGGATTGTCGCATCGTCGATGCTGAATCGCTCGAGGTGGATGCCTCGAGCTTGACTGGCGAATCGCTGCCCGTGCGGAAAACGGTGGCCGCGTCGTTCGAGCGCCACGTGGCCGATCGCAGTTCGATGTTGTTCGAGGGCACCGCGCTCGCGGCCGGTCGAGCAGTGGCCGTCGTGGTCGCCACGGGTGACGAGACCGAGGCGCGCCGTGGCGCGGTGGCTTCCAAGCGCGATCCCAGTCGCGGTGGCGTCGAAAGACGCATGAAATCATTAGTAAATTTGACGGGCCCCGTGGCGCTTGCTGCGGGCGTCGGCGTGATCGGCGTGGGCTTGGTTCGAGGCCGCAAGCTGGAAGATTTGGTCGGTACGGGGGTGAGCCTGGCCGTGGCTTCCGTGCCTGAAGGCCTGCCCTTGCTCGCTACGGCCGCGCAACTCGCGGCCGCGGATCGCTTGTCGAAACAGGGCGCGTTGGTGCGCAATGCGCGTAGCATCGAGGCGCTCGGGCGCGTGGACGTGCTGTGCATCGACAAGACCGGCACCCTCACCGAGGGCCGCGTCGAACTCGGCTTCGTGTCCGATGGCGAAGACACGACGCCGATTACGGAGCTGTCCGAGAGCGGCAAGAGTGTGCTCGCAGCGGCGCTGCGTGCGGCACCGGATCTGCGCGACATGCGACGAGCCGCAGGGGCATCCACCCAAGATCCGATGGACGCCGCACTCGGCCGCGCAGGGAGCGCGCGCAAAGTCGACGCGGGCGTCAGCGGGCTGAAGCGTGGCGCACAACTCGCGTTCGAAGCCGGCCGCGCCTACCAAGCAGTCAGCTATGGCTCGGCTGAGCGCCAACTCATCGCCATCAAAGGTTCACCGGAAGCACTGCTGCCACACGCTGAATATTGGCAGCGAGGTGAAGAGCGTCTGCCCCTCGATCGCGCATTGCGCGCGGAATTGCTGGCAAAAGCGCGCGAATTCGGCCGGCGCGGGTTGCGCGTGTTGGCCGTCGCCGAGCGAGAATTACAGCCCGCGGACTCGTTGGATTTGGCCCGTCTGCACGCGCTCACCTTCCGTGGTTTCATCGCCTTCAGCGATCCGGTGCGGCCGACCTCCGCGCAATCCGTCGCCGATCTGCGTGCGGCGGGGGTGGAGTTGGTGATGCTCACGGGAGACCACCCGAGCACGGCCGAAGCGGTCGCGCGCGACGTCGATCTGCTGCGCGGCCGCGCGGTGATCACCGGCACCGAACTCAGCGAGTTGAGCGACGAAGAGTTGGATCGAAGGATCAAAGGCTTCGGCGTGTTCGCGCGCGTGACGCCTGCGCAGAAGGTACGCGTGGTGCGCGCGTTGCAACGCGCTGGTCGAGTCGTGGCCATGGTTGGCGACGGCGCGAACGACGCGCCCGCGATTCGCTTGTCCAACGTCGGCATCGCCATTGGCGAAGGCAGCACATCCGCCGCGCGCGCCGCCGCAGACATCGTGCTGACCGACGAGCGCATCGAAACCTTGGTCTTGGCCGTGGTCGAAGGCCGCGCGATGTGGGCCTCCGTTCGCGATGCCGTATCGATTCTAATCGGCGGAAATTTGGGCGAAATCGGCTTCACCACGGGCGCGGGCTTGGTCGATGGTCGACCGCCGCTCAACGCGCGCCAGCTGTTGCTCGTGAACTTGCTGACGGACGTCGCACCCGCGATGGCGATCGCGTTGCGCCCGCCCTCCACGGCGACCATGCAGTCACTCGCGCAGGAAGGACCCGAAGCCTCGCTCGGCAAAGCGCTCAATCGCGACATCGCGGCGCGCGCGGTGGTCACGAGCGTCGGTGCCGGCACGGCCTGGGTGATCGGACGCTTTACCGGCACGCGCGCCAACGCCAACACCGTAGGCCTGCTCGCGCTCGTCGGCTCGCAGCTCGGCCAAACGCTGGTCTCGGGTCGCTTTAGCAGGCCGGTCTTGGTGACCAGCATCACTTCAGCAGCGGTGCTCGCTGGCATCGTGCAGACGCCTGGTCTCAGCCATCTCTTCGGTTGCCGTCCGATCGGACCAATCGGTTGGGCCACGGCGATCGGTGCCTCGACGGCTGCGACGTACGCGGCCACTCGCTTCCCGGCGCTGATCAACGAGATCATGCACCGCATGAAGCTCGATCAGCCGGTGCTCGTCGAAGATCCCGAAGCCCTGCCCGAGTAGCGCCATCGCGGCGCTATTCGGCCGGCACGCGCTGCGCGACCTGGATCGCCCGCGCGATCCCCTCACCCAGGGCGGTCCCGTCCCCGGTGCGGAGGTTCCGCAGGGCCGACCGGGCGGCGTCGCGGTTCGCCGTCGCGGGCAGCAC
>Ga0164241_10003116_pt1 | contig 17135 bp, 13 predicted proteins | sample OricomyardsoilBY_FD_108780 | JGI IMG/M metagenome (GOLD analysis project Ga0164241, IMG submission 108780) | Backyard soil microbial communities from Emeryville, California, USA - Original compost - Back yard soil (BY) | ecosystem: Environmental > Terrestrial > Soil > Unclassified | place: USA...
CAGGCCGAGCAGCTTGGCGGACTCCTCCTCGGCCAGGCGCGTGATGGGGATGCCGGTCCAGGCGGCCACCACGGCGGCGATGTCCTCGGCGGTGACGGCCTCGCGCAGGAAGCCACCGTCGATCTGCACGACCGCCAGCTCGCCCTCGAGCGCGGCCATCTTGCGGCGCGCGGCGGGCAATGTGCCAAATCGAATCTCGGCCGCCTCGTTCAAGTTGCCGGCGCGCGTCGCGGCCTCCTCGCCGCGGTTCAGGAACTCGATCTCTTCCTTCACCTGGCGGATGCGCGCGACGATGTCGCGCTCCTTCTTCCAGCGCTCGAGCTGCGCCTCGTGGTCGGTGCGCAGCCGCAAGAGCTCCTTGTCGATCTTGTCGCGCTCGCTGGCCGCGGCGGGGCCCTCCTTGACGAGCGCCTTCTGCTCGACCTCGAGCTGGCTGATGCGGCGGCGCACCTCGTCGAGGTCGCCCGGCAGCGAGTCGGTCTCGAGGCGCAGCCGGCTGGCGGCTTCGTCGATGAGGTCGAGCGCCTTGTCGGGCAGCACGCGCTCGGACACGTAGCGCGTCGAGAGGCGCACCGCGGCGACCAGCGCGCTGTCGTGGATCTGCACGCCGTGGTGGACCTCGTAGCGCTCGCGCAGGCCGCGCAGGATGGACAGCGCCTCGTCGTAGCCGGGCTCGTCGACCTTGACCGACTGGAAGCGGCGCGCGAGCGCGGCGTCCTTCTCGATCGAGTTGCGGTACTCCTTGGTCGTCGTCGCGCCGATGGCGCGCAGCTCACCGCGGGCGAGCGCCGGCTTGAGCAGCGACGCCGCGTCGATGCCGCCCTTGCCGCCGCCGCTGCCAGCGCCGACCAGGGTATGCATTTCATCAATGAAGAGGATGGTGTCGCCGGCGCCGTTGCGGATCTCCTCCAGGATCTTCTTGATGCGGTCCTCGAACTCGCCGCGCAGGTTCGTGCCCGCGATGAGCGAGCCCATGTCGAGCGCCATGAGCTTTCGGCCGCGCAGCATGTCGGGCACGTCGCCGGACGCGATGCGCTGCGCCAGGCCCTCGACGATGGCGGTCTTGCCGACGCCCGGCTCGCCGATGAGCACCGGGTTGTTCTTCCGGCGCCGACACAGGATCTCCATGATGCGGCGCAGCTCGTCGTCGCGGCCGATGACCGGGTCGAGCTTGCCGGCGGCGGCGCGCGCGGTCAGATCGATGGCGTACTTCACGAGCACGCTCTCCCTGTCGGGGGTCGACGCGCTGATCGGCGACTGCGGCGCCGACGAGGACGATGACGCGGGCGGTGAGCCGGCCGAGGTCGACGCGCTCGTGTTGCGCGTCTCGACCCCGCTGCCGGGCGGGGTCTGCTCGGGCTTCTTGCCGCCGGTCTCGCCACGCGTGATCTTCTTCGACGCCTTGGCGACCGCCTCGGGGCTCACCGCCGAGGCCCGCAGCGCGGCCTGCGCGCGCGTGCCGCTGACGTACGCCAGGGCGCCGAGGAGGTGCGCGGTCGAGGTCGCCGGGGCGCCATCGGCGCGCGCGTTGGCGCGAGCCTGCTCGAAGATGAGGACCAGCGCGTCGGCGATGAGCAGCTTGTCCTGGATGACGCGCGGCAGCGCGTTGACCTCGTCGGCGACCGCGGCGCGTAGGGTCGCGGTGGCGGTGCCGAGGTAGCTGAGGATTCGCATCGCGTCGATGTCGCGCGCGTCCAAGAGCGCCAGCAGCACCTGCTCGGGCGTGAGCTGCGGGTGGCGATCACGCACCGCGGCGGCGTTGGCTTCCTCTACCACGCGGCGCGCAGCATCCGTGTAATCATCGAAACGCATTACGTTTTTCCTTCGAAGGCGCCAGTGGTTCAGCCGCGCCCGAGGCGACCGAGGCTCAGCGGATGTCGCGAGCTTCCTCCAAGCGAGCCGAGAGTTGCAACGGCACACCCTTACGTTCGATGTCGAAGCGCATGGCGCGGCCGGCGACGCCGCTCGCGACGCGCAGGCGGAACTCGGCCACGCTCTTGACCTCGCGCTGGTCGAGCGCGAGCACGTAGTCGCCCGGCAGGAACCCGGCGCGCGCGGCGGGGCTGTCGTCGACGACGGCGTCGACCAGCACGCGTCCCTCGGTGTCGTCATCGCCCTCCTGCTTGACGTACACGCCGAGCCAGCTGCGCGACACCTGGCCGCCTTGCATGAGGCGGGGCAGCGCCTCGTCGACGGCGTTCCAGCCGATGGCGAAGCCGATGCCGTGGCCCTCCGCGTTGACGGCCGTGTTGATGCCGACGACGCGCCCGTGCATGTCGAAGAGCGGGCCGCCCGAGCTGCCCTGGTTGATGGCGGCGTCGGTCTGGATGAGGTCGAGGTAGCCGACCTTGTCGTTGAGGAACTCGCTGCGGTCCTTGCCCGACACGATGCCCTTGGTGATGGTGTGGCTCAGGCCGAACGGGTTGCCGATGGCCACGACCCAGTCGCCGACGTCGAGCTTGTCGCTGTCGCCGGGCTGCACCGGCACGAGCGCGAGGGCGCCGTCGACCTTCAGCACGGCCAGGTCGCGCACCGGGTCGAGGCCGACCAGGCGCGCGGGCAGCTCGCTGTCGTCGGCGAAGCGCACGCGGATCTCGGCGGCGTTCTCGACGACGTGCGCGTTCGTGAGGATGTGCCCGTCTTCGTCGAGCACCATGCCCGAGCCGAGCGACGTGCCCGGCAGATCGAGGTCCGGCATCGGGAACAGCGACGGCACGCGCTGGGTCACGACCTCCTGCGTGTAGATGTTCACGACCGAGGGGCGGAGCCGCTTGAACAGGCCGACGAAGCTCGGCACCAGCGACGGGTCATCGTCCGGCGCGTGCGGCGCGGTGGTCTCGAGCACGTCGGGCTTGGGCGCCTGCGTGTCGGCCGGTGACACGGTGGTGGTGTCGGCGGGCGGCGCCACGTCGTCAGGGTGCGTGAGCGCGTCGCCGAGCTCGACCGGATCGTAGTAGCCGGGCAGCCGCTCACTCGGGCAGGCGGCCAGCAGCAGCGTCGCGACCAGGCCGATCGCCCTCATGACCCACCTCGGTCCGACCCTCTCGCTCAGTGCTTCTGCGCTTCGTTGAAGGCGAGGCGCGTCTGATAGATGACACCCTGGAGCATGTCGCCTTCTTCGGGCGTGAGGTTGCCGCGCGTCTTGAGCTCGAGCATCGCGAGGATGTCGATCGTCTGCTTGGCCAGCTCGAGGTTGAAGTTCTTGTGCTCGGGGTTCAGCTGCATGGCGGCGTTGCTGCCGAGCGAGATGACGAAGGTCGAGAAGTCGAGCTCGGTTGCCTTGGCGGCCATCGGCTCACTCCTCTTCGTCGTCGGACTCGGGCGAGTTGTCGCCGTCGCCGTCGCCGTCGATGTCGATGTAGTCGGCCTTGTCGGCGACGTCGGGCAGGTCCTTCATCAGCTTGTCCGAGGCGGCGCGCGAGATGAAGCCCTTGGCCAGGTTCCGCTCGATGAGTCGAACGTCCTTGTTGATGTCGTTCGTGAGATCGTTGGCCATCGAAGTCCTCGGTCGGAAGGGGCGCTCGGAAGCGCGGGACGCGACGAGATAATGAACCGCTGGCCGCTTGGCAAGCCCGACCGCCAGTTACTTTGAGCACGCGCATCGGGCCCGCGCCTTGACTGGCCCGCTCACGGGCAAGTACCACCGGCCCCGCGCCTCGACGAACGGCCCGTTCGTCCGACCGGAGAAAGCAACATGAGCACGAACAAAGACGTCCGCGTGGTCCTCTGCACCTGCCCGCCGGAGCACGCCGAGCGCATCGCCCGCACCATGCTCGAGGAGCGCTTGGTCGCTTGCGTGAACGTCGTGTCGGGCGTGAAGAGCCTCTATTGGTGGAAGGACGCCGTGCAGAACGAGGGCGAGTCGATGCTCGTCATCAAGGCGCCGAGCGCGAACTACGCGAAGCTCGAGGCGCGCCTGCAGGAGATCCACCCGTACGAGGTGCCCGAGGTGCTGAGCCTCGACGTGGTCGACGGGCTGAGCTCGTACATCTCGTGGGTCAAGGAAGCCGCCCACTGCTGAGGCGCCGCGAGCGCCCGCTCGCGCTCTCGCTGGTCCTGGGCTTGCAGGTTACGCGCTCGCGGTGCATGCACACAGCACCACGATCCCGCTGCACACGGGGTCCACGCACCGGGAGGCGACATGCGCACGACCTCGGCTCGACGATGGCGCGCCGCGCTCTGGACGATCCTGACGATCGTATCGGCGGCGGCGCTCGCCGCCTGCGGTGACGACGACAACGGCCGCGCCTGCGCAGGCTGTGACGCGGTCGACGCGAGCGCGCCGCGTGACGACGGTGGCACCACCACGGCCGACGTCGCCGACATCGCGGACGTCGGGCCGTGCGCGCTCGCCTGCCCGGCGCCGACCTACTGCGACAACACCGGGTCCGCGCCGCGCTGCCGCTGCCCCGAAGGCTACGCGGGGATCGACTGCGACGTGTGCGCGAGCGGCTGGCGCCCGCTCAGCGACGGCGGCGCGTGTGTGCCGAGCTGCGCGCTGACCGGGGTGTGCGGGTCGGGAACCTGCATGGACGTGCTCGGGCCGGTGCGCTGCACCTGCCCGCTCGGGCGCGTCGGTGCGGCGTGCGAGCGCTGCGGCGACGGGCTGGCAGCGGACGACTGTGTCGGCGCCGCGGCGGCGGGCGACGTGATCGTGCCGGTCTTCGACAGCGGGGACGCGTGGCGGCTCGCGCGCGTGGACCCGGAGACGGGCGCGCTCACGCCGCTCGCCGGGCGCTACAGCTCGCTCTACGGCGAGGACGTCGCGTGGAGCGGCGACACGCTCTACCTGCTGCGCGGCGACGCGCTCGAGGCGCGTGCGGTCGATGTGCCGGCGCAGACCGTGGTCGCCGATCTGAGCGCCTTCATGAGCGAGCACAGCACGCTCGTCGGGCCCGCGCTGGACGCGGCCGGAGGCTTCGTCTACGCGGCCCTGGTCGACGACTTCGGGTATGTGAACAGCGATTCACAAATCGTGCGCGTCGACGTCGGCAGCGGCGCGGCGGTGTCGGTCGGCGTCATGTTCCAGCAGAGCGCGCGGGCGATTGCTTGGGATCCCAACGAAGCGGTGCTGTGGGTCGTGAGCGAGACCGAGGTCGCGCGCTTCGATCCCACGAGCGGCGCGACCACGACGGCGTTCATGCACGACGTGCCGCTGCACCTGATGTACGCGCCGGGCGCGCTCGCCGTGACCCCGCGCGAGCTGGTGCTGGTCACGACGCCGGGCGACCCGACGGCGTGGCTACGCACGCGCTGCGCCGAGCTGGCCGCGCGCCTCGGGACCGACCCACACGCGCTGGCCGTGACGGGCAGCTATGGCGAGGCGGTCGCGACGACGCTGACGAGCGCGGGGCGCACGCCGTCGCTGGTGGTCTACGGCGCGGCGCACGATCCGGCGGCGCCACCCGAGACCATCGACATCACCGTCGCGACCGCGCACCCCGACGACGTCGTGTGCGTGCTGCTCGAGCGGCAGCTGGCGACCGTGCGGCTGGCCACGGGCGTGTCACCACGCCAGGTCATCGTCGCGAGCGCTGAGGCGAGCGTCACGGTCACGCTGCCCGACGGGGTCACGGCCGCCCCGGGCCAGATCGTGACCATCGGCGCCGCGTCCGCGAGCGGGACGAGCAGCCACTTCGAGGCGAGCGCGGTCGGCCTCGAGACGTACGGTCCGCACGCGCGCGACACGCTCGTCTTCCTCGATCGCCAGGACGGCACGGCGCGCTGGCTCACCCTCCCCACGCCGGGGCGCGACCTGCCCGGCGTCACCACGATGCCGCTGCCGAGGGCACCATGAAGCACGTCATCGCCATCGTGTTCCTGATGAGCGCGTGCGACGCGCCAGGCGATCGTGGCTCCGGCGACGCGCTCGCTCCCGACGCGGACGCGGACGTCGTGACGGCGTGTCCGCCCGGCCAGCTCGAGGACGACGCGGGCACATGCGCGCCAGTCGTCATCGACTGTGGCGTCAACCCGGAGATCTGCGGCGCGTTCGGGCGCTGCGACTTCATCGAGGTGCCGATCCCCGGGACCGATCACGGCATGCAGGTCTTCTCGCAGTGCACCTGCGACGAGGGCCACGCCGGCGACTTCTGCGAGGCCTGCGCCGCGGGCTTCCAGGCGAACGGGTTCCTCGGCCGCTGCCAGCCCGACTGCACGACCGCCGCGCTCGCCTGCGTGGCGCCGCGCGCGTGCGATGACAACGACGGCGTCGCGACGTGCGTGTGCCCGCGCGGCACGACCGGCGCGCAGTGCGAGCTGTGCGCGCTCGGCTACGTGGCGTCCGGCGCGAGCTGCGTGGTCGGAGACGTGCAGGCGCCCGCGCCGAGCTGCACGAGCATCGCGGCGAGCGGCGGCTGCGGGCATGGCACGTGTGCCGACGGGGCCTGCCAGTGCGCGCCGGGCTGGGCCGGGCCGCGCTGCCGCGAGTGCGCGCCGGGCACCGAGGGCGACGACTGCTCGGTGTGCATGAACGGCTGGCTGCGGCTGGCGGACGGTCCGTGCCGGCCGTCGTGCCACCCGAACTCCGACAGCTGCGGGCCCAATGGCTTCTGCTGGGATCAGGAGACGCTCGACGCAGTCTGCCAATGTGCCGCCGGATATGTCGGCGCGCGCTGCGACGAGTGTGACAATGGATTCGACAAGGTCGGCGACGCGTGTGTCGCGGCGCTCGGGGTCAACGAGCGCTTCTTCACCATCGCGACGTTCTCCGATCACCTGAGCCTGGCGGTCATCGACACGAGCAGCGGCGTGGTGCGACCCATCCGCACGCTCGCCTGGCCGTACTACCAGAACGGCTCGGTGAAGCTCGCCTGGGACAAGGCGCGCAGCCGCCTGTACAGCCGCGCTCCGTTGACCTCGACGCTGATGGCGTACGACCCGCTGACGCTCGAGGCGACCACCATCGCGACCGACCTGGCGTCGTCGTACATGCCGTGCGTGGCGTACGATGCGACGCGCGATCGGGTGCTGGTGATGGAGGGTCAGGCGCTGGTGTCGATCGATCCGACGAGCGGCGCGAAGACCAATATGACAAACCTGGCGGCGCTCGGCAGCGTCAACGAGCTGGTCGTCGATGTGCCAAATGATCGCCTGATAGTCGGCCACTTCGGACAGCTCATCGGCCAGTACCTGCTGACGGCGGTGTCGCTCACCGACTTCACGAAGACCGAGCTCGGTGCCTTCCCCGCCGACTTCGACCTGGCCGCGAGCAACCAGCTGGGCCTGGCGCTCGACGGCGACGCGCTCGTGGCGGCGGGCCCGTTGGCCACGAGCTACGCGCTCCGGCGCCCGCTCGAGTGTCGTCAGCAGGCGTACCGCGTGACCGGCGACGCGGCGTATCTCGGCGCGCCGGCGCGCTACCTCGACATGGTGCGCGACGGGACCACGGTGGTCACCTCGACGGCGCAGAGCGGCCCCGAGCTGGTGGCGGTCGGTGACTTCCTGGAGTCGGGCGAGACCATCGATATTCGCACCACGAACCCGGACATATTCGTGTGCCCGCCGTCCTATTTCTTCGAAAATGGCACTCTCCACATCGCCGCGACGGCGCGCCTCAGCGGGCTGTCGACGCCGAGCTCGGCGTTCACGCTGGTGGTCGAGGCCGGCTTCCCGACCGACGCCGTGAAGGTGCATGTGCCGGCAGGTGAGGTCGTGGACCCGTCGCTCACCAACCCGATCGTCCGCCTCTACGACGCGGGCGAGTGGGCGGCCGAGCGCCTCGGCGGCTCGGGCTTCGCCGGCGAGTCGTGGGAGAGCAACGCGCTCCGGCGCGCCGGCTGGGCGCGTGGGGCAATCGACGCGACGGCGCCGTTCGTCGTGCACGCGGTCGACGGTATGGATCTCATGGGGCTCGCCGGGCCGCGCTGATGGCGTTATCACGCGGCGCATGAACGAGCTCGCCTCGCGTATCGCCCGTGACCTCGACCTGCCGCTCGCCGCCGTCGCCGCCGTGCTGGCGCTGCTCGACGAGGGCGCGACCGTGCCGTTCATCGCGCGCTACCGCAAGGAGCGCACCGGTTTGCTCGACGAGGTCGCCATCCGCGCCATCGCCGATCGCCGCGACATGCTGAGCGACCTCGACAAGCGGCGCGCGACGATCCTCGCGAGCATCCGCGAGCAGGGCCAGCTCACGGCCGCGCTCGAGCAGGCGCTCATGGCGTGCACGACCAAGGCGGCGCTCGAGGACCTGTACCTGCCGTTCAAGAAGAAGCGCAAGACGAAGGCCTCGGTCGCGCGCGAGCGTGGGCTCGAGCCGCTGGCGCTGAAGATCCTGGCGCAGCCGCGGAGCTTCGATCTCGGGCGCGAGGCGCGGCCGTACGTGTCGGCGAAGAACGAGCTGCCGGACGAGGCGGCCGTCTGGGACGGCGCGCGCGACATCGTGGCCGAGCTGGTCAGCGACCGTGCCGACGTGCGTGCGCACGTGCGCGCCATCTTCGGCAAGCATGCGCGCGTGGCGACCAGCGCCATCAAGAAGGCCACCGAAGGCAAGCGCACCGCCTACGAGGACTACTACGACTTCCGCGAGCCGGGCACGCGCATCCCGTCGCATCGCTATTTGGCAATCGCGCGCGGCGAGGACGAGGGCGTCTTGCGGGTGAAGCTCGAGATCGACGACGACAAGATCGTCGGCGACGTGCACCGCATGGTCGGCGTCGACCGGCGCTCGCCCGCGGCGGGCGCGCTCGAGCAGGCCACGCGCGAGGGCTACGAGCGACTCTTGCGCCCATCGATCGAGAACGAGACGCGCGCCGAGCTGAAGGCGCGCGCCGAGCGTGAGGCCGCGACGGTGTTCGCCAAGAACCTCGAGTCGATCTTGCTCGCGCCGCCGCTCGGCGAGCGCGCGGTGCTCGCCATCGACCCCGGCTTCCGCACCGGCTGCAAGGTCGTGGCGCTGTCGGCCCAGGGCGAGCTGCTCATGCACAAGACCGTCTTTCCGCACGGCTCCGCGGCCGAGCGGGCGCGCGCCGCTGCGGAGCTCCAGGCGATCGCGCGCCGCCACCCGGCCGACACCATCGCGGTCGGCAGTGGCACGGGCGGGCGCGAGACCGAGGCGTTCGTGCGCGAGGCGGTGCCGGACACCACCGTCGTGAGCGTGTCGGAGGCCGGCGCGAGCGTGTACTCGGCGTCCGACATCGCGCGCGCCGAGTTCCCCGACCTCGACCTCACCTATCGCGGCGCGGTGTCGATCGGGCGGCGCCTGCAGGACCCGCTCGCCGAGCTGGTGAAGATCGATCCGAAGGCCCTCGGCGTTGGGCAATACCAGCACGACATCCCCGAGAAGCTCCTGCGCGAGCGCGTCGACGTGGTCGTCGAGACGGCCGTGAACCGCGTCGGCGTCGACGTCAACACCGCCAGCCCGTCGCTACTCGAGCACGTCGCCGGCATCGGCCCGACGCTCGCCAAGAACATCGTGGCGCACCGCCAGCAGCACGGCGCCTTCACGGGTCGCAGCGCGCTGCGTAAGGTGAGCGGGCTCGGCCCGCAGCGCTTCGAGCAGGCCGCGGGGTTCTTGCGCATCCGCCGCGGGGAGCACCCGCTGGACGCGTCCGCGGTGCACCCCGAGCGCTACGCGCTGGTCGAGCGTATGGCGCGTGACGTCGGCAGCTCGACTGACAAGATCGTCGGCGATGCGCCGGCGATTGCCAAAATCGATATCCGCAGGTACTTCGGCGACGACCTCGGCGAGCCGACGCTGCGCGACATCGTCGCCGAGCTGGCGCGCCCGGGCCGCGACCCGCGCGCCGCGTTCGAGGCGCCGCGCTTCCGCGACGACGTCAACGGCGTGGCCGACCTCGAGGTCGGCATGGAGCTCGAGGGCGTCGTCACCAACGTCACGCCGTTCGGCGCGTTCGTGGACATCGGCGTGCACCAGGACGGGCTCGTGCACGTGAGCGAGCTGGCCGACCGCTTCGTCGAGGATCCGCACGAGGTGGTCCACCCGGGCCAGCGGGTGACCGTGCGCGTGCTGTCGGTGGATCACGAGCGCAAGCGCATCGCGCTGTCGCGGAAAGGCACCCGGACCTGAGCGCGATCTGACGCGCGACCGATGATTCGTTTACTTGTTTGATTCATCGGGTCATGAGCCCGGTATGCGCCTCAACGCCCTCGACTCCCTCCTCGCCCTCCTCTCCCTGACCGCCGCCGCGTGCGACTCGCCGGGCGGCAAGAGCGGCCCATGCGCCGACGACCCGGCGCTGCCGCAGTGTCAGCTCACGACCGCCACGGCGGCGACCGAGACGCCCGACGCGACCAGCTCCGATGTCACCATCGACATCCAGCAAGGCGACAGCGAGCTGCCGCCCGAGTGCGTCGACGGGCTCACGCGCTGCTCCGCGAACCTGGTCGAGCGTTGCATCGGCGGCCGCTTCATCGCGACCGAGCAGTGCGACGGCCTCGAGCTGTGCGTCAACGGCGCGTGCGTCGCGCAGGAGTGCCTCGGCGCCGACGAGCGCTGCGTCGCCGACCGCCACCAGCGCTGCGTCGACAACCACTGGCAGCAGCTCGAGGCGTGCGACTTCGGCTGCGACGGCACGGCGTGCAAGACCCACGGCGAGGAGAGCTGCGCCGACCTGATGTTCTGCGCGCAAGAGCAGCGCTGCGAGCTGAGCGCGAGCAACAGCTGCATCCAGGGGTGCGCGGCGAACGGCAGCGAGGCGGCGCAGGCGACGTTCCTGAAGACCGTCGGCTGCTACGAGGACCACTCGGGCGAAGCGGCGTTGACCGCCTGCATCCCCGACCACGTGACCTGCCTGGCCCCGGAGCACGGCAGCGGCGGCTGCAACGCGCTGTCGGGGTGCGTGACTGACTGCGGCTCCCAGAGCTGCATCCTCGGGTGCTACGCCGGGGCCTCGGTCGATGCGCAGCGGCGCTACCTCACCTGGGTCATGTGCGGCCAGCTGTTCTGTGGCGGCAGCGACTGCCAGGCGTGCTTCGACGCCGAGGGCGACTGTCGCGCCGAGTGACCACGTCCACATCCACGCACCCGCTTCCTCGCAAGGCACTGCGATGTTTATAAACGAACGTTCACTTACGAATGCAGGCGACGTCGTCGAACTGCAGGTGATCACGATCGGCGACCGTGTTGCTGGCGTAGAGCACCAGCACGCACGACGACGACGAGCCGCTCAGCTCGAAGCGGACCTGCTGCCAGGTGTCGCTGTCGTTGGCCGTGAAGTCGGTGTCGGGCGCCCACTGGCCGCAGTAGGCGCGCTGGCGATGCGTGCCATGGCCGCGCACCCAGTAGGCGCAGGCGTAGGTCACGGCCGGCTGGATGGTGAAGCGCTCGGTGGTGAAGCGGTCGGCGACGCCAGTCTGGACGAGCTGCAGCGCGTACGTGCCGCCGTGCGTGCTGGTGGTGTACTGGCGCACGTTGCTCGGGCTGATCTCGGTCTCGGGGAAGTAGGCGCCGCCGTCGGCCAGGCCGTACCACGCGTCGGGCAGGAGGTAGGTCGCCGCGCCGCCGAGCGAGACGTCGCTCCAGGCCTCGAAGCCGCCGTTGGGGATGACGTTGGCGGGCGCGTCGATGGCCACGCAGGTGTGGCTCGTGCGGTCGCAGACGGGGTCCGCGCCCTGGCACTCGGCGAGCGTGTTGCAGCGGCCCGGCGCGGTCTTGCAGAGGGCGTCGACCGGGTCGCAGGCCTGCCACTCGGCGCACGTCACCCCCGCGCAGCGGTCGCCGACGACGCACGTGTGGGTCGCGTCGCAGACCTCGTCGAGGGCACAGTCATCGAAGTCGTCGCAGGCGCCCGGGGCGAGCGCGCAGCGGTGGTCGCCGCCGCAGACCTCCCAGCTCGCGCAGTCGGCGGTCGCCGCGCACGAGCCCGGCGCAGTGACGCACGCGCCCGTGTCGGGGCGGCACTGCTGCCAGCCCTCGCAGGTGACGGTGTCGCACAGCGCCGCTGCGCGCACGCAGCGCACGTCGTCGAGCACCAGGCCGGGCGCCGAGGTGTTGTGGAGCGAGAAGATGAGCTCGAGCGCGGGCGCGCCAGCGGCGACGTTGAAGCTGTAGACGACCTCGCGCCAGGCGTCGGCGGACGCGGTCGTGTAGCCGCTGTAGCTCGAGTAGTCGGTGGTGTAGCGCGCGTTGCGGATCTCGCCGTCGCCGCGCACCCAGTACGAGCACGTGTAGGCGCCGGCCGCGAGAGTGAGCGGCGCGCTGCTGAAGCGCTTGTGGCCGCTGGCGGTGTTGACCAGGCGCGCGGCGCGCAGGCCGTCGTGGGCGAGCGTCGTCTCCTCGATGATCGCGTCGCTCGCGAGGTTGGTGGTGGTGCCGACCCAGCCGACCGGCAGGCCGTCGCTCCACACCTCGAAGCTGCCTTGCGCGAGCACGTTCACGCCAGTGGGCTCGCTGGTGTCGGTGGGCGCGACGGTGTCGGTGGGCGCGACGGTGTCGTCGGACGTGAGCGTGTCCGCCGCGGTCGTGTCCTCGGACGCGAGCGTGTCCTCGGGCGCGATCGTGTCAGCCTCGACAGTGTCCGCGGGCTCGATCGTGTCAGCCGCGGCTGTGTCCTCGGGCTCGATCGTGTCCGCGGGCTCGACGGTGTCCGACTCGAGTGTGTCGACCGCGAGCGTGTCGAGCACGAAGGTGTCGACCACGACCGTGTCCGTCGGCGCGAGCGTGTCCTGCGCGAGCGCGTCCTGCGCGTCCGCCGCGGGACCGCTGTCGTCGCCGCACGCGCCCAACACCACCACCAACCCCAGACCCCACCACCCTCGACGCATCACCCACCTCACGCTCGGCCGACCCGCGCGGCGCGCGCCGTCTATCATTACCGATGCACTCGAAGCGAGGGGTTCCGCTCGTGCACGTGGACTGCGAGTCACCTGGACGCGTGACCTGAACACGCGTACAGCTATCGCCGTGAGCTGCATCCACCTCGACGCACTCGGCGAGTGCACCATCGCGAAGTCCGCCGACGACCGGCGCTGGCTGGACGTGTGGTCGCTCATCTACAGCGGCGACGCGGAGCGCCCGCTGTGCCCGCTGTACGAGCACGGCGTGCTCGTCGGCCACCCGTCGCGCTGCGCGGTGTACGAGGCGAAGCCGCTCGGCAAGCTGCGCATCGTTCACGGAGGATCGAGCTGATGCAGGTTCGTATTCAGAGCAAGCGCGCCGACGGGGGCGCCACCTTCGTCGTCGCGGAGACCTCGCTGGGCGTGGTCATGGGCCGCTGGCACGGCGCCGACCCGATCGTCGGCGAGCGCTACGGCGTGGAGCTCGACATCGGCGACGAGCTGGTGTGGGGCGTGACGCTGCGCGCGTCGAGCACCGCGCCGAGCATCGTCTCGTCCGCGGCCTCGAGCACCATCGTCGCCACGCTCGTGCGCATCGACGACGACGTCGTGGTGGTCGCGATCGCCGACGGCATCACGCTGCTCGAGGCGAGCGGCGGCGCGCCCGACCTGGCGCCGGGCGCGCACGTGCGCTTCGAGGCGCGCGACATCACGATCTACGACGCGCGCACCTGACCAACACCTCGCCGGTCCTCACAGGGGCTGCTCGACGCTGAGCGCGGTGAGCTCCGCCGTGCGGTCACCGGGCAGCGGCCAGGCGATGCGCTGACCCGGACGCAGGCCGAGCAGCGCGGCGCCGATCGGGCTGAGCACCGAGATGCGACTCTCGGCGAGGCTCGCCTCGTGCGGCCACACGAGCACCACGTCGCGGGTGGTTCCGTCGCTCTCGTAGCGCACGCGCGAGCCGAGGCGCGCGACATCCGCGGGCATGTCGGCCAGCGGGATGATGTGGGCGCGCACGAGCTCGTCCTCGAGCTGCTCGACGATGTCGCCGTGGCGCGCTTCGAGCAGTCGGGCCAGGCGGTCGGCGTCTTCGCTGGAGATGGTGATCATGGGGCTTGCAGTCATTTCGAGTCCTGGTCGGAGAGGCACGACGACAGGCCCGCGCGGGCCCAGCGGCCGCGCCCGAGTGGGAACGAACCGCGATCAGCGCGCGTAGAGATCGGCGAAGCGACCAAGCGACGAACCAATGGCCAGCGCAAGCGTGGCAAGTGAGTTCAGCTGGTAGGTCCGCGACACCCGGCCAGGCTAACAACGCTGGCGTCTCGAGACCAGCCCCATGGCGCGGGCGCATCGTCGGCGCGGCAGCGCGCCGCCGGGTTCACCCTTGTCGGGGGGGCAGTTGCGGCGTACATCCCGGCCCCGCTCGCGAGCCGGGAATCACGACCGAGGTCGAGTGGGTTCGGGGCGCCGGGTTCAGCCGTCCCACCTCGAGCGAGGGTGACGGCGTCGTTGGGCAGCAGCAAGGTGGAGTGGGGCTATGCGTGGGGAAGTCGGCGTCATCAATGACCTCGTGAAGGCCGAGAGCGCCTTCGTGGACGAGGTGCTGTCGGAAGTTCACAAGGTCATCGTCGGGCAGACCTACATGGTCGAGCGCATGCTGATCGGCCTGCTGACCGGCGGTCACGTGCTGCTGGAAGGTGTGCCCGGCCTGGCCAAGACGCTGACCGTCAACACCGTCGCCAAGACGGTGCAGGCCAAGTTCCAGCGCATCCAGTTCACGCCCGATCTGCTGCCCGCCGACCTCGTCGGCACCATGGTCTATCACCAGCAGACCGGGCAGTTCACGACCAAGAAGGGCCCGATCTTCTCGAACCTGGTGCTCGCGGACGAGATCAACCGCGCGCCCGCCAAGGTGCAGTCGGCGCTGCTCGAGGCCATGCAGGAGCGCCAGATCACCATCGGTGAGACGACCTTTCCGCTCGGCTACCCGTTCCTCGTCCTCGCGACGCAGAACCCGATCGAGCAGGAGGGCACCTACCCGCTGCCCGAGGCACAGACCGACCGCTTCATGCTGAAGGTCGTCGTCAGCTACCCGAACCGCGCCGAAGAGCGCCAGATCATGGACCTCATGACCGGCGGCGAGGTGCGCGAGCCGCGGCCCATCGTGACCGTCGACGCGCTCGCCAAGGCCAAGAACGTCGTCGATCAGGTCTACCTCGACGACCGCATCAAGCAGTACATCGTCGACCTCGTGTTCGCGACGCGCGAGCCCGCCACCGTCGGCAAGGGCCAGCTCCAGAACCTCATCGAGTACGGGGCTTCTCCGCGTGCGACGATCTTCCTGGCGCGCGCCGCGCGGGCCCACGCGTTCCTCAAGCACCGCGGCTTCGTCCTGCCCGAGGACGTGAAGTCCATCGGCCTCGACGTGCTGCGCCACCGCGTCATCCCGACCTACGAGGCCGAGGCCGAGAACCTCACCTCGGATGACCTCGTCAAGCGCCTGTTCGAGCTCGTCGAGGTCCCGTGAGCGCGGCGGCGAAAGCGCCGACGCCCGCGCCGCGACGACGCGCGCGTCAGGCCGAAGAAGAGGAGCTGCGCGATCGGCAGCAGCGCCAGCGCGAGCTGCTCGAGCGTATCCGCAAGATCGAGATCGTCACCACGCGTAAGGTCAATGACCAGCTCGCCGGCCAGTACCACTCGGTCTTCAAGGGCCGTGGCATGAGCTTCGACGAGGTGCGCCCGTACCAGCCCGGCGACGAGATCCGCTTCATCGACTGGAACGTCACCGCGCGCTCGACCGAGCCGTTCGTGAAGCGCTTCGTCGAGGAGCGCGAGCTCACCGTGATGCTGCTGGTCGACGTGTCGGCGTCGCTCGCGTTCGGCATCAACCAGCAGATGAAGCGTGAGGTCGCGGCCGAGCTGTCGGCGCTGGTCGCGTTCTCGGCCATCAAGAACAACGATCGGGTCGGCATGATCCTCTTCACGGATCAGATCGAGCACTTCGTGCCGCCCAAGAAGGGCAGAAAGCACGTCCTGCGCATGGTCTCGGACGTGCTCGACTTCCGCCCCGAGGGTCGCAAGACGAACCTCGGCGAGGCGCTGCGCTACCTGTCGCGCGCCGCGTCGCGCAAGACCATCACGTTCGTGCTGTCGGACTTCCAGGCGCCGCCCGAGTCCTTCGACCACGCGCTGCGGGTCGTCGCGCGGCGCCACGATCTCGTGCCGGTCATCATCCGTGATCAGATGGAGACCGAGCTGCCCGACCTCGGCTTGGTGCTCGTGCAAGACCTCGAGACCGGCGACGACATCTGGGTCGACACGGGCAGCCGCAAGGTGCGCGCCAAGTTCCGCGAGAAGACCGAGGCCGACAAGAAGGCGCTCATCGACCTGTTCAGGAAGATGCGCATCGACGCCATCCAGGTCGAGACGGGCGGGAGCTACGTGAAGGCGCTGGTCCAGTTCTTCGAGCTGCGCGCGAGGAGGCTCTGACGTGAGCCGTTGTCTTCTCCTGCTGCTGGTCCTCTGGGGTTTCGCGGCGCACGCGCAGAATACTTTGGATCCCAATCATTTGGATCCCAACGATTCCGCCGCGCCTGCCCCGGACGCCAAGACCGACACCAAGTCCGACACCGCCACCGACCCAGTGACGGTGCAGGTCCGCCTCGTGCCCGACGGCGAGCTGAAGCTCGGCGACGTGCTGCAGCTCGAGGTGACCGCCATCTCGCCCGCCAACGCCCACGTGTATGGGCCCTATCACCCCGCGCTCGGCAGCTTCCAGGTGACCGAGGTGCTGCCCGCGACCGTGAAGGTCGAGGCCGATCGGCGCACCGAGACGTGGCGCTTCAAGGTCATCATCTTGCGCCTCGGCGTCGAGAAGCTGCCGCCCATCGAGGTCCCCTACGAGCTCGCCGACGGCACCAAGGGCCAGGTGGCCACGCCCATCTTGCGGGTGCGCGTGCAGGGCCGGCTCGAGAACGAGCAGGACCCGGCGCCCGGCGCGCTGCCCGAGCCGCTGCCGGTCATCACCACCAACTGGGCGCTCATCTGGATCTTGTCGATCGGCGGCGCGCTGGTGTTCGCCGCGCTCATCACGTTCTTCGTGCTCAAGGCACTCGAGGCGCGCTTCCGTGCACTGGCGCCGCCGCCGCCGCCGCGCCCGGCCATCGACGTCGCGCTCGAGCGCCTGGCGGCCATCGACCAGCAGCCGGCGAGCGAGCTCGACGGCGCCGAGCGGCTGGCCGCGACCATCGACGCACTGCGGGTCTACCTCGATGGGCGCTACCACATCGACGCGCCCGAGATGACCACCCGCGAGCTCCTCGGCGCGCTCGACGAGGTCGACCTCAAGACCATCCAGAAGAGCGAGATCGCGACGCTGCTCGAAGACACCGACCTCG
>Ga0164241_10003117_pt1 | contig 17128 bp, 14 predicted proteins | sample OricomyardsoilBY_FD_108780 | JGI IMG/M metagenome (GOLD analysis project Ga0164241, IMG submission 108780) | Backyard soil microbial communities from Emeryville, California, USA - Original compost - Back yard soil (BY) | ecosystem: Environmental > Terrestrial > Soil > Unclassified | place: USA...
CACCGAGGCTGCCGAGTCCCGCGAGCGATACGCCGGCGCGATCCACACCCGCGGCGATCGCCTTGGCGAAGTCGGTGATGCCGCGGCTCGACATGCGAATGCGGTGATCGGCCGTCATGCCCGTCGACGTCGGGCTGGGCTCGACGACGTAGAGCCGGCTCATCTCGACGTCCTCGTCCGGACGACGGCGCTTCGAGAACGCCTTCGAGTTCTTGATGGGGCTCGAGTCGGTCGCGAGGATGTCCGCGTCGAGCGTGACGACGACGTCGGCCGCTTCGAGATCGTAGACGGCCTCTCGGCGGGAGCCGAACGCGAGGCTGAGCCCGTCGTGCGAGTTTTCGCGACCGAACGCGTCGAAGCGGTAGAGCTTCGTCTCTGGCAGCATGCGAACGAGCGCTTCGAGCGCCGCCTTCACGGTCGGGGAGCGATGGTCACTAACGAGGAGCGAGAGACCGCGACCGCCCTTCGCGCGCGCGGCCGACGCCAGTGCGTCGAGTTGAGCGCTCGCTTCGTCGGCGCTCGCCGCCGCGAACCCGTTCGGATTGGCGTGGCCCGCGGAGGTCGACCGATCCGGATCGTAGAGATCGAGAAGGAGCGCTTGGAGGAATGCCGTCGTTCCGCCGCGTGAATCCGGATGATCCGGGTTGCCCTCGATCTTGGTCGGGCGGCCGTCGGTCGACTCGACGAGGAGCCCGATCGCGGTGCCGTAAAACGAGACGCTCGTGGCGTAGTTGACCGGGCGACCCTCGATGAGGTCCTCCGGGCGATGGGTATACGGGAGGATCTTCTCTTCCTCGCGACGGCAGCCGGTCGCGAGACCGGCGAGCGCCATCGACGCCCCCATCAGCGTGAAGAACGTCCGGCGATCGACGCCGGGCGGTGGCTCGAAGGGGCGCTCTTCCTGGAACTCGCGGACGCGCTGCTCCTCGACCTGGGGCGCGCCGTCGCGCTCCGCGAGCGTCTGGTACCAGACGCGCCCGCCGTTCTCTCGAGCGCGGACAGAGTCGTCTTTCTTCAGAATCGGAAGGCGCTTCATCGGTGGCACCCGGAGCAGTTCGTCGGGGGAATCGGCTTGCGCAGATCTGCGGGGCGCTCGGCCTTCGGACCGAGATCCTGCTGAATGCTCGCTCGCTCGAGCAGACCCATCTTCGTGATGTCCTTCGGATCGCGAAGGTTCGGCGCCGGGTCGCGGTGGCAGTTCAAGCACCAGCCCATCGTGAGCGGCTCTTTCTGCGTGATGACCGGCTCTTGATCGACCCGACCGTGGCAGCTCTCGCAGCCGACGCCCGCGTTCAAATGCGCGGAGTGGTCGAAGTAGACGAAGTCCGGAAGGTTGTGGACGCGGATCCACTCGACCGGCTTGTCGTTCTTGAAGCTCTCACGCAGCGGCTCGAGCTTGGGGCTCGTCGTCCTGATCGACGCGTGGCAGTTCATGCACGTCTGCGTCGGTGGGACGGACGCCATGGCGCCCTTCTCGACCGTCGAGTGGCAATACCTGCAGTCGATCCCGAGATCGCCAGCGTGGAGCTTGTGGGAGTACGGAATCGGCTGCCGTGGGGCGTACCCGACGGAGAAGTTCTTATCCGTTCCGTAGTACCACATGCCCAGGACGGCCGCGGTTCCGAGGGGACCAAGGCCGAACAAGACGCCTACGGGGAGGGCCTTGTTGGACCACTTGGGGAAGAAGAATCGGCTCATGAACGCTTAGGCTCCGACACGATCGGTGCTCGGCGTGCGTTTTGGGGCAGATGCCTACCCGCAAGCAAGATGGCAATCTGCCGCCACACGCGACCCTTTGCCGCGGGTGCGGCAAATTGCCGCGACCGCGCATGCGATCAGCCGCGAACGAGCCGCAACTGCGGCCCGTCCGTCAGCGAAAAAAGCATCAGAGCAACGCGGGGTCGCTCGACTCTGCGGCGCTGGTCTTGCCCCGCGCGAGCACCAACTGCGGGGCGCACTCGTTCGGCGTGAGTTGAAGGGCCGTGTCCCAACACTCGAGCTTCCACCACACGTCGCCCTGCGAGCAGGAGGGGATCAACGGCGCCGCGAAGGCGCGCGCCGGTGGCGTCGTTACGTAGAAAACGTCGGTAATTTTGCCCAGGAACGCCCCGTTCGAGCCGTTACCAACGATGAAACGCTCCGGGTTCACGATGGAGGCCAGCGCCTTGCCAGTGCTGCAGTCCGTGGCGCCGGACTCGAGCCCGTCGATGAAGATCCGCGCTTTGCTCTCGGCCTGACTGAACGTCCCGACGATCTGCGTCGGCACATCTTTGGCGACGGGCGCGGCAGAGCCGGCGTCGCAGGTGCTGCCATCCTCGAGGACGGCCGTCATGTGCGCCCTGCCGTCGCCGGACACATACGTTCCAAATAGATTGGGACGGCCGGCGATCTGCATCGGCGCGTTGGCTGTGGGAGAGATTCGGATCGTCGCGCCGACAGCGAAAGCATCCATTGCGTAGAGGGAGCCGGGGACCTCTTGTGCAGTCATGACGTCGTCGTTCCTTCCGTCCGCGCCGAGCTCGACCCCGTGATGACCGCAGCTGGGTCCGGACCCACCCATGCCCCCGGCCCCCGTGCTCGACGTCGTGGTGGTCGTGACGAACCCGCCCCCCACAGAGCTTCCACCACCGACCGAGGCCAAGCCGCCGGTCCCGGAGGTGGTCGTCCCCCCACCCGCACCGGTCGTCGACGCGAACGTCGAGTCGAGTACGCAGCCCCCGGTCGCGAACGCGAATCCACACACACCGAAGCCGACGAGTGACCGCACGAGCGAACGCAAGAGTGCGTCGCTCATGCAGCCACGTTCGGGTTCAGACAGTAGTCACGCCACTCGCTCGGGATCTCGCGACCGCCGAAGCTCATGGGCTCGATGGGTAGGCTCTGCGGACGAACCGGCTTGCGAAGGAGACGCATGCCGGCTTGATCCGGAGTGCGATTGCGCTTCTTCAAATTGCAGGGCCGGCACGCCGTCACGATGTTCTCCCAGCCGGTGCGCCCACCGAACGTACGCGGCAGGACGTGATCGAAGGACAGCTCACCCTTTGGCTTCTTCACGAAGCAGTATTGGCAGGTGTAGCCGTCTCGGCTGAACACGTTCGCGCGCGAGAACTTCACGCCACGGCGAACGTGCGGAACCACACGACGGAGCCGCACGACCGCTGGCATCGGGACAGAGATCGAAGGAGACGCGACCACGAGGTCGTAGGCTTCGAGCACGTCGACCTTGCCCAAGAACCAGAGCGTGATCGCCTCCTGCCAGGAGATGATCCGCTGTGGCAGCATCCACGCGTTGAGGAGCAAAGTGGGGCTCATGGTCACGCTTCCGGCAAAGGATACACCCGAAATGGCGGACGTCCCGTCCATCGATTAGGAGGGGAAACGGGCGCCGAGAGCGCCGCCGACCGACGCACGGAGCCGTCGCGAGCTGACAGACGGACCCCGCCTACTTCGACCCGCCGAGACACTGCTCGGGCCGAAGCGGCTCGTCGTTGAGGTCGTCCTCGAGGCATCGCGACCACTCTGCGAGACACGCCGGGCCCTGGCCACAGGTGTCGCGATCGCTCGCGCAACGTTCACAATGGCGCGCGTTTCGTTCTGCGCGGAAGCGGCGAGCGTCGGCCTCGTCGTGCCGCTCCCCTTCGCGTCGACGCGCTTCTACCTCTGCGAGCTCGGCATCCGAGATCGTCTTCATGAAGAGCGTCGCAGGCGCCGAGAGACCTGGCTGGCCCGTCAGGGTGATCGCTACGTCGGTATCGGCGGACACGCAGCCGATACCCCCGATGAAGACCGGCCCCGGCCCGGAGAACCCGCCACTCACCTCTGTATCGCCGCGCGCTCCGTCGACATAGCGCAGCTTCATCCAGACCATCTGGGTCGGTGTGAAGCCTTCCGGAAAGAGCACGACGACCTTGAGGCATTCGCCACGCTTCACCTGCGTCGTCGCTTCGACGTTTACGTGAAGCACGAGGTTCGCCCCTCGAGGGTAAAAGCCCTCGGTCGACCTCGCGATCGTGGCAGCTCGATCCGCGAGGCTTCCAAGAAACGGTTGGGCGGGATCGTGGTCGCAGGCGTCCTTCGCGGCGGCCTCTGCGTAGCTCTTCGCGCCGGTCTCGATCTTGGGGATGTCGCGCGCCGCTGCTCGCCACAGGTCGCAACGTCCGTGCGCGTCGGTCTGCCGACCCTGCTCGTGCAAGGCATCGATGCGGTCGGACTCGGCCGACGTCATCGCGACGGCGCGCCCATACTCCGTCGGCTTGCGATAAGTCCGGCAACCGGCCCACGAAAGCAGGACGGCCGCGGCCAAGAGGCGTCGTCTCATGCAGGCGGAGGACCGAGGCCGAGCGCGCTGCGGATCCCCGGGCGCGTCATCAGGTAGAGCTCGAACGCCGGAAGGACGAGGCCGACGATCGAGCCCACGTAGCCCCCGATCTTACCGCCGCGCGCGCCTGCCTCGGCCACGACGCCGCCGTGGCGAGCGAAGTCGTCGAGCGCGGGGAACACGTAAGCCAGATTCATGTAGAGCCCGGCGAGAACCATCACCGTCGCGATCCCGGCGTGGGCGAAGCTCAGCGGGCGGCCGAGCGGGCGCAATCGCACGACCGACACGCCCGCGACCACCAGCGTCGTTGCGAGCGCGACGCCGATCCATTTCGAGATCTCCATCCAGTCGCCGATGACGCCTGTATGGAAGAGATCGTTCATCTGCTTCTGCACGGGAGACGTGTTCACGGACGCGAGCAGCGCGGTCGACGCGAGCACGCCGAGCGCACCGAGCAGCCCCAGGCCGATCTGGATGCCCCCCAGGATCTTGAGATTGGCTTGGAGACGCTGGACCGTCACCGGGTGCGCGTCGTACTGGGCATACGGCGCCCCCGCGCCCGGCGGTTGATAGGGATTCTGGTACGGGTCCATGGGGCTCACCCTTTCGCAGTCCGCGATGTGGTCACTCGAGAGATACCGTCTCGTGCTCTGCGGGCGAAGTCTGGACGATTCGGCACAGCTCGACCGGCGTCTTGCCTGACCACGCTGTGCTGCTCCAGTCGTTCGTCCCGAGAGGGATGTCCTTCGCGGCGTCGGTCAGCGCGAGCTCGACTCGATAGCGTGATAGCTCGAGCGCCGACGGACCCGCTGCGATGCGCGTGACGTTCACGGTCGGGACGCCGCCCTCTGGCTGCGCGAGCTGAAAGAGGCTGCGCTCGAACGCGAGCTCTCGCTCGACGGGACCGTCGCGCCACGCGACCAGGCGCTCGGCGCGAAGTGCGTCGCTGTGCTCTACCGAGGCCGCCGACAAATAGACGATCTCCGTCGGCAACTTCGCCGCGAGCAGCCCCGCAGCGGGGATGTCGAGCGCGACGACGCCGGGCAGCCTGGCCACGAGACGTGGCGCGCTCCCGTGGACGATGAAGAGCTCGAGATCGCGGCGCGTCGGCGCGAGGACTGCATTCCTCGGCAGAGCCTTGGCGTCGGCCGCTCTCGCGTCCTTCGCGTTTTCGCCTTCGCTGCCCTTCCCACCCTTGGCGCCCGCCGCTTTCGCGTCCTTCGCGTTTTCGCCTTCGCTGCCCTTCCCACCCTTGGCGTCCGCCGCTTTCGCGTCCTTCGCCGGCTTGCTGTCTCCAGGCTTCGTATCCGCGGGCGCCGCTTCTGGTGGCGTGACGGCGCCTGCGGGGACGTCCCAGGTCACGAGCGCAAAGCGCTCGCCGAAGAGGCGACGCGTCTCGACGCTGACGAGCTCGCGACCGCCGAGGCCAGGCGGGGTGCCTCGCATGAAAGGCTCTGGAGTCGCTGGCTCATCGTAGGCGTCGTGCAGAGAGACGTGCGCCCCGGCCGCGCACCCGGCTACGAACATTGCCTCGTATCGGCTGAGAAACGGCCCCGCGACGACCGAGCCGTTCGCCTCTTCGATGCCCATGTGCGTTCCGTCGGCGTACGCGCGGAGAAACGACGCGTGCTCTGCGGCGACGGCGACGTCGAACGTGAGGACGGACTCGACCTTGACCTTGTCGCCCGCGATCTCGGCGCTGGTGCCCTTCGGTGGCGCGTGGGTGCTCGTCCCGGTGCACGCAGTCATCACCGCGCACGAAGCAATTAAGCCACGCCCCCGCCAGTCCCGCCGACTCATCGGCGCGACCGTACCATGACCACGGCGCCGCAGGACCGCGCGCCCCTCACGGAGTCGGGCTGGTAATCGCCGCGCCGGCCAAGCTCCATTGCCGTTTCGGCGGGGCTTCGCTCTACGAGCATCTCGCGCTCCTCTGCGGGCTAGCGACGCAGGCGCTCTGCCTTGTAGCTTCGGGGGCATGCCCATCGCGAAGAAGCCCACCGCGACCGCCAAGAAGCCGCGGGAAAAGGCCGCCGCCCCCTCGGGTTCGACGAGGCGAGGCAAGACGGTCGCGCAATACGTCGCGACGCTGTCGGCCCCGCAGCGAGCGAACGCGCAGAAGCTCTTGGACCTGGTCGACAACACCGCGCCGCTCGCCACGGCATGCATCAAGTGGGCGCAGCCCGTTTGGGAGCTCGAGGGACCTTTTGCGTGGATGAGAGGCGCGAAGTCCCACCTGTCGTTCGGATTCTGGCGCGGCGCCGAGCTCGCGGATCGGTCCGGCCTGCTCGAAGGCACCGGCAACCGGATGCGTCACGTGAAGCTCCGCGACGAGGACGAGCTTCCGGCGCGCGAGCTCGCCGTCTTGATCAAAGAGGCCGCCGCGCTCAATCGGACGAAGGGCGATCCGACCCGCGATCCCAAGAAGTCCGGTCGCTGATCGACGCAGTCCGCGCTGCTACTTTCTTCCGCCGGTCTCTTCCTCGGGCGCGCGATCGAGCCCGAAGCCGTCGTGCAAGGCGCGGACCGCGAGCTCGGCGTACTTCGTCGCGACGAGGCAGCTGATCTTGATCTCGCTCGTCGAGATCGCCTGGATGTTGATCGAGTGCTCGGCCAGGATCTTGAACATCTTCGCCGCGACGCCCGCGTGCGAGCGCATGCCGAGGCCGACGATGCTCACCTTCACGATGTCGTCGTCGTAGCGGACGTCCTTGGCGCCGACCGTCTTGCCTACCGCTTCGATCGCGGTCTTCACCCGGGCGAGGTCGGTCTTCGCCACCGTGAACGTCACGTCGGTGTGGACGCCCCGAGGCGCCGCCGGATCGGACGGCGTGCGCGCAGTCTCGGCCGAGACGTTTTGGATGATCATGTCGACGCTGACGTTCTCGCCCGCGAGCTCCGCGAAGACGTGCGCGACGACGCCGGGGCGATCTTCCACACCGACCAACATCACGCGCGCCTCGCCGCGGTCGTAGGCGACTCCGGTGACGACGACCTGCTCGAGATCGCCCTCGTGGGTGACCAGGGTCCCGGGCGCCGAGGAGAAGGAGGTTCGAACGTGCACCGGAACTCCGTACTTCATGGCCATCTCCACGCTCCGGATCTGGAGCACCTTTGCGCCGAGCGACGCGAGCTCGAGCATTTCTTCGTAGCTTATCTTGTCGATCTTTCGCGCCGTCGGGCAGACGTTCGGGTCGGTGGTGTAGACGCCGTCCACGTCGGTGAAGATCTCGCAGACGTCGGCGCCGAGGGCCGCGGCGATCGCGACGGCGCTCGTGTCGCTGCCTCCTCGTCCGAGGGTCGTGATGTTTCCTTCTTCGTCGACGCCCTGGAAACCTGCGACGACAGCGATCTCGCCCTCTTCCACCGATTTCAGGACGCGGCTGCCGTCGATCGTCTTGATCCGAGCTTTCGTGAAGGCGCTGTCGGTCAAGACCTTCATCTGGTGACCGAGGAAGGAGCGCGCGCGGCCACCGAGCTGCTGCACGGCGATCGCCATGAGCGCGCTCGAGACCTGTTCCCCCGTCGCCGCGATCGCGTCCATCTCTCGCGCGCTCGGGACTGGCGTGATTTCGCGAGCGAGGCGCAAGAGCCGATCGGTCTCGCCGCTCATCGCGCTGACGATGACGACGACCCCGTGACCGTCTCTCTGGGTGGCGAGCGCTCGCGACGCGGCGTTCAAGATGCGCTCGATCGAGCCCATCGAGGTTCCGCCAAACTTTTGAACGACGAGTGCCATGCGCGACGTTCGAGCCTCTCTCCCCCGGAGACCCGTGCGAGTCAACGTCGTGGGAATCATCGCTGTCCGCGCTTCGGTCGGAATAACCCCACGGGCCGGCTGTTCGCGCCGGCGGCTGGGTAATGATCACTGTCCCGGAACGCCCGTTGACAGGGATCGGCCCGGAACTAGGATGCCGGCCGCCCGAGCGAGGCCCACACGCAGTGCCCCGCCGAGCAGCATTCGTTTTCTGATCCGCTCTTCGAGCAAGCGGACTACCGAGGGCGGTGCCCGACGCTCGGGCTCACCCCACCGACACAGCCGCGCACCTGCGCATGGGACCGGAGGCCATTTTGGCGAACGACGTGATGATCGAGGCGCGAAGCCTGAGCAAGCAGTTCGGCTCGGCGCGTGCTCTCGACAGGGTCAGCTTCGAGGTGAAACGGGGCGAAGTGGTCGGCTTCTTGGGGCCGAACGGCGCCGGAAAATCCACCACGATGCGCATCCTCACGTGCTTCATCTCCGCTTCGGCGGGATCCGCACGCGTACACGGCATCGATGTGTTCGACGACCCTCTCGAGGTGCGTCGGAAGATCGGCTACCTGCCGCAGCGCGCACCGCTCTACGGCGAGATGACCGTCTGGGACTACCTGCGCTTCACGGCAGAGATGCGCGGCATCGATCTCTCGACGTTCAAGACGCGCATGCGTCGCGTCGTCGAGGTCTGCGGCCTGGCGAAGGTCCTCGGCATGGACATCCGCAACCTCTCCCACGGCTATCGTCAGCGCGTCGGCCTCGGCCAGGCGCTCATCCACGATCCGCCCATCCTCATCCTGGACGAGCCGACCAGCGATCTCGATCCGAACGAGAAGGCCGAGGTCATTCGGTACATCCAAGAGATCGGTAAGAACCGGACGATCCTCCTCTCGACCCACAATCTGAACGAGGTCGAGGCGGCTTGCGCTCGCGCGATCATCGTCTCGAAGGGTCGCGTCGTCGCCGACGGTCCCCTCGACGACATCCGCGCCCGAAGCGGCAAGGTGAAATACGTCGTCATCGTCCACGAGAAGGCGGCGCTCGGCGGCAAGACGCCACCGACGGCCGAAGAGGTCGAGGCGGCGCTTCAAACCCTGCCCGACGTCGTCGCGGTGCGCGAGCTTCCGACCGACGACTCGGCACACGCATTCCAGATGGTCGGTCCGCTCGGCAGCGACATCCGCGCCGAGATCTTCCGCATGGCGGTCGACAAGGGCTGGCTGCTCCTCGAGATGCGGCGCGAGTCGCAGACGCTCGAGGACGTGTTCAAGGCGCTCACGCGCGGCGACGAGCGATTCGATCGCGGCCGAGCCCACGTCGAAGAAGAGGACGATCCGTTCGCGCCGTCGGCGGGCCCCGCTCCCGAGTCGGAAGACGACGATGGCGAGGACGAAGACGACAGCGATGACGAGAAGTCGAAAGCCGACGACGACGCCGACGACAAGGACGACGCCGACAAGGACGACGCCTCGGACGAAGACGACGAAGACAAAGACGACGCCTCGGACAAGGACGACGACGCCTCGGATGACGATGGCGACGACGACGACGACGGCGATGACGACGAGAGCGACGAGGACGAAGACCGTCCCGCCGCGAAGAAGGGCTGATCGACCATGAGCGCCACCCTGACCATCGCGAAGCGTGAGCTCCGCGCGAACTTCTACTCACCCGTCGCGTACGTGGTGATTTGCCTGTCCCTGGTCCTCACGGCCGTCGCCTTCTTCAACTACGAAGGCGGCTTCTGGCAGGCCAACCGCGCGAGCTTCGAGATGCTCGTGCAATACATCCCGCCGTTTCTTTCCTGCATCGTGATCCCGGTGCTGACGATGCGCCTCGTGGCGGAAGAGCGACGCAGCGGCACGCTGGAGATGCTCATCACCCTGCCCGTGAAGGACCACCAGGTCATCCTCGGGAAGTTCCTCGGGACATGGATCGTCGTCCTCATCTTCCTCTTGAGCACGCTCCTCTTCCCGGTGCTGATGTTCAAGGTCTGGCACTTGGGCGCGCTCGACTGGGGTCCGGTCGCCTCTGGCTACCTCGGGCTCGTCTTCTACAGCGCAGCCGCGACGGCCGTCGGGCTGTTGGTCTCCTCGCTGACGGAGAGCCAGATCCTCGCGTTCTTCGTCTCGTTCGTGATCTTGGCCGGCCTGCACATCACGGGCTGGTTCATCGACTCGTCCGACGGCAACTGGAAGCTCCAGGTCCTCGAGTTCCTGAGCTTCCAGTCGCGTATCAAGCCGTTCTCGCGTGGCCTGATCACCGTGCGCGACTTGGTCTACTTCGCGTCGATCGCGATCCTTTCCCTGATGGCAGCTTTCCGAGCGCTCGAGCGCCGGAAGTGGGCCTGAGAGTCGAGCCGATAAAATGGAACGGAAAGCTCAAGCCGCAGCCGTCACAGGCTTCTATCTCCTGATCGTCGCGGGTGTCCTCATCCTCGCGAACCTCCTCTTCGCGACGAGCGGGCGGAAGTACCGCTACGACGTCACCGAGGGCGAGCGCTTCACCCTCTCGAAGGGCTCACGTCGGCTCGTCACGGAAGGGCTGAAGCAAGATCTTCAGGTCGACGTGTACGTGACGCGCGGCCTCGCGAAGAGCGACGTCTTCATCCAAGACCTGACCGACCTCTTGAAAGAGTACGAGTCCGCCACGAGCGAGCGCGACGGTCAGAAGTACACGAGCCACTTCAAGTTCAGCATCATCGAGCCGAAGACCCAGGAAGAGAAGGACGCCGCCAAGAAGGAAGGCCTCCAAGAGCAGTACCTGGCCGAGGGCAGCGAGACGACCGACGCCGCGCAGATCAAGACGGGCTTCATGGGCTTCGTCTTCAAGTACGGCGCCGAGAAAGAGCTCATCCCGTTCTGGCCTCCGAACGAGGTCACGGGCATCGAGTTCTTCATCTCGAACAAGATCCGAGAGGTCCGCGATCGCGCCGACAAGATCGAGACGAAGATCGGCATCATCACGGGCAAAGACGAGCTGAAGATCACCGACAACGTCATCGCGCCGGGCAACCAGCCGATGAACGTGAAGCAGATCTTCGACAACTACTTCCCGTTCTACAAATTCGAAGACGTCGATCTTCAGAACGGCGACGCCGAGATCAACAAGGACCTGGCCGGCATCGTCATCACGCAGCCCGGCAAGGACTACACCGAGAAAGAGCTTCGTCGCATCGACGAGTTCTTGATGCTCGGAAACAAGGCCGCAGTCTTCTACGTGAGCGCGGTCAATCTGAAGCCGAACGACGCCACGATGAAGGCGACGCTGAACCTCCACGGCCTCGACAAGCTCCTGGGTGGATACGGCGTCGAGATGAAGCGCGAGGCGATCTTCGACATGGGTACGAACCCGATCCCGGTTCCGATGGCGAACCAGCAGGTCGGTTACGTGAACATGCCGAGCGTGCTCCTGCTGTCGGACGACGGCGACGACGACGAAGAGACGCGCCTGATCGACAAGTCCCACGTCGTCTTCTTCCGCATGCCGCAGCTCGCGGTGCCGTTCCCGTCGCCGCTCGTCCCGCACCCCGAGAAGCAGCCGGAAGCGAAGCTCAAGATCATCCTCCGTTCGAGCCCGAGCACGTTCACGAGCTCGCAAGACACGCTCGACATGAAGGACCCGAACCAATGGCGGAGCGAGGCAAAAGGCCAGACCGCCGAGCAGAAGAACCTCGCGATCGCCGTCGAAGGCACGCTCACCAGCGCGTTCGCCGGTGGCGGGGACGACATGGGGATCAAGGCGCCGGCGAAGTCTCCTGCGCCGAGCCGCGTGCTCGTCGTTTCGTCGTCCGAGTTCCTGGCGAACCCGTTCGCGCGCGCCGGTAACCCCCCTCCGATGCCGCCTCAGCTGGCGATGATGGGCAACATGGGCGGCGACGAGAACCTGCAGCGCATCGCGAACGGGTATCTGCAGCCCGCGTTCCGACCGCTGCTCCTCTCGTTCAAGAACGCCCTCGACTGGATCGGCAACGACGCCGATCTCATCGCGGTCAACGCGAAGATCCTCGGCGAGCCCACCTTGTCCTACGCGAAGGTCGACAAGCCGAACATCTCGCCGGACGACACCGAGGACGAGCTCAAGAAGAAGTTCTCCGACTACGAGGATGAACGAAAGGCGCAACGCTCCAAGGTCCAGAGCGCCGTCGAATGGTGGCTCTACATCTTGCCGGCGGCCCTCTTCGCGGCCCTCGGTCTCATCTTCTGGCTCATCCGCACCTCGTCTCGGAAGAGCATCAGCCTCGCCTGAGAGGAACCAGCCATGAAAACCGAGCACAAACTCTTCGCCGGGCTCGCGCTTCTCGTCGCACTCGGCATCGGGTTCTATTTCTCCTACTCGGGCGAAAAGGCCGAGAAGGAGCAACGGGCGACGTCGTCCTCCAAGACGGATCTGCCGAACGCGACGCTCAAGCCTGAAGAGGTCGAAAAGATCGCCAAGATCGAGCTGAAGAACGCCGACAAGCCCGGCGTCGTCCTCGAGAAGAAGGGCGCGGATTGGATGATCACGGCGCCCATCCAAGCCAAGGCGAACCAGTCCGACGTCAAGACGCTGATCGATGGTCTCAAGGAGCTGAAGCTCACCGAGGCGATCGACCGCGGCACCGCGACCTATGACCAATACGAGGTCTCCGACGCGAAGGGCGCGCACATGACGCTCTCCGACGGTTCGGGCGGCAAGCTCCTCGACGTCGTCTTCGGAAAGAAGGGCGGCCGTGGACAGATGCTTCGCGTCGCAGGCACCGACGGCGTCTACGTCGACCCCGACTACCAGCCGTTCCTGATCACGAAGGACGTGAAGGGCTGGCGCGACAAGACGATCCTCAAGATCGACGACAAGAACGTCACCGCGGTCGAGATCGAGAACGCGAACGGAAAGTACGCGTTCCACCGCGACGGCGACAACTGGGCCGGCTCGTTCGTGAAGAGCGACAAGAAGCCCGCAAAGGCGGAGGACAAGGACGCAGACAAGGCGCCCGGCGACAAGAAGGACGCGGCTCCGAAGAAGGACGACAAGAAGGCGGACGCCCCCAAGAAGGACGACGCGAAGAAGGTCGAGATCAAGGACGGCTTCGCGGGCTTCGACGGCAAGAAGGTCGAGGACATGCTGCGAGCGTTGAAGAGCCTCTCGGCGATCGACTTCGCCGACGACGGCGCCGACACCGGGCTCGCCGCCGCCGTGGACGAAGGCGGGATCATCCGCATCACGATGAAGGACGGCACGGTCCACGTCCTGTCGTTCGGCAAGAAGCAGAAGGGCTCGAACCGGTTCCTCACGCACGAAGGCGACGACACGGTCTACGTCGTCTCGTCGTGGAGCGCCGACTGGGCCTCTGCCGAACCCAGCAAGTTCGAGAAGAAGGACGACGGGAAGCCTGGCATGAAGGATCCGCATGGGGGCGGCGACGACGACGCGCCGCCGGACATGGATCTGGACATGCCGGGCGGCGAGTAGCGACGAGGGGCGGCGCCGAGCATCTCGGCGCACGCCGGACGCTCTGCTAAAGAGGCCTCGTGAAGGCCTCCTATCGCTGGCTCCGCGAGCTCCTCGGTCACTCCGTTCTCAGCGCCTCTCCCGCCGAGGTCGCCGCCCTCCTGACGGGCGTCGGTCTCGAGGTAGAGGCGCTGACGCGTTTTGGTGAAGCGTCCGACGCGGTCATCGTCGCAGAGGTCGTCCTCCGTGAGCCGCACCCGAGCCGACCGAAGCTCGGTTTGGTCACGGTCGCGCTAGGCGAAGGCCGCACCGAGAAGGTCGTCTGCGGTGCGCCGAACGTCCCGGAGCCGGGCGGCCTCGTCGTGTTCGCGCCGCTCGGGACCCATCTCCCCGCGAAGGGTCTGACGCTCGAGCCGAAGGACATCGGCGGCGTGAAGAGCGAAGGCATGTTGTGCTCCGAATCCGAGCTCGGCCTGCGCATCGCGGGCGGTGAAGCCGGCATCTTGATCCTTCCGCCCGGCAGCGCTCTGCCTGGAACGAAGCTGTCGGACGCGATCCCTACCAGCTCGGACACGATCTTCGAAATCGGTCTCACGCCGAACCGACCCGATGGGCTCGGCCACGTCGGCCTCGCGCGCGAGCTCGCCGCGATCCTCGGCGCCGCTTTCGCGCCCCCGGCGCGAAAGCCCGCTTCCATCGACGCGACGCTCGACGTCGAGCGCGCCGTCACGATCTCCATCGAAGACACGGAGCGCTGCCCTCTTTACGGCGCGGCGCTCGTGGAGAAAGTCGCGGTCGGCCCATCGCCGCTCTTTCACCAATATCGCCTCGAGGCGCTCGGCGTTCGCGCGATCTCGAACGTCGTCGACGTCACGAACCTCGTGATGCTGCTCTTCGGACACCCGATTCATGGGTTCGATCTCGATCGCGTCGCGGCCGCACCCTCTGGTCTCCCCGCGATCGTCGTGCGGCGCGCGAAAGACGGCGAGACGATGACGACCCTCGACGGCGTCGAGAGGAAGCTCGCCACGGACGATCTCGTGATCGCCGACGCCGCGAAGCCCGTCGCGTTGGCCGGCGTCATGGGCGGCGAGGGAAGCGGCATCGAACGAGCGACGTCGCGCGTGCTCGTCGAGTGCGCGTACTTCACGCCGCGGGGTGTGCGTCGCACCGCGCGACGTCACGCGATGCACAGCGAGTCGAGCCATCGGTTCGAGCGCGGCGTCGATCCCTCCGACGTCCTCGCGGTCCTCGACGAGGCGGCCGCGCTGCTCGTCGAGCTCACCGGCGGCACCGCCGCCCCGGCGACGCGCGTCGTCGGTCCCTCGGTCGCCGAGCCCGCCGCGATCACGCTGCGCAAAGAGCGCCTCGACGCGTTGCTCGGGGTCGCGATCACGCTGGACGAAGCGACGAAGCTGCTGGTGCGGCTCGGGTGCAAGTCTCTCGGTGGCGACGCGAGCGCGGCGCGCTTCGTACCACCACTCCACCGTCCCGATCTCGCGATCGAAGCCGATCTCATCGAGGAAGTGATGCGCCTGCACGGCATCGATCGCATCCCGACCGTGGTGCCCTCGGTTCGACCCGAGCCGCCGCGTCGTCGCTCTCCCCACGTCGAGGCCGGAGTTCTCCGCGCCGCCGTCGAGGTCGGGCTCTCGCAGGCGCTCGTCTTCGGCTTCACGAGCGAGCGCGATCTCGAGCGCGTCGGCGCGCCGAAGGCGACGTTCATCTTGGCGAACCCGCTCGGCGAGGAGCGCGCGGCGATGCGCACGTCCCTTCTGCCCGGGCTCTTCGACGCGCTACGACGCGCCCGGCGCCACGGCGCGTTCGACGTCCGCCTCTTCGCGGTGGGCGCGCTCTTCTTGCCCGGCGGCGCAGACGGCCTCGCCAAAGAGTCGCGCAGCTTCGCCGCGGTGCTCGCCGGCTCGCGCGACGCCGTCCTCGAGAAGCCGACCGCGCTCGAGCTCCTCGACGTCAAGGGTGTGGCCCACGAGATCGTCCGGCGCTCAGTCGGCCGCGCCGTCGAGGTGACCCACCAAGCCGCCGACGCGCGCGCCGCGCATCTGCACCCTCGCGCGGCGATCGATCTCTCCGTCGCGGGACGCAGCGTCGGGCGCTTCGGGCTGGTCCATCCGAGCGTAGAGGCCTCGATGGATCTGGGCGGCCCGGCGTGGATCATCGAGCTCGACCTCGACGTGCTCGACGCCGTCGGCGCCGAGACGCCGCGCTTCAAGCCGTTGCCCACCCTCCCCGCTTCGACCCGCGATCTGGCAGTCGTCGTCCACGACGACGTCCCTGCGGGCGACGTCGAGCTCGCGATCGCAGAAGCAGGGGGTCCCATCGTCGAGTCGGTCGAGACGTTCGACCTCTACCGCGGCGAGCAATTGCCCAAGGAGCACCGCTCGCTCGCCTTCCACGTCGTCTATCGCGACCCGAAGGCCGCGACGGATCCCGAGAACGCCAAGACGCTCACCGACGCAGAGGTCGACCAACGCCACGCGACCGTCGTGAAGGCCGTGACCGACAAATTCGGGGCCGCGCTCCGAAGCTGAACCGTCGTCGTAGAGCTTCGAGCGACCGCCGGGCTTGACAGAACGAACGGTCGTGCTAAACATCGCTGTCATGTCCCGCGGTGAAGCGACCCGGCAGGCGATCCTCGAGCACTCCGTCACCGTCGCGGCCCAGCGTGGTCTCGGCGGCTTGACGATTGGCTCTCTCGCCGACGATCTGAAAATGAGCAAGAGCGGCCTCTTCGCGCACTTCAAGTCGAAGGACGCCCTGCAGGTCGAGACGCTCGCGTTCGCCGCCGAGCAATTCGTCGAGCACGTCGTCCGTCCGGCGTTGAAGGAGCCGCGCGGCGAGCCGCGCGTGCGCGCGCTCTTCGAGCGGTGGGTGGGGTGGTGCGAGACGCAACCCGGCGGCTGCATCCTCGGCGCCGCCGCGTTCGAGCTCGACGACCAGCCCGGTCCGGCGCGCGACGCGCTCATCAAAAACCAGCGCGATTGGCTCGAAACGTTGGCGCAGGCGATCCGCGCCGCGCAGCGAGAGGGTCACTTCGCGGGCGAGGTCGAGCCGGACGACATGGCCTTCACCATGCTTGGCTTCGTCTTCGCGCTCCACCACGGACAGCGCCTGCTTGGCGACGACGCCGCGCGGACGCGCGCCTTTCGAAGCTTCGATCGGCTCGTCTCGACGGCGCGGACTCCCGCGAGAGCGTGCGAAGTCGCGTCGGTTCGGGGTCGTCGCCCGTGACTGACCCTCGCGCATTCGAGTCCACGTCTTTCTATTTTTCGCAGTCCCGGAATTGAGACGTCCGCCAGACACCTTGGAGCACCGCCATGTCGAGCCTCTTGCCCAATTCAAGCACGACCGTTCGTTCCTTTTATGACGTTCTCTCGAGCGCGCGCCGGTCGGTGGATAAGCCGAGGAAGCGCAACCCACGCGCCGTCCCCCTCTCCGTTCGCGTACTGCGCGAGGGCTTCTCACGCCTCGGCCCGAGCGTCCCAGTCCTCGCGGGGCGCGTCGCGGAACGTCTCTTTCGCACGCCGCCGCCGTACCGCGGACACACCGACGAGCTCGATGCGCTCACGTTCGCCGATCCGCTCGAGGTTCGCTTCGGCGAGACGGTG
>Ga0164241_10003118_pt1 | contig 17126 bp, 12 predicted proteins | sample OricomyardsoilBY_FD_108780 | JGI IMG/M metagenome (GOLD analysis project Ga0164241, IMG submission 108780) | Backyard soil microbial communities from Emeryville, California, USA - Original compost - Back yard soil (BY) | ecosystem: Environmental > Terrestrial > Soil > Unclassified | place: USA...
CGTCCTCGGCGCCCGCCGGCTGGACCGGCTGGAGCGACCGCGTCGACGGCCGCTGGGTGCTCGTCCTCCGCGCGCCCGACGGGACGGTCGCGAAGCCGGCCGTTGCCCCGCGCGGCGTGCCGTTCGACCTCGACCTCGGTGTCGGCGCGACCGGCGCCGTCGTGGCCGCGTACTCGCGCTGCGCCAAGGAGCCGCGGACCAACCGGGGCACGCCGCTGCCGGTGTGGACGTCCGGCGCCGGCTGCCGGCTCTACCGGCTCGACGTCGCGACCGGCGCCGAGACGAAGCTCGCCGCGCAGCCCGGCACGAGCTCGCAGGTCCTGCCCTCGATCGGCGGCGGCACCCTGGCGTTCGTCGGCAAGCCCAGCGCGAGCCGCGACCGCCGCCAGGCCGTGCTCTACGTGCGCGACCTGAAGACGCGCAAGACGGTCCGCGCGGCCACCCGCCCGCGCCGCGACGGCAGCGACCCGTGGGGCCCCGAGGCAGTCGACACCGACGGCGTGCGCGTCGCGCTCAACTGGCACGAGCTGTCGACCGAGGCCGGGAGCTCCTACGACAGCGAGGTCGCGCTGTGGAAGCGCGGCGGCAAGGCCGTCGACCTGTCCGGGCTCTCGCAGTCCGAGAGCTGCCAGGGCCAGGTGCACGGCGCCGCGGTCAGCGGCACGCGCGCGCTGTGGCTCGCGACCTCGCCGAGCCGCTGGGTCGTCGAGGGCCAGGCGCCGAAGGCCAAGCCAGTCTTCGGGCCGTCGAACCTCGACGAGGCCGGCACCGACGTCGACGGCCCGGAGTCCGACGTGGTCTCCGCGGCGTTCGACGGCGCCCGCGTGGTCGTCGCCGAGACGACCGACGGTGCGACGGCGCGGATCCGGGAGGTGCCGCTCGGGCAGCTCGCCTCCGGCAAGCTGCCCGACGACATCCCCAGCTGCGCCTGACCTAGATCGTCAGCCAGATCCCGAAGGCGACCGCCAGCGAGATCGCGCCGGCCGCGGTGCCGACGATCTTCGTCCGGATGCTGCTCATGACGCCCGCGATGCCCAGGAAGAACAGCGACGAGGCGACGATCACGCCGACGAGCGAGTACTTGTCGCCCTCGTCGTCGAGCGCGCGCGCCTCGGCGAACTTGTGGTCGGTGACCTTGCTCAGGCGCTCGGCCTCGTCCTGCTCCGGCACCGCGTAGGACTTCGCGTCGAGCGGCGTGGCGATGCCGCTGTCGTCGGCCTGCCACTCGTCGACCGCGCCGCGCAGGTTGTCGTCCATGATCGCGTCGTGGAGGTAGGTGCCGAGGTCGGCCTGCTTGGGGTCCTGGGCCGCCTTGGCGTACTCCAGGAAGAGCGACTGGTCGCGGCCGAAGGTCTGCGACGCCTCGTTGTAGAAGCCGTTGGCGTCGTTGGTCGCGCGGATGCCCTCGTTGAAGGACTTGACCGAGTCGCCGTCGCGCAGCGAGGCCTGGTAGCCGGCCACGGCCACGAGGATCGCGGCGAGGCCCAGCAGGCTCGCGATGAGGATCTCGAGCCGGTCGTGGCGCTTCGTGCCGGGGGTGGTGTCTTCCGTCATGTGGTTCCTTGATGTCTTGATGTCGAGGACCCTGGGGAACAGGGCGCGCGACGCTACCCCGGCGCGGAACCCCGGCGCAAGGGGCGCTTCGCCGCGCCAGATCGAACGGAAAGAAGCTGTCAGGCACCTGACGATCTAGCGCGGTGAACACCGATATGAGAGGGTCGCGCTTCCCCAACGGATTCAACGCATCTGAAAGAGGTTCACCCATGGCAGCAGAGCTCACGATCGGGAGCACCGGAGAGAAGGCGAAGGTCCGCAGCCCGGTCGCGGTCGCCCTTCTCACGCTCGTCACGATCGGCATCTACGGGCTGGTCTGGTACTACAAGGTCAACAAGGAGCTGGCCGCGATCGGCCGCGACCGCGGCAAGTCCGACGTCCTCGGCGACAGCCCCGGCAAGTCGCTCCTCGCGGTCACGCTCGGCGCGTGCCTGATCGTCCCGGCGATCATGTCGGTCATCGGCACCTGGAAGCGCATCCAGGCCGCCCGGAGCCTCGCGGGCCTGCCCGGCCTCAGCGGCGGCGCCGGCGTCGTCCTCGCGCTCTTCACCGGCCCGGTGTTCTACGCCTACGAGCAGAGCGGCCTCAACGCCGCCCTCCAGGTCCTCGCGGTCGGCCCCGGCGCCGGCGCCACGGCCATCCCCGCCCCCGCGGTCTGAGCCTCGCCGCCCGGCCGGTCCGCGTGGCGGACCGGCCGGGCGCGCAGCGCTCGAGCGCTACCCCTCGCTCGCGTCCTTGTCGTAGGGCGCCTTGACGGTCCGGAACGGCCCGTCCTGCGGCCCGACCGCGAGCTCCAGCGGCTTCCCGGCCTTCGGGATGTCGGTGTAGTCGAAGGCCGCGACCTCGCCCTTCGTCCCGTCCAGCCGCAGGGTGCCGGTCGCCCACGCGGAGACGTCGTTCTCCGTCGCCTTGGCCACGGCCAGCACGTAGAAGCCGCGCTTCTCGATCGAGCCGCGGCTGCCGGTGCTGTCGAGCACCACGGTGTGCTCGCTCTTGTCGACGAGCAGCCCGATCGACGAGCCCTTCTTGACGCCGAGCGACGTGACCGTGAACTGGTACGCCGCGTCCTTGCTGACGAGCCCCGCGTACAGCTCGGGGGTCGCCTCGCCGGCGCCGTTGGACTCGTAGACGAGGCCGTAGCCGGCCGGGATCGTCAGCTCGTCCTGCTGGCCGGGCGCGAGCTTGATCTCCTCGACCGCGATCACGAGGCCGTTGCCGACGAGGTCGATCTTGGCCGTCGTCTTCTTCTTCAGGTCCGTGCCGTCGATCGTGATGTTGAAGTCCTTGCCCTCGGGGACGCGGAACTTCGGCTCGGGCGACGAGTCCCAGTTCTGGGTCGAGAACGTCTGCACGACCTGGACCCCGGGGATCTCCTGCTTGAGCGTGCCGTCGACGATGCCGGTCTGGTTGCCCTTGTCGTCGGTGAACACGAGGTGCGGGTGGTTCGCGAGGTCGCCGCCGAGCGTGATCTCGTTGTACCGCTTGGCCTTGGGCAGCACGCTGCCGACCGCGTCGTCGCCCTCGCCCGTGGCCTCGCCGTCGCAGAACGGGCAGGGCTGCGTGCCCTCGCCCGGGCTGGTCGGGTAGAGGCTCATGGTCTGGGTCTTGGCGTCGCCCTTGTAGACCTCGTCGAGGTCCTTCGGGTTCGTGCCGCCGACGTAGGACCAGGTGTCCTTGTTGACGTCGACCTCCACGGCGCGCGTGATGCCGGGGAAGTTGTTGTCGTAGACGAGCATCGCGTAGAGCCCGTCGCCCTTGTCCTCGATCGCGAACGGCGTGATCGCGTGGCCGCCGCTGTAGTCGGCCTTGAAGATCGCCAGCGTGTACGTCTCGTCGCCGGCGTCGAGCGCGTCGGCCAGCGACTGGAGGATCTCCGTAGGCGTGCCGTGGAGGACGTCGCTCTTGACCGAGTCGAGGTCCTGGTAGACCCAGTCCTCGGCGATCTGCGCCTGCAGGTTCTGGTTGTTGACGATCGCGAACTGCGCGGTCGCGCCGCCGCCGAACGGCTTGGCGTTGAGCGTCTTGGAGAAGAGCCGCAGCGCCGCGACCGAGAAGCCCATGCAGTGGCCGCCGTCCATGCGCGCGTTCTGGTTCTCCATCCAGCGCTGGGCGGCCGGGATCAGCTGGCAGCTCGAGCCGGTGCCGTTGAGGCACACCTGCTCGCCGAAGAGCTGCTCGACCTCGATCGGCCGGAGGTTCACCGGGCCGACGTCGTTGCCGTAGTTCTCGAAGAGGAAGCCGTCGGTCTCGGGACGGAAGCCGTTGTCGGCGACGATGTCGCCCTCGGGGACGTAGCTGTCGGCCTGCGCGCCGGCGCTCTCGGCGCCGCCGAGGAGGCTCTGCTCGGCCTTGACGTTCTGGGCGGTGGTGATGCTCTCCTTGGCATCGCCACCGATCTTGGATGGGCTCTTGGAGCTGTCGTTCTTGCCGCCCCCGCAGCCCGTGAGCACGAGCGCGAACGCGCATGCCGTGGCGGCGAGGATGGGGAGTGGGGATCGAATCACGCGCGCATTCTCATCGCCGGACGGTCCCGGCGCAACCTTCCGGCGTACGATGTTCACCCCGCCGGCCCATACGGGTGGATAGGGTCCGCGGAAGCCCCGTTCTCACCTACCGAAGAGGTCCCCCGTGAACGTCGATGTCCGCCACAGCCCTTCCTTCGCCGTCGCGCGCGTGACCCTCGCCGGAGGCGAGAGCGTCCGGGCCGAATCCGGCGCCATGCTGGCCACGTCCGCCGGCGTCGCCGTCGAGGCGAAGATGGAAGGCGGCCTCATGAAGGGCCTGAAGCGCAGCGTCCTCGGCGGCGAGTCGCTCTTCGTGACGCGCTTCATCGCCGGCGGCGAGGGCGGCTGGGTCGACTGCGCCGCGCGCCTCCCCGGCGACGTCACCGTGATTGAGGTGTCGGGTGCGATCAACCTCGCTCGCAGCGCCTGGCTGTGCTCGTCCGACGGCGTCGAGATCGACACCAAGTGGGGCGGCTTCAAGAACCTCGTCGGCGGCGAGGGCGGCTTCCTCGTCCACGCCACGGGCAACGGCCAGGTCGTCGCCGGCTGCTACGGCGCGCTCGACATCGTCGACCTCGCGGCGGGCGAGTCGATCGTGCTCGACTCCGGCCACATGGTCGCGTTCTCCGAGGGCCTGAGCTACACGACCCGCAAGGTCACCGGCGGCCTCGTCCAGACCCTGAAGTCCGGCGAGGGCCTCGTCTTCGAGTTCACCGGCCCGGGCCGCCTGTGGACGCAGACCCGCAGCTCGCAGGACCTGATCTCGTGGCTGACCGCGGAGCTGCCCTTCAGCCGCTCGTAGCGCCCGCGCGGTCGGTCGCCGCGTCGCGCCGCACGATCCCGCCCCAGTCGCCGTCGGCGATCGGGGCGGGCTCGGTCGCGGCGAGGAACTCGGCCAGGGCGTCGGCGAGCGCGTCGGGCTGCTCGAGATGCGGGAAGTGCGCCGCGCGCGGCAGGGTGACGAAGCGGCTGCCGGCGATCGCCTCGTGCGCCTCGCGGCCGTGGGCGAGCGGGATCGTGTTGTCGCGCTCGCCCCAGACGACGAGCGTCGGCACGCCGTCGAGGAGGTAGAGCCGGTCGCGGGCGCTGACGCGCTGTCCGCGGGCGTCGATGACCGCGCGCAGCGTGTGCAGGAACGCGCCGCGGGCGCCGGGCTGCTGGAGCGGCCGCAAGGCGCGGACGATCGCCTCGACGTAGACGCGCTTGGCGCCGGCGCGGCGGCCGGCCCCGCCGAGGAGGTCCAGCGCGCGCGGGTGCGCGGCGGCCGCCAGCAGCAGCCCCACGCCGGGGATCGAGGCGCTGCGCAGCATCGGGCTGACGCCGTCGCCGAGCCCGCCGCTGGAGATGAGCGCGAGGCGCTCCGTGCGCTGGGGGAACTGGTAGAAGAACTGCATCGCCACGCCGCCTCCGAGCGAGTGGCCGACGATCGACGCGCGCTCGACGCCGATCGCGGTCAGCAGGTCGCGGATGCTCGCCGCGTGCGCGCCGAGCGAGTAGTCGCCGCGCGGCGTGGCCGAGTCGCCGTGGCCGAGGAGGTCGGGCGCGATCACCGTCCAGCGGTCGGCGAGCCGCAGCGCGACCCGCTCCCAGTGGCGCGAGGAGTTGATCATCCCGTGGATCAGGACGACCGGTGGGCCGTCTCCGGCGATCCGGTAGACGGCGCGGTGGCCGTGGAGGTCGATCTCCCGCTCGGCGAACTCGGTCGTGCCTGGCATGCCCCTCAGGGTAAGAACCCCGGGATCGCCACCCGGTGGGTCTCGACGAAGCCGCGCGAGCGCAGAGCGTAGACGTCCTGGAACGTGCCGTACGTGGCGCCGAGCGCGAACAGCGTCCGCCCGTCCTCGCCGCCCAGCGCGCACGCGGTCGCGCGCGTCGCGATCCGCTCGACGATCGCTCCGTCCGGCCCGATCCGCACGAGGTCGGCGAACAGGCAGGCGACCCAGACGCCGCCCTCGGCGTCCATGCAGAGGCCGTCGGGGTTGGCGCCGGCGCCGAGGTCGGCGAGCACGCGCGGGTCGCCGAGCGACCCGTCGGCCGCGATGTCGATCTCCATCACCCGGCCCGTGAACGACTCGGCGACCACCAGCCGCGTGCGCGCAGCGTCGACCGCGATCCCGTTCGGGAACCGCAGCGCCCCGCCGACCGGCCGCGCGACGCCGCGCGCGTCGACGTGGATCAGCCGCGTGGGCAGGTGCGCGTCGGCCGCGCCCGGCTCGGCGGCCGGGTCGGGCGCGCCGAAGTTGCCGGCGTAGAGGCTGCCGTCGCCGAGCACGACCATGTCGTTGACGGGCCCGCCGGCGACGCCGGAGAGGTCGGCGTGCACGACCGGCTCGGCCGCGCCGGGCGCCAGCCGCAGGATCCGCCGCTCCTCCATCGAGACCATCAGCAGGTCGCCGCCGGGCAGCCATCCGAGGCCGCCCGCGTTGCCCGGCGCGACCGCCACGTCGGTCACGTTCCCGTCCGGGTCCGCCCGGCAGACGCGCTTGGCGAACATGTCGGTGAACCACAGGCACCCGCCGTGCCACCGCGGGTTCTCGGGCCAGCTCAGCCCCTCGCCGATCCGCACTTCCGGCACGCTACCGCACGCCGATCGGCGCTAGCTGCTCACGAAGTTGAGCACCCTCCCGGGAACGAAGATCACCTTGTGGACCCGATCTTCCGCGAGGTGGTTGGCGATGCCCGAATCGGCCTCGGCCGCCGCGACGACGGCATCCTGGTCGGCGTCGTCGGGCACCGTCACGCTGCCGCGCCGCCGCCCGTCGACCTGCACCGCGACCTCGACGGTCGACGTGCTGAGGAGCGCCGGGTCCGCCACCGGGTACGGCTCGTAGGTCAGGGACGACGAGTGCCCCATGGCCTCCCACAGCTCCTCGGCGATGTGCGGCGCGAACGGGGCGAGCAGCAGCACGAGCGGCTCGGCGACCTCGCGGGCGACACCGGCGTCGGGATCGGCCTGCTGCAGGCGCCGCACGAGCGTCATCAGCAGCGGTATGGCCGTGTTGAGACGGAGGCGCTCGAGATCGTCGCGCACCTCGGCGATCGTCCGGTTCAGGAGGCGACGGTCGGCCAGCGTCGCCGGCCCGTCGTGGACGCGCAGCGCCCCGGTCTCCTCGTCGACGAGCAGGCGCCAGGTCCGCTGGAGGAACCGGCTGATGCCGAGGATGCCGTGCGTGCTCCACGGCCGGTCCTGCTCGATCGGCGCCAGGAACGACTCGTACAGCCGCAGCGCGTCGGCGCCGTGCTCGGCGTAGATGACCTCCGGCGAGATCCCGTTCTTGAGGCTCTTGCCCATCTTCCCGAACGTGCGCTCGACGGGACGGCCTTCGAAGAGGAACACCCCGTCGCGCTCCTCCACCCGCGCGGCGTCGACGTAGGCGTCGGGCCCCTCGGTGAACGCGTCGGCCAGCACGTAGCCCTGGTTGACGAGCCGCTGGAAGGGCTCGGGCGAGGACACGTGCCCGAGATCGAAGAGGACCTTGTGCCAGAAGCGGGCGTAGAGCAGGTGGAGCACCGCGTGCTCCGCGCCGCCGACGTAGAGGTCGACGCCACCCGCCTGCTTGCCGCCCATCCAGTAGCGCTCGATCTCGGGGGCCACGAAGGCCTCGTCGTTCGAGGGGTCGAGGTAGCGGAGGTAGTACCAGCACGACCCCGCCCACTGCGGCATCGTGTTGGTCTCCCGGCGGTAGGTCCGGAGCCCGTCGCCGAGGTCGAGCTCGACGTCGAGCCACTCGGTGGCGCGGGCCAGCGGCGGCTCCGGCATCGCGTCCGGATCCTCGGAGGCCGTCGGCACGAAGTCCTCGAGCTCGGGAAGCAGGACCGGGAGGCTCTCCACCGGCAGCGCCCGCGCCTGCCCGTCGGCGTCGTAGACCACCGGGAACGGCTCGCCCCAGTACCGCTGCCTGCTGAACAGCCAGTCCCGCAGCTTGTACGCCGTGCGCCAGGTGCCGTGGCCGCTCGCCACGAGGGTCTCGCCGACCGCGGCCGCGGCGGCGGCCGGGCCGAGGGGCTCCGGATGCCCCGGGAGCGCGACCGTGCCCGCGTCCTCGCCGCCGGTGAACGCGCACGGCCACGTGCTCGCGGGCGCGTCGGGGTCGAGGCCGTGCTCGCCGAGCCACGCGACCGGCGGCCGCACCGCCGCGATCACCTCGATGTCGTTGCCCTTCGCGAACCGGAAGTCGCGGTCGTCGTGCGCCGGCACGCCCATGACGGCGCCGCTGCCGTAGCCGGCGAGCACGTACGCCGCGACGAACACCGGGATCCGGGCGCCGGTCAGCGGATGGGTCGCGTGGAGACCGGTGAAGGCACCGGTCGCCTCGCGGCTGGTCTTCCGCTGACGTTCGGAACGGGCGAGCGCGGCGGCCCGGTACTCGAGCGCTTCCTCGGCGATCGTGCCGGCGCCGCCGTCGAGCAGCGGGTGCTCGGGGGCGACCGCGACGAACGTCACGCCGAAGATCGTGTCCGGCCGCGTGGTGAACACCTCGATCTCCTCGCGGTCGCCGACGGCGAACCGGACGTCGAGCCCCCGGCTCCGGCCGACCCAGTTGCGCTGCATCGTCTTCAGCGCCGCCGGCCAGTCGAGGCCGTCGAGGTCGTCGACGAGCCGGTCGGCGTACTCGGTGATCCGCATCATCCACTGCCGCAGCGGGCGGCGGACGACGGGAAGGCCGCCCTGCACGCTGACGCCGTCGCTCGTGACCTCCTCGTTCGCGAGGACCGTGCCGAGCATCGGGCACCAGTTCACCTCGACCTCCGCGAGGTACGCGAGCCGGCTCCGATCGAGCACGGCGCGACGCGTGCCGGCGTCGAGGAGCGCCCACGAGCCCTCCTCGGGGACCCGGTCTCCGCGCTCGTACGCCGCGACGAGCTCGCCGATCGGCCGCGCGGCACCGCGCTCCTCGTCGTAGTAGGCGTTGTGGAACTCGAGGAACATCGCCTGCGTCCAACGGAAGAACTCGACGTCCGTCGTGCTCACCGCCCGCCGCGGATCGTGTCCGAGGCCTATCCGCCGCAGCTGCGTCCGCATCGCGGCGATGTTCTCGGACGTCGTCTCGGCCGGATGCCGGCCGTGCTCGGCGGCGAAGCGCTCGGCCGGCAGGCCGAACGAGTCGTAGCCCATGGCGTGCAGCACGTTGAAGCCGCACATCCGCTTGAACCGCGCGTACACGTCCGTCGCGATGTAGCCGAGCGGGTGCCCGACGTGCAGCCCCGACCCGCTGGGGTACGGGAACATGTCGAGCACGAACATCGGCTCGAGCCGCGCGCGGTGGCCGTTGGGCTCGGCGAGGTCTCCACCGGGGTTCGGGGTCATGAAGGTCCCCTCGTCCTCCCAGCGCTGCTGCCACTTCAGCTCGATCGCCTCGGCGCGCAGCGCGTCGTAGCGGAACGGCGTCTCCCTCTCGCTCATGGTGACCACGGCCGATCCGGGAACGACAGGACGACACGCGCCCGCCCGACGGCGACGGAGAAGTCGCCGATCTCCCGCCGCGTCCTGAGCAGCGGTCCGTCGGCGAAGGGAAAGCCCTTCGGGATCGGCGCCGGGAGCCCGATCGCGTGCCTGAGCCGCATCTCGATGCGCGCCTGGTGCGGCCGCCAGTCGTTGACGTCCAGCCAGGCGCGTGCGTCGGCGACGGCCATCGAGCGCACCCCGATGCCGAGCCCCTTCAGCGCCTCGACGGCGACGAGGGCGATCGTGTGCGCCCGGGCGATCCCCGCTCGCCGCGCGCCGTCGACCTCCGCCCAGACCGTGCGCGTGCCGCGCGGCAGCGAGGCGCCGTCGGCGAGCACGTGGAGGTGGCCGTCCGCCTCCTCCGTGACGTCCACCACCTGCCGCCCTTCGATCGTGCCGCGATCGCCGGCCATGCCCTCGATCGACGCCCGGAACGGCGAGCCCGAGAGCACGACGCCGGCGGACTCCACGCGCACCACCGTGGCGCGACCGTGGAACAGGCTGGGGCGAGCCGCGAGACCGGACTGCCCGACCAGGCCGCGTGGCCCGCTAGAGGAGGCGCCCAAGGCGAGCACCTCCGTCAAACGCTACGTCGTGATCGACCGCGACGCCGGCCTGCGCAGGGCCGACCGCACGGAACCAATCCGCTCGGTGATGCATGTTCGGGCTCCCGGATTCGACTGGGCTATTTACGGAAAATCAGCCGCTGGAGCGATCCCGTGTGGAAGCGCGCAGCGGAACATCAATCGCTTCACACATAACCACACGCGCAGTCCTGATGCAAGGAGAGCGTTTAACGCACAAGGCCGTAGATACGAGATCTACGGCCAAGGCGGATTGATGTTCCGCGTATGTCGCGGCGAGCCGTAAGCCCGGGTGCCCTGTAAGGGGAACCAACTGCGCGGACTGTACCACGCGATGCAAGAACACGGAAGATGCGGACACCCAGAATCGTCGACGTGTATGAACCCGGATCTGCGGTTAGGATGCGCCGCCCTCGCCCGAAACTCGAGTTAGCGAATTACTGTGAAGCCGAACAACAGTCGACTGAAAACAAGAGTAAGACTTCTCGATCTTCTCTCGCAGCCCGGCCCGTTCACGCGCGCGACACGAACCGCGGCGGGCCTCGGGCCGGGCGTCTCGAACCGTGCCGAGCCGCAGCTCGCCGCCTCCGGCGTGATCAGCGTCGGGGACGACGGCACCTGGGAGCTCGGAGCGAAGTACGGGCGGATGCTCGCGTTCTCGGCGACGCGAGAGCGGCTCCGGGGGGCGCTCGTGCATCCCGACGGCAGGCTCATCGGCGACACGGTCCGTCAGGCGGGGATCTCCCCCCGCCGCGGGCAGCGGACCTCCCCGACGCGATACCGCGACACGGCCACCGCCATGGTGACGGAGCTGCTCGAGCGGTACCCGTCGAAGGCGCCGCTCGTGGGCTGCGTGGTCGCGTGGCCCGCCGCGATCGAGCAGGCGACCGGCGAGCCCAAGCGCTTCGAGGGCGAGAGCCGGCAGAAGCTCCGGGTCCGGGCGGCCTTCGCCGAAGCCATCGAGCGCGCGAGCAGGGTGTCGGGGGTTCCCGTGCAGGTGCTCAACGACGCCGACGCCGAGGCGCTGGGAGAGACCCATTTCGGCGTGGCGCGCGGCAAGTCCGTCGTGCTGCTGGTGAAGCTCTGCGGCGGCGTCGGAGCCGCCCTCGTCGTCGACGGCCGGCGACACGCCGGCGCGTTCAACGAGTCGGGGGAGCTGGGTCATCTCGCGATCTCGGAGCACGACCGGTTCGAGCTGACCGGCTCCGACTGCAGCTGCGGCGCCAAGGACCACCTCGAGTGCTTCGCCTCGGGCAAGGCCATCATCGACGCCTGCTTCCCGCGCGACCGGACGGGGAGCTACAACGACCTGATCGCCGAGCTCGAGGAGGGCGAGCTCAGCTACGACAGGGCGAACCTCCTCGTCAACGTGGGCAAGGTCGTCGGCCGCGCCCTGCGGCCGGCCGCGATCCTCCTCGACCCGGACGCGATCGTCCTGGCCTCGGTGCCGCACCGGCAGGAGCTCCTCGACGGCCTCAGGAGCGAGCTGTTCGAGGGGCTGTCGTTCAACGTGAACCGCGTCGACCTCAGGCTGGGGACGTCGCCCGGGGACGGCGGCGATCTGACCATGCTCCGCGGTGCCGGGCATCTGGCCAGCCAGACGTACGTGCTCCCGGGCCTCCGGGAGGACCTCCTGCCGGAACGTCCGTGACGAGCGGCGAGCGTGCGGGCGGCGGTGCGCAACCGTGTGCAGCCGGCACTCGCGTGCGTGCGCGCGTACGCACGCGCGCGTAGAGTCGCCCGATGCCCTCGCTCACGCGCCTCCTCCCCGTCCTCGCCGTCGCCGCCGCCCTGCTGCTCCCCGCGGGCGCGGCGCAGGCCAAGGTCGTCGACTGCAACGTCTACTCCGACTTCCCGAACCTGAAGATCTCGTCGGCGCGCGGGCTCACGTGCGCGGCCGCGGTCAAGGTGATGAAGGCCTACAAGGGCGACATCTCCTACCGGTTCAAGGTGCCGCAGGGCTTCACGTGCACGCGCGTGAGCGGCGGCCAGTTCGGCGGCCAGTGGCGCTGCGTCAACCGCGCGAAGGCGTTCCGCTTCGAGTTCGCCGACTAGCCCTTCGCCGGATCGGCCGGGTCGCGCTCCTGGACGCCGTGGGGCGCGCCGTACTCGGCGAGCAGCTCGAGGAACGGGACGGCGTCGAACGCCTCCGGCCCGAGCACGCCGGCGCCCGACCACACGCCCTCGGCGAGCAGCTCCATCGCGATCACCGGGTTGATCGCGGTCTGCCAGACCACGGCCTGCGAGCCGTCCTCGCGCATCGTCCGCTCGTTGTCGACGACGTGGTAGACGTAGCTCGCCTTCGGCGCGCCGTCCTTCCCGGTGCCCCGGATCAGCGTGCCCGCGCACGTGCGGCCGCGCATCCGGTCGCCGAGGCCGGCCGGGTCGGGCAGCAGCGCCGCGACCAGGTCGCGCGGGGCGACCCGCGCGCCGCGGACGTCGACCGGCCGCACCGAGTCGAGGCCGAGCTTGTGCAGCGTCTTGAGGATCGCGATGAACTCGTCGCCGAGGCCGTACTTGAACGTCACCCGCGCGGCGTCGACCCAGCGCGGCATGAGCACGACCTCCTCGTGCTCGACGTTGACGCACTCGATCGGGCCGATGCCCTCCGGGAACGTGAAGACCTCGGGCTCGGAGAACGGCTCGGTGACGTAGAAGCCGCGCTCGCGCTCGTAGATCAGCGGCGGGTTCAGGCACTCCTCGATCGTGGTCCAGATCGAGAACGTCGGCGCGAACTCGTAGCCCTCGACCACGAGATCGGCGCCGTCGCGCACGCCGAGCTCGTCGATCGTGTCGAAGAGGTGATCGGCGGCGTAGCGCGCGGCGACGTCGGAGAAGCCGGGCTCGACCCCGATCCCGACGAGCGCGAGCCGGCCGGCGGCCTCCCAGCGGGCGGCGTCGGCGAACTGCGCGTCGCCGAGCATCACGCCGGTCTGCTCGTAGGGCTTGTCGGGGTGGCGCTCGGACAGCGTCATCGCCATGTCGAGGTACGTCGCCCCCGCGTCGAACGCGCCCTGGAAGATCGCCGGGTTCAGGCGCGGGTCGCAGGCGTTGAGGATCAGGTCGGCGCCGACGTCCTCGGCCAGCGCCGCGACGGCCGCCGGGTCCGAGGCGTCGAGCGCCCGCGCCTCCATCCGGTCCGGCCGGTCGATCCGGTCCAGCGCCGCCTGCGCGCGCCCCTGGTCGATGTCGGCGAGGACAAGGTGCTCGAAGAACGAGCGGCGCCGGGCGATCGCGGCGACCGCGGCTCCGACACCGCCCGCACCGGCAATGAGGATCCGCATCGCCGGGACGCTAGCTGACTACGATGGCGCTGTGCGGCGGGTCGTGACGCCGCATGCCTGTCCCACCACAGGAGGAGCCCCACCCCATGTCGGTCCCGTCGCCCGCCCGGCTGCTCGCCGGCGCCGTCCTGCTGCTCGCCACCGCGCTCGCCGTCGCCGCCGTTCCCGCGACCGCCGGCGCCAAGACCCACTGGCTCTGCCGCCCCGGGCTGGCCCCCAACCCGTGCACGCCCGGCCTGTCGACCACCGTCTACTCCCCGACGAGCGAGGTGGTGCGCGTCGACGAGCCGAAGCCCGACGCGAAGCTCACCGCCGACTGCTTCTACGTCTACCCCACCGTCTCGGACCAGAAGACCACGCTCGCGAACTTCGACGTCGATCCCGTCCTGCGCTCGATCGCGCTCTACCAGGCCGCGCGCTACTCCCAGCACTGCCGCGTCTTCGCGCCGACCTACCGGCAGGTGACGACGGCGACCCTGAACTCGACCGGCACCGAGACCCCCGCGCAGCTGGCGACCGGCCTGTCCGACGTCCGCAAGGCGTTCGCCGACTACCTCGCGCACGACAACAAGGGCCGGCCGTTCGTGCTGATCGGCCACTCGCAGGGCTCGTTCCTCCTGCGCCAGCTGGTCGCCAAGGACGTCGACCCGAAGCCCGCCGTCCGCAAGCGGCTGCTCTCGGCGATCCTGCTTGGCGGCAACGTGCTCGTCAAGAAGGGCTCCGACCGCGGCGGCGACTTCGCCCACGTGCCGGCCTGCCGCAGCACCACGCAGCTCGGCTGCGTCGTCGCGTTCTCGACGTTCGACGCGCCGGTCCCGGCCGACGCGATCTTCGGCCGCGCGCCCGCCGGCCGGCAGGTCCTCTGCACGAACCCCGCGTCGCTGCGCGGCGGAAGCGGCGAGGTCGACGCGATCTTCCCGAGCGCGCCGTTCGCCCCGGGCAGCACGATCGCCGCCGGCATCGGGCTCCTGGGCCTCAAGCAGCCGACCCCCGCGACCACCTGGGTCAGCCTCCCGACGGCCTACCGCACGCACTGCTCGGCGGAGAACGGGGCGCACGTGCTGCAGGTCACGTCGGTCCCGGGCGCGCAGGTCGCGAAGGCCTCGCCGACCCCCGCCTGGGGACTGCATCTGATGGACGTGAACATCGCGCTCGGCAACCTGGTCGACCTCGTGGGCTCCGAGGCCACGGCGTACGCGAAGCGGGGCTGAGCCCCGCCCGCCGGAACGACCGGGGCCCGGCGACGTGCCGGGCCCCGATCCACCTTCACCGCGCGGCGCCACCCGACACCGCGCGCCTCAGGCCCTCGCCTTCGTCGTGCCGGCCTTCACCGTCACGGTCTTCTTCGTGACCTGCGGCTTGCCGCCGGTCGGCGTGAACGTCGTGGTGATCAGCACCTTGAGCGTCTTGGCCTGCTTCAGGGCGGCGAGGCCGGCCTTGGTGAACTTGACCGTCACGTGCACCGTGCCCGCCTTCTTGCGCGTCGTGGTGACCCGCCCGAGCGTCACCTTCTTCGTCTTGCCCTTGACCTTGTAGGACGACGTCGCGACGGCCACGAGCTTGCCGCCCGTCGCGATCGTGACCGCCACGCCGAGGGCCTTCTTCGACCCCGTCAGCGTGACCTTGCCGAGCTTCGCCGGGATCAGGACCGGCTTGGGCGCCACGACCGGGGCCGCGACCGGCGCGGGCGCCGCCGTGGTGGTGGTCGTGGTCGTCGTCGCGGTCTGCTCGGGCTCGGCCGGCGTCTCCTCCGGGAACAGGTCCGGAGCCTCCAGGTCGCCCGGGTTGCAGAACTCGCCCGTGAAGAACGTGCTCCCCGGGACGCAGCGCCACATGCTCGGGTTGGTGACGCTCGGCGCCAGCCGGATCTTCGTCGCCTGCTCGAAGGCATAGCCGTAGGCGAGGAGCTTGTCCTCGCTGTAGGCCGGGCCCACGAACGTGACGCCCTGCGGGTCGTGGTTGGCCGAGAACCCGGCCGGGACCGTCAGCACCGGGTAGCCGGCCCGGTCGGCGATCCCGACCAGCGCGTTCCCGCTCGGCACCGCGATGACGTCGAAGTCGTCGCTGGTGTCGCCGCTCGTGCCGTTGTTGAGGATCGTGTCGATCAGCGCGGCGTTGGACGCCTTGCCGGTCGACAGGTTCGTGAGGTAGGTCGACGCCGTGCCCGAGTCGGACAGGTCGACGGCCTGGGCGGTGGTCAGCTCGCCCTGCTGGTACTTCAGCCCTTCGTCCGCGTGCGCGGCGTTGTAGTCGATGATCTCCTGGAGCGAGCCGGCGCCGCCGCCGTTGGTCCCGCCCAGGTAGGTGTTCAGGTCACGCTTGAACTCGGTCCCGACGATGCTCGCCGGGTTCGGGCTCGGCGTTCCGACCGTCTTGACCACGTTCGTGGTGCCCAGGCCGGTCAGGGCCGTCAGCACCGACGGGTACGGCGCCGTCGAGCTGTTGGTCACCGCGACCCGCTTGCCGCTCAGCGCGGTCGTCGTCATGTTGACCAGGTAGTTCGGCACCACCGGCGAGCCGGCCGTGGCCGAGTCGTCGGGATCGCTCCCGGCGATGGCCTGCATCTGCAGGGCGGCGTCGTACACCGTCCGCGTGATCGGCCCCGGGGAGTCCTGGGACTTGGCCACCGGGAGCACGCCCGTGCGGCTGACCCGCCCGACCGTCGGCTTCAGCGCCACCACGCCGGCGGTTCCGGCCGGAGCGATCATCTGCGCCGTGTCCGTCGACGTCTCCATGCCGACGGTCATCGCCGCCAGGCCGGTGGCCGTCGCCGTGGTCGCACCGGCGGACGAGCCGCCGGGGTTGGTGTCGGTGTTGGACGCCAGCAGCACCTGGCCGCCGAGCGACGAGTAGCCCTCGGTGATGTTCGAGCTGAACAGCCCGTTGAGCTCGGTGACGTTCGTCTTGCCGAGGATGATCGCCCCGGCCGCCTTGAGCTTCGCGACGATCTTCGAGTCCACCGTCGGCTTCGAGCTCTGCAGAGCGATCGAGCCGCCCGTCGTCGCCAGCCCCTTCGCGTCGATGCTGTCGGTGAGCAGCACCGGCAGGCCGTGCAGCCGCCCGCGGGGGCCGTCGGCCGCCCGCTCGGCGTCGAGCGCCTTGGCCTCCTCGATCGCGTTCGGGTTGATCGAGCGCACCGCCTGCGTCGCGGGGCCCTCGGCGTTCGTCGTCGCGATCCGCGCGAGGTACGCCTTGGTCAGCGTCTCCGCCGACAGCGTGCCCGCGTTCATCCGGTCCTCGAGGCTCTTGGCCGACTCGGTCTCCAGGGAGAACGGCAGGTCCGGCGCGGTGCCGACCTTGGCCATGAGCGTGTCGTAGTCCGGGTTGCAGGCGCCGCGGTCCGCGTGCGGCGGAGCCGGCACCGTCTTCGCGCAGCGGTACATGCTCGGGTTGACCTGGCTGACCGGCTTGCGGAGCTTCGTGCCCTGCTCGATCACGTAGGCCACGCCGATGAGGTCACGCTCGTCGTACGCGCCGCCGTTGACCGAGATGCTCAGGGCACGGCGCTGCGTGTCGCTGTAGCCCATCGGGATCGTGAGCTGCGGGTAGCCGGCGCGTGCGCCCGACGGGACCGAGCCGAGGATCGCGATGAAGTCGTCGCTCGTGTCGTCCGGCGTGTCGTTGGTCATCATCCGGTTGATGGCCAGGTGCGTCTCGTACTTGCCGTCGACGAGGCCCTGCCGGTAGGCCACCGACGCCGCCGAGTCGTCGCTGACGTCGATCGCCGCCGACGACGTGTGCGTGCTGTTGCCGA
>Ga0164241_10003119_pt1 | contig 17126 bp, 17 predicted proteins | sample OricomyardsoilBY_FD_108780 | JGI IMG/M metagenome (GOLD analysis project Ga0164241, IMG submission 108780) | Backyard soil microbial communities from Emeryville, California, USA - Original compost - Back yard soil (BY) | ecosystem: Environmental > Terrestrial > Soil > Unclassified | place: USA...
CGCCGACACGATCACCCGGCCGCCGCGCGACGGCGAGAGCGTCACCCCGCGCCGCCGCATCCGCTCCCCCTCCGGGCGGTCGGGCTCCAGCCGCCGCCGGGCGACCACGGCGCGCAGCACCTCGTGGAGCTCCATCGTCGCGAAGGCGGCGCCCGCGCAGCGCCGGATCCCGCCGCCGAACGGGAGCCAGCCCGGCGGGCTGCGGACGCCGAGGAACCGCTCGGGCCGGAAGGCGGTCGGGTCCGGCCAGAGCTCCGGGCGGCGGTGGGCGAGGTAGAGACAGGGCGTGACGTGGGTCCCGATCGGGAGCCTGTAGCCGCCGAGCTCGTACGGCACCGCCGCCTTGCGCGGCGTGATCGAGAGGACCGGCCGCGTCCGCAGCACCTCCTTCACGGTGGCCTCGAGATACGCGCCGGGCCGCTCGATGCGCCGGCCACCGGTCCGCAACGTCGCGCCCTGCTCGACCGCCTTCGCGACCTGGGCCGCCACCTCGTCCGCGGCGGACTCGGATGACAGCGGGCCGAACTTGACCTTCGGGTCGGCCGGATCGCCGGGTGCGAAGGCGGTCGGCACGAACTCGGCGAGCCCGTCGACGAACTCGTCGTAGATGTCGGCCAGCACGATCATCCGCTTGGGGGCGTTGCAGGACTGACCGCAGTTGCGCATCCGCGAGGTCGCGGTGGCCTTCACGGTCGCGGCCATGTCGTCGGTGTCCAGCACGAGCAGCGGGTCCGAGCCGCCCAGCTCCAGGACGGTCCGCTTGAGGTGCCGGCCTGCCTCCGCGGCGACCGCGATGCCCGCCTGCTCGCTGCCGGTGAGCGAGACGCCGGCGACCCGCGGGTCGGCCAGGATGCCCGGAACCTGCTTGCTGGACGCGAAGAGGTTCACGTACACGTCGTCGGGCACGCCCGCGTCGTGCAGCACCCGCTCGATGGCCGCGGCCGAGCGGGGGCAGATGGAGGCGTGCTTGAGCATGATCGTGTTGCCCAGCACCAGGTTCGGCGCCACGAACCGGGCGACCTGGTAGCAGGGGAAGTTCCACGGCATGACGCCGAGCAGCGGGCCGATCGGCTGCTTCACGATCACCGCGCTGCCGCCCTTGACCTCCATGGGCTCGTCGGCGAGCAGCTCGGGCCCGTTGTCCGCGTAGTAGTTGAAGATGTCGACGACGATGCCGATCTCGCCGCGGCCTTCGTTGATCCGCTTGCCCATCTCCAGCGTCATGATCTCGGCGAGCTCGTCGGTCCGTTCGGCGAAGATCTCCGCCGCGCGCGACACGATCTTGGCCCGCTCGGCGACCGACCGCCTGCGCCAGTCCTCGTAGCCGCGGTGCACGCGCTCGATCGCGGCCCGGACCTCGTCGTCGGTGGCGTTGGGGATCTCCTCGACGAGTTCGCCGGTCGCGGGGTTGGTGAGTGTGTACATGCCCCCATCGTAGTGCATACCGTATACAGGTCTCATCGTTTGGTCAGGGGTCACTCAGGGTACGAATCAGGGAGGTCACCGACGTCAGCCGCCCCCGCGGCGGAGAAGGTGGAGTCATGAGTACCACGACGACGAGTTTGTCCCGGCCGCGTACCGGCCGCATGATCGCCGGCGTTTGTGCCGGCCTGGCCGACCGCTACGGCTGGAGCCCACGCACCGTGCGGCTGCTGTTCGTGCTGTCCTGCCTGCTGCCCGGGCCGCAGTTCGTCATCTACCTGATCCTGTGGATGCTGATGCCGTCTCGGCCGTGACCTCCGGCGCGTGGTGCCCGCCGCGCATCGCCGAGGCGATCGCGGCGACCACGGCCATCGCGGCGGCCATGCCGAACACGATGACGATGCCGTGGTGGAACGGCCCGGACATCAGGTGCGGGAAGAACGTGTAGCCGGTCAGCGTGTGCTGCTGGGCCGCGGGCAGGTCGTGCAGTGCCGGGCCCAGCAGGTGCTCCATCGGGTTGTTGCCCAGGAACGTGGCGAACAAGGTGCTGACCGGCGGTAGCGACGCGACCTGGTGCGCGGTCTCCGCCGGCACCCCGTGCGCGGTGAGCCCGCTGGTCAGCACGGCCGGCAGCGACGAGGCGAGCCCGGACACCATCAGCGCGAAGAACACGCCGATCGACAGCGCCGTGCCGGAGTTCTGGAACGTCGAGCGCATGCCGGAGGCCACCCCGCGGTGTTCCGGCGGCACGCTGCCCATGATCGACGACGTGTTCGGCGCGGAGAACATGCCCTGCCCCAGGCCGCTGAGCAGCAACAACCCCGCGAACGCCGGGTAGCCGAAGTCGGTCGGCAGCAGGAGCAGGCCGAAGAACGCGGCGGCAACGAGCACCAGCCCGCCGGTGGCGAACAACCGCGCGCCGAACCGGTCGGACAGGAACCCCGACACCGGCCCGGCGAGCAGGAACCCGAAGGTCAGCGGCAGCATGAAGATGCCGGCCCAGAGCGGGGTGTCCTCGAAGTCGTACCCGCGCAGCGGCAGCCAGATCCCCTGCAGCCAGATGATCAGCATGAACTGCAGTCCGCCACGGGCGATCGCGGTGAGCAGTGCCGCGATGTTGCCCGCCGCGAACGCGCGCACCTTGAACAGCGAGAGCTTGAACATCGGCTCCGCCACCCGCGTCTCGATCATGCAGAACGCCACCAGCAGGGTGATGCCGCCGAACACCCCGGCCAGCACCATCGGGTTGCCCCAGCCGGTGACGCTGCCGCCGTAGGGCTGGATGCCGTAGGTGATCCCGGCGAGCAGGATGCCCGCGCCCGCGGCGGACGTGACGTTGCCCAGCCAGTCGATCCGGCCGCGCCGCCCGGACGACGTCTCGCGCAGGCTCAGGTAGGACCAGATCGTGCCCGCCACGGCCACCGGCACGCTCACCCAGAACACCGCCCGCCAGTGCACGACGGCAAGCAGCCCGCCGGCGAGCAGGCCGAGGAACTGCCCGGCCAGCGCGGTGATCTGGTTGATGCCGAGCGCCATGCCGCGCTGCCGGGCGGGGAACGCGTCGGTGAGGATGGCCGCCGAGTTCGCCGTCAGCATCGAGCCGCCGAACGCCTGCACGATCCGCCACAGGATGAGCCACAGCGCACCCGCACCGCCCATGAACGGGTCCAGCGACAGCGCGATCGACGCGATCGCGAAGATCAGGAACCCCATGTTGTAGATCCGGACCCGCCCGAACATGTCGCCGAGGCGGCCGAGCACGACCACGAGCACGGCCGACACCAGCAGGTAGCCGAGGATCATCCAGAGCAGGTAGCCGATGTTGCCCGGCGCGAGCGGATCGAGGCCGATGCCGCGGAAGATGGCCGGCAGCGAGATGATCACGATGGAGGCGTCCATCGTGGCGATCAGCACGCCCAGGGTGGTGTTGGACAGGGCGATCCACTTGTAGTTCGGTCCGGCGGCTCGGTCTGCGCCCCTCCTCACAGCCTTTCCGCCAGCCGGTCGAGCAGCGGCAGCACGGCGGCGAGCCTGCGGCGCTCGGCGGGGCTGAACTCGGCGTCGAGCACCTCGGCCAGCAGTTGCTCCGACTCCGACCGCCGCTCCCGCAACAGCGCGCGCCCCCGTTCCGTGATCGTCATGACCGCTCGCCTGCCGTCGAAGGCGTCCTGGCCGCGGGCCACGAGCCCGCGCTCCTCGAGCGCGGCGAGCGTGGCCGCCATCGCCTGCGGGCGCACGTGTTCCAGCTCCGCCAGCGACCCCGGCGAGTCGGCCCCCTCGGCGAGCCGGGCGAGCACCGACACCCCGGACAGCGAGATCTCGCCGACCGTGTGCGCCTGCCGCAGCCGCCGCGTGATCCGGCCGACCGCCAGCCGCAGCGCGGCACCCAACTCGGCGCCCTCGACACTGTCCTGCTTCACAAGTACTAACAATAGACTTATCAACCAACCTGAACTATGTCACCGCACCGAGATCGGTGCGTCACCCAGCGAGGCCGCGTGGCGGCGCGTCGCGGGCTGACACCCGTCGTCGCTGGTAGGTACGATCCGGGCGTGCCAGGGTCGAGTCGTGGTAGCGGAGCGCCGCAGCAGGAGCTGCGGTTCTGCCGGTCGGCCGACGGCGCCCGGATCGCCTACGCGCGCCACGGTTCCGGCCCGCCGCTCGTCATCGCGACGTGCTGGCTCTCGCACCTGCAGCACGACTGGCAGAGCCCGGTGTGGCGGCACTTCCTCGCCGACCTCGGCGAGTTCGCCACCATCATCCGCTACGACGAGCGCGGGCACGGGCTGTCCGACTGGGACGTGCGGGACTTCGGGCTGGAGGCGCGGATCGCGGATCTCGAGGCCGTCGTCGACGACGCCGGGCTGGACCGCTTCGCGTTGATGGCCATGTCGCAGGGCGGGCCACCGTCGATCTCCTACGCGGCGCGGCACCCGGGGCGGGTCTCGCGGCTGCTGTTCTACGGCAGCTACGCCGCCGCGTTCCGCGACCCCACGCCCGAGGCGCTCGAGCTGGACGCGGCCTTCGAGGCGCTGATCAAGGTCGGCTGGGCGCGCCCGGACTCCGTGTTCCGCCGCGTGTTCACCTCGATGATGATCCCGGGCGCCACCGAGGAGCAGATGACCTGGCTCGACGAGCTGCAGCGGGTGTCGACCTCGGCCGAGAACGCGCTGGGCGCCCGGCGGCAGCGCAAGCGCGCCAACGTGGTCGACCTGCTGCCGGGGCTGGACTTCCCGACGCTCGTCCTGCACTCGCGTGACGACCGGATGAACGACTTCGAGGACAGCCGCCACCTCGCGTCGGCGATCGCGGGCGCGCGGCTGGTCGTGCTGGAGAGCGCCAACCACATCGTGCTCGGTGACGAGCCGGCGTGGCAGGTGTTCCGCGACGAGGTCCGCACGTTCCTCTCCCCCGACCGGCAGGCCACGCCCGCGCCGTCGGCCATCGACGCCGCGGCCGTGCTCTCGCCGCGGGAGCTCGACGTGCTGCGCCTGGCCGCCGAGGGGCAGGACAACGCCGCCATCGCCGAGGCGCTGACGCTGTCCGTCCGCACCGTCGAGCGGCACCTGCACAACACGTACGCGAAGCTCGGCATCCAGGGCAAGGCGGCCCGCGCCGCCGCGGTGGCCCGCCTGCTCAGCCGCGCCTGACTCGCCGCACCGACTACGCGTAACTACGTAGCGGCCGCGCTCCGGCCGGTGTGTTTTTGCGTGCACGCGCCGACGCGGGAAAGGCCGCCGCGTTCGTAGTTTTTCTGCATGACCACGACAGAAGCCACGGGCTTCCTCCGGATCGCGGACGAGTCCGACGCCACCCGCCGCCTCTTCGACAACGACGTCGCACAGGTCGGCCACGTGATGAACCTGTCCCGCGTGTGGGCACACCAGCCGGAGCTCCACGGTGGACTGTTCGAGCTGATGAACAAGGCCGCACGGGCGGCTTCCCTTTCCTTCCGCCAGCGCGGCGTCCTCGTCGTCGCCTGCGCGGCGACCTTCGGTGACGCCTACTGCTCGCTGGCCTGGGGCAAGAAGCTCGCCGACGTCTCCGACCCCGATCTGGCCGGCGACGTGGTGCGCGGCGACGACTCGCGGCTCGACGCGACCGAGCGGGCGCTCGCCGGCTGGGCGCGGGCGATGACGCGGGCGCCCAGCGCCACCGTGGCCGCCGACCTCGAGCCCTTGCGCGCCGCGGGCTACGACGACGCGCAGATCCTCGCGATCACCCTGTTCGTCTCGCTGCGCCTCGCGTTCGCCGCCGTCAACGACGCGCTGGGCGTGCTCCCCGACCGCGTGCTGCTCGAGCACGCCCCAGAACCGGTCCGCGCCGCCGTCACCTACGGGCGACGCGGCTGACACCCCACCAGGTTTACCCCCAAGAAGGAGAAAGGTCGTCATGACCACCACCGAGAACACCACCCGCAACGGCGTCGACACGACGACCCTCTTCGCCACGCTCGATGCGGTGAAGGGCGATCCCGAGATCGCCAAGTTCCAGTTCCGCGCCACCAACCGGTGGGTCAGCGGCACGCACAACCGCACCACCATCCACGACTTCCACGGCGCCAAGCAGGAGATGGCCCACCGCGAGGCCTTCACCTTCGACGCGGACCACCCGCCGGTGCTGGTCGGCTCAGACCAGGGCCCGACGCCCGTGGAGTACGTGCTGCACGCGCTGGCCGCCTGCCTGACCGCCGGCATCGCGAACGTCGCCGCCGCCCGCGGGATCAACCTCACCGAGGTCTCCTCGACCGTCGAGGGTGACATCGACCTGCTCGGCATCCTCGGCCTGGACGAGCACGTCCGCAACGGCTACCAGGGCATCAAGGTCAGCTTCGTGCTGCGCGGCGACGACCCCGAGAAGCTGCGCAAGGTCGTCGAGCAGTCCCGCCGCCGCTCGGCCGTCTACGACGTCGTCACCAACGGCGTGCCCGTGTCGATCGAGGTCGACGCCGGCTGAGGGCCCACCTGCACCCGCCGGGCCGGTCCGGTCCGACCCGGCCCGGCGGGCCATCACTTCGAACTCCCCGGAGCTTTCCGTGCTTACCACTGACACCGTCGTCATCGGTGCCGGCCAGGCCGGCCTCGCGGCCAGCCGCCGGCTCACCGAACACGGCCGCGACCACGTCGTGCTCGAGCGCTCCCGCGTGGGCCTGCGCTGGCGGGACACGTGGGACTCCCTGCACCTGCTGACCCCGAACTGGCTGAACGCGCTGCCGGGCAGGCCCTACCGCGGCCCGGACCCCGACGGGTTCACCCCGGCCGCCGCGTTCGCCGACGAGCTGGCGGACTACGCGCGGTCGTCCGGCGCACCCGTCGAGGAGCACGCCGCCGTCGAGCGGGTGGCCCGGCGCGGCGCCGGCTTCGAGGTCGTCACCACGCGCGGCAGCTGGCAGGCCGCGAACGTCGTCGTCGCCACCGGCTGGACCGACCGGCCGGCGATCCCGGCCACGACCGCGGCGGTGTACCAGGTGGCGCCGCGCGACTACCGCAACCCGGGCTCGTTGCCGGACGGCGGCGTGCTGGTCGTCGGCGCCTCGGCGACCGGTGTGCAGCTCGCCGAGGAGCTGCGGGTCGCGGGCCGGGACGTGACGCTCGCGGTCGGCGGCCACTCCCGCCTGCCGCGCAGCTACCGCGGCCGGGACATCTACGTCTGGCTCGACCGCCTCGGCGTGCTCGGCCGCACGATCGACTCGATGCCCGACCCGGTCCGCGCCCGGCGCGAGCCGTCGGCACAGCTCATCGGCCGCCCCGGCCACCAGCTCGACCTCGCCACCCTGGCCGCGGGCGGCGTACGCCTCGTCGGCCGGGTCCGCGGCGTCGACGGCCACCGGGTGCGCCTGGCCCCCGACCTGCCGGCGAACGTCGGCGCGGCCGACCACAGGCTGGGCCGCCTGCTCGCCCGCATCGACCGGCACGTCGAGACCTCCGGGCTGCGCGCCGAGGTCGGCGAGCCGGCGCCGGTGCGCGCCGTGACGCTGCCGCACCCGGTCGACGAGCTGGACCTGCGCGCCGCGGGCGTCCGCTCGATCATCTGGGCGACCGGCTACCGGCGTGCCTACCCGTGGCTGCGCGTGCCGGTGCTCGACGCGCACGGCGAGATCCGCCACCGCCGCGGCCGCACCCCCGTGCCGGGCCTGTACGTGCTCGGCCAGCGCTTCCAGCACCGGCGCAGCTCGAACTTCATCGGCGGCGTCGGCTGCGACGCGGCCTTCGTCGCCCGCCACATCGCCACCCGCCCGACCCAGGAGCCCACCCGTGTCCGATAACCAGTCCTACGACGCCGTGATCGTCGGCGCCCGCGTCGCCGGCGCCGCCACCGCCATGCTGCTGGCCCGCTTCGGGCTGCGTGTCCTGCTCGTGGACCGCGGCAGGCCGGGCACCGACACGATGTCCACCCACGCGCTGATGCGCGGGGGCGTGCTGCAGCTGTCCCGCTGGGGACTGCTCGACGCGGTGGTCGCCGCCGGCACGCCACCCGTGCACCGGACGACGTTCCGCTATGCGAGCGAGGTCGTGCCGGTGACCTTGAAGCCGTCGTTCGGCGTGGCCGCGCTGTACGCGCCACGGCGCACCGTGCTCGACCCGATCCTCGTCGACGCCGCGGCCGCCGCGGGCGCCGAGGTCAGGTTCGGCGTCGCGGTGTCGGGCGTGACCCGCGCCGCCGCGGGCCGCGTGACCGGCGTGTTCGGCCGGACCCGCGCCGGCCGGGCGTTCCAGGCGTCCGCCCGGGTCGTCATCGGCGCCGACGGCATCCGGTCGACCGTGGCCGATCTGGTCGGCGCGGCGACCGAGCGCACCGGCTCGTCGGTGGCGGCGGTGACCTACGGGCACTGGACGGGCCTGGACACCGACGGCTACGAGTGGAACTTCCGCCCTGGCGCGTCGTCCGGCGTGGTGCCGACGAACGACGGGCAGGCGTGCGTGTACGCGAGCGCGCCCCCGGACCGGATCGGCCGCGGCGGGCTCGAGCCGCTGACCAGGATCGTGGCCGAGTCGTCCCCGCAGCTGGCGCAGCGCCTCGCCGACGCGGTCCCGACCGCCGCGCTGCGCACGTTCACCGGCCACCGCGGCTTCGTGCGCCGGTCGTGGGGCCCGGGGTGGGCGCTGGTCGGCGACGCCGGGTACTTCAAGGACCCGCTCACCGCCCACGGCCAGACCGACGCCCTGCGCGACGCGGAACTGCTGGCCCGCGCGCTCGTGTCGGTCGCGGGCGGCGCCGCCGAGGCGGACGCGCTGGCCGACTACCAGCGCACCCGCGACGAGCTGTCGACGACGTTCTTCGAGCTGACCGACGTGATCGCCGGCCACCGGTGGACCGACGAGGAGATCCCCGTCGTGCAGCGACAGCTGAGCGCGGCGATGTCGGACGAGGTCAAGACCCTGTACGCGCTACCGCCCGTGCCCCCGGCCGTCCGGCTGGTCCACTGTGGATGATCGCGCGGTCAGAAGCCGTGCACGTACAGGCCGCGGCCCGGGGCGATCGGGCGGTTGCCCGCGGCCGGGTGCGGGCGGCGTGGCCGGGTGCTCGGGATGGCGGCCGGCACGCGTTCCTGGCGCCAGTAGACCGACAGCTCGGCGGCGCGGCCCGTACCCGCGGGCTGCGCGGTGCGCCGCTCACCGACCAGGCAGGCGAGCGCGATCATGCTCGCCGCGAGCCACAGGTTCAGCCAGTCGTTGACGGTGGTGAACGTGATCGGCGCGGCGCCGTCGGTGAGGACCATCGCGCCGCCGTAGTGCCACACGAAGTACACGACGCCACCGGCGATCAGGTACGTGCGCGCGCCGCGCGGGCTGCGGGCCGCGGCCAGGCCGGCGAAGCCGAGCGCCAGATGAACGGCGTCACCCGCCCCCATCGGACCACCGAGGCTCCCCGACGCCAGCCCGAGGACACCGGCGACGACGAACACCGCGGCGATGACCTCGACGGCGAGCCGTCCGGGATTCCAACGTGCCATGCGCCGATGATCCACTATGAGTGGCCCTTCTGTGGGGAGGAAACGCGGAAGTTTTACAACAGGTATGCCCGATCCGAAGTCGATCAACCCTCTTTCGGTCACCGAGTGTGTGGGGTGTTTCACCCGCGGCAGCCTTCCGTGGTGTGGAACGATTTCCGGGACGGAAAGGACTTCATGAGCACCTCGGGTACCGTGCCGGCCGACCGGGTGGTCGACACCGATCGCTATCCCCTGTCCGACCCCGATGACCCGGAGTGGCGCGCCGTCGTCGCCCGTACCCGCGCCGAGCTGGACGCGGTCGGCTGCTGCGTACTCCCCGACTTCGTCCGCCGGGACCTCCGCGCGGAGCTCGAGCAGGAGTGCGCCGAGATCGCGCCACTCGCGTACACCAAGACCGAGCGGGTCAACGCCTACAACATCGCGCTCGACACTCCCCTGCCCGCCGATCACCCCGGACGGGTGATCATGGAGCGCGGCAACGCGTTCGTGGCCCGGGACCAGATCCCCGCGGACACGATCGTCCACCGGCTCTACCGCAGCACGCTGTTCCAGCGCTTCGTGGCCGACTGCTTCGCGCTGCCCGACCTGCACGAGCTGGCCGACCCGCTGTCCGGCCTCACGCTCAACGTGATCGCGCCCGGCCGGGCGCACCCGTGGCACTTCGACACCAACGAGTTCACCGTCAGCATGCTCACCAGGCCCGCCGACGAGGGCGGCGTGTTCGAGTACTGCCCCAACATCCGCTCCGCCGACACGGAGAACCTCACCGACGTCGCCACCGTGCTGGCAGGTCGCGGCGAACACCTGGTCCGCAGGCTCGACCTGCGGCCCGGCGACCTGCAGCTGTTCCGCGGCCGGTACTCCCTGCACCGCGTCAGCACCGTGCGCGGCGACCGTGCGCGGCACACCGCGATCTTCGCCTACAGCGAGCGACCCGGCGTCCTGGGCAGCGCGGAACGGACCCGGCAGCTGTTCGGCCGCGTCCTGCCCGAGCACACCTCCGCCGCGTCCGTCCGGGGCGACCAACTGCTCGACTAGGGAACCGGCATGACCTTCGACTCGACCGGCAAACATTCGTTCGACGACGTCTACAGCGCGACCGACCCGCGCCCGTACTTCCGCACGCTGCGCGAGGTCGACTACCACCTGCCGCAGCTCGCCAAGCCGTACTTCGCGAAGCTCGTCGAGGAGCACCACGTGTCGACCGTGCTCGACGTCGGCTGCTCCTACGGCGTCAACGCCGCGCTGTACCGCTGCGACACCACGATGGACGAGCTCTACGCCTACTACGGGAGCGAGAAGGCGGCCGGACTCGACCGGGCCGCACTCGTCGCGCGGGACCGGGCGCGGCTGCGCGACAGCAGGGTCCGGTTCGTCGGCCTCGACGTGTCCGAGCCCGCGCTGGCGTACGCGACGGACGCCGGGTTCCTCGACGATGCCGTGTCCGCCGACCTGGAGAACGCCGGCCCGACGCCGGAGCAGAGCGCCGTGCTCGCCGGGGCCGACCTCGTCGTGTCGACGGGCTGCATCGGCTACGTGACCGAGCGGACCATCGCCCGCCTGGCCGACCTGCCCGGCAGGCGGCGGCCCGCGATGGCCCACTTCGTGCTGCGCATGTTCTCCTACGAGCCCGTCGCCGACGCGCTGGCCGTGCTGGGCTACGAGACCGTCGGCGAGCCCGGGCTGTTCCGGCAGCGCCGGTTCGCCTCGGCCCAGGAACAGGAGCAGATCCTGGACGCGATGCGCGCCAACGGCGTGACCCCGCACGAGCTCGAGACCGACGGCTGGCTCTGCGCCCAGCTCTACCTGTCCCGCCCCACCGACCCCCGAGGACGACAGTGACGACCGGACCGACGACCGGCCAGACGACCAGCCCGCGCACGTTCGACAACGAGGACCACCTTCCCAGGGTCCCCGTCCCCGACCTGGTGGACACCTGCGCCCGCTTCCTCGAGTGGTCCGCGCCGCTGCTCACCGACGAGCAACGCACCGAGACCGAGCGGACGGTCGAGGAGTTCCTCGCGCCGGGCAGCATCGCGCACGAGCTGCAGGCCGCTCTCGAGGCCTACGACCGGCGCCCGGACGTGGCCAGCTGGCTCGACGACTTCTGGTACTACCGCTACCTGGGCCGCCGGGACCGGATCGCGCTCAACGCCAACTTCTTCTTCCTGTTCCACGACACCGGCGAGGACCAGGCGACGCGGGCGGCCGGTCTCGCCGCCGCGGCCGTCGACTACAAGCTGCGCCTCGACGACGAGCAGATCCCGCCGGCCGTGGTGCGTGGCACGCCGCAGACCATGGTGCAGCACAAGTTCCTGTTCGGCGCCGACCGCGTCCCCGGTGCCGAGCTGGACTCGGTCCGCACGCCGTACAGCGCCGAGCACCCCGGCCCGGCCCGCGCGCGGCATATCGTCGTGTTCCACCGCAGCACGCCGTTCCGGCTGGACGTCCTCGACGCGGACGGCCGGCCCTACGACCGCGAGGACCTCGCGGTCGCCATGCAGGCGATCATGAAGGACGGGGCGTTTCTCGACGACCCGTCGGCCGCGCCCGGGCACCTCACGACGATGGCCCGCGCGGAGTGGGCGGCCACGCGGGCGAACCTGATCGGCGCGGCGCCGGGCAACGCGGCGGCGCTGGAGGAGATCGAGTCGGCCCTGTTCTGCGTGAGCCTGGACGAGGACCCCGGCATGAGCAAGCTCGAGGCGTGCAACAAGCTGCTGCACGGCAACAGCGGCAACCGGTGGTTCGACAAGTCGTTCTCGTTCGTCGTGTTCGACGACGGCTGGGCCGGCATCAACATCGAGCACTGCTGGCTGGACGGGACCACGATCCTGAGCTTCCTCGACACGATTCACGACGGGCCGCTCACCGGCCAGGCGGTCCGGGGCGTACCCGCGGTAGCACCGATCGAGCTGACCATGGACGACGCGCTGCGGCGGACCGCGCGCGAGGCGGCGGAGTCGTTCGAGGCGTACGCGACGGCGACCGCCTCGGCCTCGATCTCGTTCGACGACTTCGGGTCGAGCAAGATCAAGAAGCTGGGCATGTCGCCGGACGCGTTCGTGCAGATGGCATACCAGCTCGCGCACCGCCGTGCGAAGGGCCTGACCGGCGCGACGTACGAGTCGATCGCCACCCGCCAGTACCGGCACGGCCGCACCGAGGCGATGCGCGTGGTGACGCAGGAAGTCCTCACGTTCGTGTCCACAATGGACGATCCAGCCGCGTCGGCCGACGACCGCCGGGCCGCTCTCCGGGCGGCGGCGGCAAAGCATGTGGCGCGAGCAAAGGAGTGCCAGGCGGGCGCGGCGCCCGAGCAGCACCTGTGGGAGCTGCAGCTGATCGCGAAGCGCGGCGGCGCCACGTCGTTCCCGGCCCTCTACGAGAGCCCCGGCTGGCTGATCATGCGCGACGACTACCTCTCGACGAGCTCGGCGCCGTCGGTGAACGTGCAGTTCTTCGGGTTCGGCTCGACGAGCCCGCAGTGCATCGGCGTGGCGTACGTGCTGCTGCCCGACCACCTCAACATCTACCTCAGCACGCCACGCATCGTCGGCGCCGAGATGCACAAGTTCCTCGACGAGCTGAGCACCGCTGTGCGACAGCTACGCCAACTCCTCGCCGACTGACCTGTTGTGGCGTGCAGGACGCCCGCGGCGTGGTCCCGCCGCCAGGCGTGGCTACGCGGCACGTGTGTGGTGTGAACTCGCGCCGGCGGTTCCGACCGCGCTTCCAGCGCGGCCCGGTCTCGCCCAGTTGGCCGCAATGTGCGCCGGGGTGCCCATCCGTCCCTTGCGGCTCGCCGGTCGGCTGCCTGCTGCCTGCCACAAGCCGCTGGATGTCGCGCTTGACTGACCGGTCAACTCATCGCTACGGTCCGGAACCATGGAGACACGGGACCGGATCGTCCGGTCGGCTGCCAGGCTCTTCCTGACCCGCAGCTACCAGTCGGTCGGGGTCGGGGATCTCTGCGCGGCCGCGGATGTGCGGAAAGGCAGCTTCTACCACTTCTTCCCCGCCAAGGCCGCGCTCGCGAAGGCCGTCGTCGACCTGCACGCCGGGGAACTGGAGCGGCGGCTGGCCGAGCACGACGACGGCGACCCCGGCGCACGGCTCCTCGCGGTGGCCGACGCGGTGACGGCTATCCAGACCGGGTTCGAGCGGCGGTTCGGGCGCGTCGTCGGCTGTCCGTTCGGCAACCTCGCCGCCGAACTGTCCACAACGGACGATGAGCTGCGCGAGCACGTCGCCGGGGTGTTCGCGCGATGGGAGGCGCGGCTCGCTCAGGCGTGCCGGGCCGCGGCCCCGGTGCTGCGCGACGGCGTCGAGCCCGATCGGCTCGCACACCTGATCCTCGCCCAGATCCAGGGGCTCATCCTGCTCGCCAAGGTCGGCAACGCGCCGGCCGAACAGATCAGCACGAGCCTGCGCGCGATGATCGCGTCCCAGCTCGCGGAGGCAGCATGATCGTCGACTTTCACTTCGATCCCATGTGCCCGTTCGCCTACCAGACGTCGCGCTGGATGCGGCATGTGCGCGCCGAGCTGGGGCTGACCGTCCACTGGAGATTCTTCAGCCTGGAGGAGGTCAATCGCTTCGAGGGCAAGAAACACCCGTGGGAGCGCGAGTGGTCCTACGGCTGGTCGCTCATGCGGATCGGCGCCCTGCTGCGCCGCCGCGACATGGGCCTGCTCGACGACTGGTACGCCGCGATCGGCAAGCTGCTGCACGAGGACGGCGGCAAGCCGCACGACCCCGAGGTGGCCCGCACGCTGCTGGCCGGCATCGGCGTCGAGTCCGACCTGCTCGACGCCGCGCTCGCCGACGAGACCACCCACGACGAGGTGCGCGCCGACCACCAGCGCGTTCTGGACGCGGGCGGGTACGGCGTGCCGACGCTGTTCCTCGGCGGCCAGTGCCTGTTCGGCCCGGTCCTCGTCGACCCGCCGGCCGGGGCGGACGCGGTCCGGCTGTGGGACGTGGTGACCGGCATGGCCGCGTTCCCCCACGTCTACGAGCTGCAGCGGCCCAAGGCCCCGGCCGATCAGGAGCTGATCGCACGGCAGCTCCAGCCCTACCTGCGCGGCCGGGACTGGGTCAGCGTGGACCGCGGAGAAGTCATCGACCTCGGGAGTATCTCGTGAGCCAGGACAAGGACACCGTCGTTGCCGCACTGGCGGCCGAGTGGGCGGCCATCGACGCGCTGCTGACCGCACTGCCGCCCGAGCAGTGGGCGCTGCCGACCTCGTTGCCCGAGTGGTCCGTGCAGGACAACGTCTCGCACATCATCGGCACCGAGTACGCGCTCGACGGGCAGGCGCCGCCGCCGTGCGCGGCCGATGTGCGCACGCTCCCCCACGTGCGCAACGACATCGGCGCGGCGAACGAGCTGTGGGTTCAGGGATTGCGCACCGAGAGCCCGGAACGCATGCTCGAGCGGTTCCGCGACATCACCGCGACCCGGCACAAGGCGCTGGATGCCATGTCGCAGGCCGACTTCGACAAGCCGTCGTGGACCCCGGCCGGCCGCGACACGTTCGGGCGGTTCATGCGGATCCGGCTGTTCGACTGCTGGATGCACGAGCAGGACATCCGCGAGTCGGTCGGCGTGCCGGGCCACGAGGACGGACCGTGCGCGGAAATGGCGCTCACCGAGATCGCCGGCGCGCTCGGCTACATCATCGGCAAGAAAGCCGGCGCCCCAGAGGGCGCAACCGTCACCGTCGAGCTGACCGGTCCGATCCACGGCACCTGGCACGTCGCGGTCGCCGGTCGTGCCGCGTTCGTCGACGAGCTGCCCGGCCCCGCGACGACGACCCTGCGGCTGTCGTCGACCGTGTTCACCCGGCTGACCGGCGGGCGCGGCCCGGTGGCCGACCGCCTTTCCGACGTCACGATCGAGGGCGACACCGAGCTCGGCACGCGCATCGTCCACGCCCTGCCGTTCACGATCTGACTGACCGGTTGTCGATCCTGCGCGGGCCCGTTCGTATGGATGGCATGAGAACACTGCTCACCGGGCGCGGGCTGCTCGAGTCGCCGCGCTGGCACGACGGCAGGCTGTACGTCTCCGACTGGACGGCGGGTGAGGTCCTCGCCGTCGACGCGGGCGGCGCGGAGGTCGTCGCCACGGTGGCGTCACTGCCGCTGTGTACCGCGTGGACTCCGGACGGCCGGATGCTCATCGTCGACTCGGCGCGCGGGCTGTTGCTGTGCCGGGAGCCGGACGGCCTGCTCTCGACGTACGCCGACCTCGGCCGGACCGGCTGGAACGACATCGCCGTGGACGCGCGGGGGGACGTCTACGTCAACGGTGGCGCGCTCGACCCGGCGGTGGGCGGCAGCGTGCACCTGGTCACGCCGGACGGCGCCGTGCGCGCGGTCGCGGACGACATCGCCTTCCCCAACGGGATGGCGGTGACGCCGGACGATCGCACGCTGATCGTCGCCGACTCCTATCGGCACGAGCTCGTGGCGTTCGACATCGAGCCGGACGGGGCGCTGTCCGGTCGCCGCACGTGGGCCGGGCTCGGCGCCGGCACACCGGACGGGATCTGCGTCGACGCGAGCGGCGCCGTCTGGTACGCCGACGTGCCGAACCGGTGCTGTGCGCTGGTGGCCGAGGGCGGTGAGGTGCTGCGGACGATCCAGCTCGACCGCGGCGGGTTCGCCTGCGTGCTCGGTGGCTCGACGTTGTTCGTCGTTACCGCGCGGTGGCGCGGCATGAACGAGACCGACATGGTCGAGCCCGGCTCGGGACAGGTGCTCGCGATCGACCTGCCGGAGTGATCACATGTGCTGCGCGCCCTTCTTGATCGCCGTCCGGATGCGGGAGTAGGTGCCGCAGCGGCAGATGTTGCGCAGGGTGTCCAGGTCGGCGTCGGTGATCTGACGGCCCTCGGCCTTGACCTTCCGCACGAGCGCGACCGCGGCCATGATCTGGCCGGGCTGGCAGTAGCCGCACTGCGCGACGTCCTCCTGCAGCCACGCCTCCTGCATCGGGTGCAGGGCGCGGCCGACGGTGGCGGGCAGGCCCTCGATCGTGGTGATCTCGTCGGTCTCCTCGATCTGCGAGACCGGCACCGCGCAGGGGTTGAACGCCTTGCCGTTGATGTGCGAGGTGCACGACTTGCAGACGTTCAGCCCACAGCCGTACTTCGGGCCGGTGACGCCGAGGATGTCGCGCAGCACCCACAGCAGCCGCACGTCGTCGGCGACGTCGACGGTGACCCGGCTGCCGTTCAGCAGGAACGTGTGTTGTGGCACGGAGATCTCCTCAGAACGCGGTCTCGAGGCCGTCTGTCGGCGACTGCGGGGTGGACGGCTCGAGCGGGAGCGGCTCGAAGCTCAGCTCGCCGTGGTTGATCGGGAAGCTGGTCGGCATCGTGCCGGTGGCACGGGCGTAGGCGCACGCGACGGCGGCGAAGCACGGCGCGACGCCGAGCTCGCCCGCGCCGCTCGGCGTGCCGGTCGTCGGCGGCATGACGATCACCTGCACCTCCGGCGGGGTGTTCCACTGCCGGGTGTAGAAGTAGTTGTCCCAGCTGCCTTCCAGCGGGATGCCGTCCTTCATGTGCAGGCTCGACGTGAGCGCAAGCGCGATCCCGTCGTTGAGGCAGCCGATCATCTGCGCCTCGAGGCCGCGCGGGTTGAGGGCCAGGCCGGCGTCCACGACGATCGTCGCCTTGTACACCCGCGGGCCGGTGACCCCGTCCTCGATCGGCCGGTTGACCGTCTCCGGCGTGCA
>Ga0164241_10003120_pt1 | contig 17125 bp, 15 predicted proteins | sample OricomyardsoilBY_FD_108780 | JGI IMG/M metagenome (GOLD analysis project Ga0164241, IMG submission 108780) | Backyard soil microbial communities from Emeryville, California, USA - Original compost - Back yard soil (BY) | ecosystem: Environmental > Terrestrial > Soil > Unclassified | place: USA...
CACTTCGAATCCGTACGTCATGCTCGGCGCCGGCCTGCTCGCGAAGAACGCGGTCGCCAAAGGCTTGAGCGTCAAGCCGTGGGTGAAGACCAGCCTAGCTCCGGGCTCCAAGGTAGTGACCCAGTACCTGAAGGCCGCGGGCGTGCTGCCGAGCCTGGAGGCGCTGCACTTCAATGTCGTCGGTTACGGTTGCACGACCTGCATCGGCAACAGCGGGCCGCTGCCCGACCCCATCAGCTCTGCCATCCACGAGGGTGACTTGGTTGCGGTCAGCGTGCTCAGCGGTAACCGCAATTTCGAGGGCCGCGTGAGCCCAGACGTGCGCGCGAACTACCTCGCGAGCCCGCCGCTGGTCGTCGCGTACGCGCTGGCAGGTCGCATCGACATCGACTTCGCCACCGAGCCCCTTGGTCAGTCCGCCGATGGCACGAACGTGTTTTTGAAAGACATTTGGCCCTCGACCAAGGACATCTCGGAGACCGTGCAAGCGCACGTGACCTCGAAGATGTACCGAGAAGAGTACGCCGAGGTGTTCGCGGGTGATGATGCTTGGCGCGCCCTGCCGGTCCCCGAGGGCAGCCGCTTTTCCTGGTCGGAAGACAGCACGTACGTGCGCAAGCCCACGTTCTTCGAGAACATGAGCATCGAGCCGGCTCCAGTGAAGGACATTTCGGGCGCGCGCGTGCTCGCGGTGTTGGGTGACTCGGTGACCACCGATCACATCTCGCCCGCAGGCAACATCGCCAAGAATTCGGCGGCCGCCGCGTACCTCGTCGAGCACGGCGTGAAGCCGGCGGACTTCAATCAATACGGCGCGCGCCGCGGCAACCACGAGGTGATGATGCGCGGCACTTTTGCAAACGTGCGCCTGCGCAACCAACTAGTGCCCGGGGTCGAAGGCAGCGTGACTCGCTATCTGCCGACCAACGAGCAAACCTCGATCTACGAAGCTTCGGTCAAATACCGCGCGGACAACACGCCGCTCGTGATCTTGGCCGGCAAGGAGTACGGATCCGGTTCGTCGCGTGACTGGGCGGCCAAGGGCACCTTCATGCTCGGCATCCGCGCGGTGATCGCGGAGTCGTACGAGCGCATCCACCGCAGTAACTTGATCGGCATGGGTGTACTCCCACTGCAATACTTGGACGGACAAAACCGCGAGAGCCTCGGCCTCAGCGGCGAAGAGACGTACGCGATCGCTGGCGTTGCTTCGGGCTTGGCGCCCGGAGTCAAACTCACCGTGACTGCGACGTCGCCGGACGGTGCAGCGAAGACCTTCGAGGCCCTCGCGCGCATCGATACCTTGGTCGAGCTCGACTACTACAAGCACGGTGGTATTCTTCAGTTCGTGCTGCGTCAGCTGCTCAAAGGCACGGCCTGAGCGTGTCTCGGTGTTTCGGGGCTCTGACCAATACAGAGCCCCGAGACGGTAAAATTGCGCGACTTCAGCTTATCGGCCTGTTGGCCGATTGCGGCGCGGCGAGGCTGGTGGGCATGCGAAAAAGACGCATGCGCAAAGCGCGCGAAAGACTGAACTTGCGCGGCACAAAGTGGTAAAGCACCCGCATCATCTCGGCACGCTGCTCCGTGCTCGCTAGACATGGCTACACAAAAAGCTCTCACGCTGTTCGATACGTCGGTCGGTAAGAAGGCGGCGTTGGCAGTCAGTGGCGTGATCCTATTCGGATTCGTCATTGGCCACATGCTCGGCAACCTTCAGGTCCTGTTGGGGCCGGAAGTTTACAACGCCTACGGCGAAGGCATTAAGCACAACGCGCTGTTGCTTTGGGGCACGCGCACGGTGCTGCTCGTTGCGCTGCTGGTGCACACCGCGATCGTGCTCGAGCTGTACGGCAAGAGCATCGCCGCTCGCCCCGTCGCGTACAAGGTCAAGAAGAACATCGCGACCACCTACGCGGGGTTGATGATGAAGTACACCGGGCCGATTCTGCTCGCGTACATCGTCTTCCACCTCGCGCACTTCACGTTTCCAGGGACGGCGCTCGGTGACTACGAGCATTCGCCGACCGACGTGTATTCGAACTTCGTGCACGCCTTCTCGATCCCCTGGGTCGTCGTGCTGTACGTGTTCGCGAACCTGATGCTCAGCATGCACCTCTACCACGGTGCTTTCAGCATGCTGCAGTCGATTGGCTTCAATCACCCGCGTTACAACGCGCGACTCAAGCTGGTGGCGCGCAGCCTTGCTTTCCTGGTGACCGCCGGCAACGTGTTCTTGCCGCTCACCGTGCTGCTCGGGCTCGTGAAGTGAGCCCGGCGCAGTCGTCCGAGTTCCGATTTCGAAAGTGATTCTCTGATGCAATTAGACGCTCGTGCACCTACAGGTCCCATCGAAGGGCGTTGGAACGAGGCGCGCTTCAAGAGTAAGCTCGTCAACCCGGCCAACCGTCGCAAGTACAAGGTGATCGTGGTCGGCTCGGGTTTGGCGGGCGGCGCTGCCGCGGCCACGCTGGGCGAGCTCGGCTACAACGTATCTTGCTTCTGCTACCAAGACAGCCCGCGCCGCGCGCACAGCATCGCCGCGCAAGGTGGCATCAACGCCGCCAAGAACTACCAGAACGACGGCGACAGTGTGTATCGCCTGTTCTACGACACCGTGAAGGGTGGGGACTTCCGCGCGCGTGAGTCGAACGTGTACCGCTTGGCCGAGCTGAGCGTGAACATCATCGATCAGTGCGTCGCACAAGGCGTGCCTTTCGCCCGCGAATACAGCGGCTTGCTCGGCAATCGCAGCTTCGGCGGCGCGCAGGTGGCGCGCACCTTCTACGCCCGCGGTCAGACCGGGCAACAGCTGCTCTTGGGTGCGTACCAGTCATTGGCCAAGCAGATTGAAGCCAAGACCGTAAAGATGTTCCCGCGTACCGAAATGCTCGACCTGATCACGGTCGACGGGGTGGCGCGCGGCATCGTCACGCGCGACATGGTGACTGGCAAGATCGAAGCGCACACCGCCGACGTGGTGGTGTTGTGCAGCGGCGGCTACGGCAACGTCTTCTATCTCTCGACCAACGCCAAGGGCTGCAACACCACGGCCACCTGGCGTTCGCACCGCCGTGGCGCGTACTTCGCCAACCCGTGCTTCACGCAGATCCACCCGACCTGTATCCCGCAAAGCGGCGACTATCAGTCGAAACTGACCCTGATGAGTGAGTCGCTGCGCAACGACGGCCGCGTCTGGGTGCCGAAAAACGTCGCGGATTGCACGAAAGATCCGAAAACGATCCCCGAGGCTGACCGCGATTATTATCTCGAGCGCCTGTATCCGAGCTTCGGCAACTTGGTGCCGCGTGACATCGCATCACGCCGCGCCAAGGACATGTGCGACCAGGGGCGCGGCGTCGGGCCCGAAGTTGCGGGCGTTCGCCGTGGTGTGTACTTGGATTTCGGCGACGCGGTGAAGCGCCTCGGGCGTGACGTGGTGGCCGAGCGCTACGACAACCTGTTCCAGATGTACGAGCGCATCACGGGTGAAAACCCGTATGAAGTGCCGATGCGCATGTACCCCGCCATCCACTACACGATGGGCGGGCTGTGGGTCGATTACAACCTGCAGAGCACGATCACCGGCCTGTTCGTGGGCGGCGAGGCGAACTTCTCCGACCACGGTGCCAATCGCTTGGGTGCGAGCGCGCTGATGCAGGGCCTAGCTGACGGCTACTTCGTCTTGCCAGTCACCGTGCCCAACTACCTCGCTGGGGTAAAGCCCGGCGGCATCGACGACTCACACCCCGACGTGCGGCGCACGGTTGCGGATGTCGAGGGCCGAATCAAACAGCTCTTGAGCATCGGCGGCAAGCGTACGCCCGAGTCGTACCACCGCGAGCTCGGCACTTTGATGTGGGACAACTGCGGTATGGGCCGCACCGCGGAGGGGCTGAAGGTCGCCCTCGGCAAGATCCCCGAGCTCCGAGAGCAGTTCTACCGCGACTTGAGCATCGTCGGCAGCGGTGAAGAGCTCAACACCATGCTCGAAAAAGCGGGCCGCGTCGCGGACTTCTTCGAGCTCGCCGAGCTCACCTGTATCGACGCGCTGACGCGCGAAGAGTCTGCCGGTGGCCACTTCCGCGAAGAACATCAGACGGAAGAAGGCGAAGCCAAGCGCAACGACGAGCTGTTCTCCCACGTGGCGGCCTGGGAGTTCACCGGCGCGACCAACGCGCCCAAGTTGAACAAAGAACCGCTCACCTTCGAATACGTGCATCCCAGTCAGAGGAGCTACAAGTAATGGCGCGCTTGATGAACTTGGTGCTCAACGTCTGGCGCCAAAAAGGCCCGCACGATCCGGGCGGCTTCGTGCGTTACGAAGCCAAAGCCATCAACGATCACATGTCCTTCTTGGAAATGTTGGACGTGGTGAACGAGGGCCTCGCGCAAAAGGGCGAAGCGCCGATCGCCTTCGATCATGATTGCCGCGAAGGGATCTGCGGGGCGTGCGGCATGGTGATCAACGGCGTGCCTCACGGCCCGGCCAAGAGCACCACCACGTGCCAGCTTCACATGCGTTCGTTCAATGACGGCGACGAAATCACGATTGAGCCCTGGCGCGCGGCGGCCTTCCCGGTCGTGCGCGATCTAGTGGTCGATCGCAGCGCGTTCGACCGCATCATTCAAGCCGGTGGCTACATCTCCGTGCGCGCGGGCGCCGCACCCGAAGCCAACTCGTTGCCGGTCCCCAAGGGGGACGCGGACTTGGCCTTCGAAGCAGCGGCTTGCATCGGCTGTGGTGCATGCGTCGCTGCTTGCCCCAACGCCTCGGCAGCGCTGTTCACCTCCGCCAAGATCACGCACCTGGCGCTACTTCCGCAGGGTGATCCCGAGCGCGCGGACCGCGCCCGCAAAATGGTCGCGCAAATGGACGCCGAAGGCTTCGGTCATTGCTCGAGCCACAAAGAGTGCGAAGCCGCGTGCCCCAAGGACATTCCAATCGCCTTCATCGCCAAGATGAACCGCGAGCTCTTGAGCGCGATGGCCGCCGCTCCGAACCAAGTGAAGGGTCGAGAGAAGGGTTGATGGTCACGCGACACGGCCGAAGGCGTCCCAGCCTTCGGCGTCGTGTTGCGATGAGACTCGTGGCGCTGCTAGCGCGCGTTGCGGCTCGAAACGCCCCGCCTGCGCCGGCCATGGCGAGCAGGCCTGCACGCGTGCCGCCGCCCCCGGCTTCGTCCGCGGCGGGCGTCGTTCTGACGACACTCGGGTCGAGGAGCGCCAGCAGCGACGGCTGGCGTGAGCGCCGCTCGAGCCACCCGACGGAGCGCGCGCTCCGCGCCCGCTAACCAAAAAACTCGAAGCACGGGTGCGGCTCAGAGATTCGCTGGCGGCGCGGCCGGCCGCTTGTACGTGCCCGTGACGATTTGATACGCGACGCTCAGGGCGGCGTCGGGGCCGGTACGGGGATCGACCGGCACGGTGCGCGCCACGCCGAGATCCACCTCGAGGCCCGGTGCGGGGGCGTCTTTCGAGGGCGGCGTATCGATCGGTACTTTGAGGGAAGGGGGGACGACTTTGGGCGCTGCGCCTTCGACCGGGGGCAGGTGATTGTCGAGGTTTTCTTCGCGCACTACGCCGAAGGTTTCGGCGGGCGTCGCGCCGGCGACGAGCACGTCGGGGGTGACGCCTTGCTCTTGGATTGCGCGCCCGCTGGGCGTGTAATACCGCAGGGTTGTCAAGCGCAGGCCCGCGCCGTCCGGCAGATCGATGATGGTTTGCACCGAGCCTTTGCCGAACGTCTTGGCGCCGACCAACGTCGCTCGATGATTGTCTTGGATGCTGCCGGCGACGAGCTCTGCTGCGCTCGCGCTGAACTCGTTGACCAGCACCGCAAGCGGACCGCGCCGCGCAGCGCCGCCGCCGTCGGCGCGCACTTCATCCACGATCTTGCCGCGCCGGCGCGTGGTGTAGATGACGCCGCTGGTCAAAAAATCATCGGCGATGGCGCTGGCTTCGTTGACTAACCCACCAGGGTTATTGCGCATGTCGAGCACCATGCCCTGCAAATCACCGCCATTTTCTCGGCGCAATTTGGCGAAATGATCGAGAAATTCGGCGTGTGTGCCGGTTTGAAAGGTTTTGATGCGCAAGTACCCGATGCCACCTTTGAGCAATTTACTGGATAGGCTCGCGACGGTGATCACTTGTCGAGTGAGCGTGAGGTAGAGCAGCTTTTCCGAACCCGCTCGGCGAATGGTGAGCAGCACGTGGCTACCGGGCTCGCCGCGCATTTGGCGTACGAGCTCGATCGAAGGGCGCGCGCGCACGCTCACGTTGTCGATGGCCAAGATGCGATCTCCCGAGCGCACGCCCGCGCGTTCGGCGGGTGAGCCTTCGATCGGCGCGATCACCGTTACGTATTCGTCGCCGAAATCCACTTCGACACCGACGCCGCCGAAGTGCCCTTCGGTGTCACCTTGGAAGATCGCGTAGTCTTCGGCGGGCATATACGAAGAGTGAGGGTCGAGCTCGGCGACCATGCCTTTGATCGAACCTTCGAGCAGGCGTTTGCGATCGACCGGATCGACGTACTCATTTTCGATCCAGACGAGCACCCGTCCCAATTGCTCGACCACCCGATACGGACTCTCACGCTCGCTTCCGGCATGAGCAAGACCGCTGAGCGGCGGCGCGCCGAGCGCGGCAAGCGCGACAAAGGCGCCAAAAGCGCCATAAACGAGTGAGCGGGGCCGCCAAATTCTAGAAAATGCGCGCCATTTTGCGGTCATGCACGAGGGACCATACACGCCCAGCGAGTCTGTGTGTCCCGCTTCGTTGTTGGAGACACTGTGTGTGTCGCGGCGCCAAGAGCCGATTTGCCCGGCGTTTGTCGCGATTTGGAGCAAAGTTCCGCGCCGCGCGCATTTCGTGATTGATTCCGCGAGGCTGTGGGTGATAGTTCATTTTTCCCTGGTGTCGGGTGACACCGCCCCCACACAGAGGTACACGCTTGGCTGACCACGACTCCAACAAAACTGCCGGCAGCGATAAGCGCAAACAGAGCCTGTATTTCCCGGAAGCCATGCTTCAGGAAATCAAAGACGAGGCTGCGCGCCTGGATCGCTCACTCTCTTGGGTAGTACAGCGAGCCTGGAAGATGGCTCGGCTCGAGATCAAAAAGATCCCGAGTGTGAACGACATCAGTGACGACGAGGAAGAGACCACGACCTGATTCTGCGGGCGCCTCGGAGTCATTCGCCCGAGGCGCCGACGGAACTCGTCTCTACTTTCATCGCCAGGCTCGGCGCGCTGATCCGCTCAGCGTGCCGCCTGGTGTTGATTCCCGATCGCCTTCGCCTCCAAGGCTAACGGCGTTGCTCTGTGATGGGCTCGCCTGCGACGGGTTCATCTGGAAGTACTTGTGGGATGAGCTTGCCGACTGGTTCGACGTTGCCCATTTCCACTACCGTGGGCACGGCCGTAGCGGCTTGCCTGTCGATACCGAGCAGATCGGCGTGCACGCGTTGGCGGACGACGTCGATGCGGTTCGGCTCGAGCTCGGGGATCCGCCGGTCGTTCTGATCGGCCATTCGCTGGGCACGCAAGTTGCGCTCGAGGCTTACCGAAGGCGTCCCCAGGGCGTTGCCGCCCTCGTATTGCTCTGCGGCAGCTTTGGCCGGGTTACCTACACCTTCAAGGGCAGCGAGATGCTCGCCTCGGTGTTGCCGAACCTGATCGAGTTTGCCACCGCTCATCCGATCGCGGCGCGAGCACTGTGGTCGAACGTGCCGCCCAAAATCGCGATCGCGCTGGCTCGCCTGACTGGAGACATCAACCTTGCGAACGTGCGCTTGGAAGACGTGGAGCCGTACTTTCAGCACGTCTCGATCGTCGACTTCGAATTGTTCCTGCGCATGCTGCGCGCAGCGGGCGAACACTCTGCGGAGGATTTGCTCACCCACGTGCGCGTGCCGGTGTTGGTGATCGCTGGAGCCAAGGACTCGTTCACCCCGGCGGCTGTTTCGGAGGCGATGGCGCAAGCGATCCCAGGTGCGGAGCTGGACGTGATAGCGAGCGGGACACACCTTGCCCCACTCGAGCACCATCGCGAGATTTCGGCGAAGATCGTGGCGTTTTTAAGCGCCCATGGGTTGCCTCAGCGCTAGGGAGGGCCGCCCACACGCAGTATGAGCGGTTCGCGTGACGCGGGACTTACGCCGCCCCGCACAAGTCAGTACGCTAGCGATCTCATGGCGACAGATCGCTTGGAGTCGGAATTGGTTGGCGGCCTGCTGGGGCTGATCGTGCACGATCTGCGGAATCCGCTCTCGGCGCTGCACAGCAATGCGAGCTTCTTGCAGAGTTCGCGCGACACGACGAGCGATGACGCCAAGGAGGCGCTCGAGGACGTTTCTGCGTCGTGCGAAGCGCTCGGTCACATCATCGACAACGTCGAGCTGCTATCGCTCGCGCTCCGCGGTGAGCGACGTTTCGAGCAAAACTCGTTCACCGTGCGCGACTTGATCGCCGATTCGTTGTCGCGCTCGCGTTCGCTCGCCGTCAGCTATGGCGTGCGCGTCGAGTTGACGTCCTCGGCGGACGCGGACGTCAAGCTCGCCACCAGTCGTGAGATGCTGGGCCGCGCGTTGGGCAACTTGATCAAAAACGGGATCCAGCACTCGCAAGATAACATACCCGTCAGAATCTCCGCGCGCAGCGAGCCCGCGCGGGTGGTGGTGCTGGTGGAAGATGGCGGCGCCCGGATCATGGGCGAGTTCGAAGAAAAGGCGTTCACCCCCGAAGGTCAAGTGATGGCTAAGGGGCAGGTGGGGGCGCGCTACAGTCGGGGCATCGGCCTGTACGCGGCTCGCTTGGCGGCGGAAGCTTCCGGGGCCGAAGTTCGCGCGGTGGCCCCGCCGAGTGGCAGCGGTAACGCGTTCGAGTTGAGCATTGCCCTTTGAACTGTTAAACGCGGCCCATGGGTGCGCAATGGAAGCAAAAAGGCCGCGAGCAAGGCGCTGACGCAAAGGGTCGGCTCTTCACCAAGCTGGCCAAGGAAATCATGGTCGCTGCGCGCAGCGGCGCCGATCCGACCACCAATTCGCGTTTACGCTTGGCCGTAGAAGCTGCCAAGCGCGCGTCGATGACGCGCGAGACGCTGGAGCGCGCCATCAAAAAGGGAGCCGGTTTGCTGGAAGGCCAAGCTCAGCACGAGACGGTCTTCTACGAAGGTTTCGCTCCCCACCAAGTGCCGGTGATCGTCGAGTGCTTGACCGACAACAAGAACCGCACGGCACCCAACATGCGATTGTTGTTCAAAAAGGGACAGCTCGGCGCGTCCGGTTCGGTGAGCTGGGATTTCAATCGCGTGGGCGCCGTCGAGGCCACGCCGCCTGCCGCGGGTGAAGATGCCGAGGAAGCGGCGATTGAAGCGGGCGCGCAAGAAGTCGAGCTGGCGGAAGAGGGCCTGTACCGTTTCATCACCGAGCCGACGGATTTGGATGTGGTCGGCAAGGCGCTTGTCGCGCGCGGCTGGGGCGTCACCGCAGCGAGCCAAATCTGGGTGGCAAAGAATCCGGTGCAGCTCGAGGGTGAAGCGCGCGCCGAGGTCGAGGCGTTCTTGGCCGCTCTCGATGAGGACGACGACGTTCAGCACTTGTATGTCGGGTTGGCCTGACACCCATCCGGGCACAGGCCAGAATCAAGGCTGAAAGATCACTACGCTCTCGGGCGGGCGGAACAAGATTTTGCCCGTCTCCCCGGGGCAGCCCCAGCACGTGCTCCAGTGCAAGCGTGGTCGGATCGAATCGCTGTACGCGAGGGCGACGGGGCCAGGCTCGTTCTTCATGTAGAAGCTCGCTGCGACCGAGTAGTCGTCGTCCCCGAGCACGTGCAGTACTGCAACGAAGGCGTCGGTCTCGCCCGACTTGCCAGACACGAGTAGGAACTCGGCGCCTGCGATGGGCCGCCAAATCAATGGTGCGACGGTGAACAAGAAGCCCTTCTTGTCACCGGGGCCTCGCGCGACCACCGTGTTGGCAGCGTCCGGCTCGCGGTAGAACTTTACCCCGGTGATGTTGGCGGTGTGTGGATCGCGCTTGAACACCTTTTCGAGTACGTCCGTTGCGACTTTGGCGCGCGAGAAAGTGTCGCCCAGCTTCGGTTCGGGGACGATGGCCGCGTTGGGCGCGCCTTTGCAGCAGCGAAAGCCGAGATCTTCAGCCTTGCTTTCGCTGTCCTGCGTGCGCCGCGCAGCGCAACGATGTTCCGGACCGGACGCGCTCGCGGGCGCGCCGCGCAACAGCGCGCGCACTCCGCTGCCGTCCTTGCCCGGGACCTCGCTGGCCACCCATTCACGTAAACTCCCGCCCATCGAGAGCACATCGAACCCCGAGGCGCAGCGAAGTGGGTCGCTGGCACAGCGCGGTTCCCAGCTCTTGCCGGTTGCGTACTCGCTGCTCTTTGGGCCCTTGCAGGCGCGCTCCCACTCGAGCTCGGTGCAGAGCCGTTCGCCGCGCTCGGAGCACAGGCGTTTGGCGTCGTCGCGGCTAACACCGGTGAGGGGCGGACTCTTGCCGTCGTTCGGGTACGGAAGGCGATCGATCTGAAAAGGCCCAAGCTCGATCGAGGTGAGGCGCGGCTCGAGCTCGGGGTTGCGGCCGGCATCGCCGGGACGGCTACCGACGTTGAAGTTGCCACCGGGGACATCGACTCGTTCGTTGGGGAGTGGCTCGGCGACCTTGGGTGGTGGCGGCGTCGCGCTGGCCGCAGTAGCGGCGTTCCCGCCCGATAGGGACTGTTCGTTCGGCTGCGAGTGCAGCTTTTGGCAGGCAATCAACACCCCGAGCGTAGGCAGCAGGGCGATGAAAGAGCGGCGGACCCGAAACACGGGCGGCAGCTTCCCTCGGAGTTCCCTGGTCAGGCAACGGCTTTCGCCGGTTTTTGCGCGAGCATTCGGCATCGAGGGGTGGGCCAAATTTGTTAAGCTCGCGGCGTGTCGATCGAAGAAGTCGCGCTGACGGTACCAATCGAGCAGCGTGAGCGCTTTCTCGGTCGCGCGCGGCGGATCGCGGAGCGGGCCAGCGCTACGGGGGCCTCGGGGCTCGAACTCGAGCTTTCGCTGCGCGTGCTCTCGGTGCTTTGCGGGGCCGCGGCGAGTGCTAAGCCTGATGGCCAACCATGAGTGGAATTCGTCTCACTGGCCGTGTGCTCTACCTGACGGAAGACGCACGGCTCTTGCGCGCGCAGCTCGCGGGTGAAACGCTCAGCTACGACCCCGCACGCCCGCTGCTGGCAAACGTCTCCACTGACGAACTGACGCCCGCGTGGGCCTGCTACTACTACGATCAAACACTGGCTCGTTATTGCCTGGTTGGCCTGCGTGGAGACACCATCGCGCGGGATGCGGTGCGCGATGGCGGCTTTCAGGTGATCGTGAGTGGCCCGAGCAAAGGCTGCGGTAGCTCGCGAGAGACCGCGCCGTACGCAGAGCTCGCCTGTGGGGTGCGCGTCGTTTTCGCGCCCAGCTTCGAGAAGATTTATCTGCAGAACTGCCAGAATATCGGGCTCCTCACCAGTAGTGATTTTTCACTGCTCGAGCGCATGGAGCGGGGCGAAGAGCTCGACCTCAGCGCCTTTTCTCGGCAGCTCTCGCCGATCACGCGCGCGATCGTCGAAGCGGGCGGGCTGTTCGCCTACAACCGCGCGCGGCTGAGCGGCGCGCTGCGGCCGGATTTGCCCAATCGCGCGCCGCGGCCCATGACGCTCGCAGAGAAGATCTTGGCGCGCCATGCCGTGCGTGACGCCGAACTCGGCACGCTTGGGCTCAGCGCGGTGGCTCCGGGTGATGCGCTCTTCGCGCGAGCCGACCTGCGCTTCAGCCACGAGTACGTGACGCCCATGGCCGACGCTTTGTTCCGCGCTGGCTTTGGCGAAGATGCGCGCGTGGCCGAGCCGGACTCGTTGGTCCTGTTCCGAGATCACCTAACGTTTCTCGAGAGCGTAATGCCCGAGAAGCACCGCGCGCTCGGGCTGGTCGACCAATCGCGAGAGCTCGTCACGGTGCAGCGCGCCTTCGCGGCGCGGCACGGAGTGCGCCTGTTCGGCGAGGTCGAGCGCGACGGCAAGCCCGCCGGCAGCGAAGCCATCTGCCACAACAAGGTAATCGAGGATTTGGCGTTGCCCGGCGAGCTCGTGATCGGCACGGACTCGCACACCTGCATGGCCGGCGTGCTCGGGTGCCTGGCCTTTGGCGTCGGCAGCACTGACATGGCCAACGCTTGGCTCACGCGCGACGTGCGCGTAGACGTGCCGCAAACCGTGCGCGTGGTGCTGAGTGGCGAGCTGCGCCCAGGCGTGTGCGCGAAGGACGTGATGCTGCGTCTGCTCGCGCGCCCCGAAATCAAAGGCGGAGGCGCGGTCGGCAAGGTGCTCGAGTTCTGCGGTGCGGGGCTAGCCAAGCTCTCGCTAGGCGAACGCGCGACGCTGACCAACATGGCCGTCGAAGCCGGCGCATTCACCGGCATCATCTCGGCGGACGACGTGGTCATCGAGTACTTGCAGAGCGCGCGCTGTCTTTCGCGCGACGAACTCGCGGCGCGCGTGGTGCTACCAGACGAAGGCGCGGAGTACGCTTTCACCGTCGACCTAGACTTGAGCGATGTCCCGGTGATGGTCGCCCTCCCCAGTGATCCGCGTAGCGGGATCCCGCTCTCTCAGCTCGAGCAGCAGCTCGGCTCACAGGTGCGCATCGATATCGCCTACGGAGGCTCGTGTACGGGCGGCAAGGCGAGCGATATGGACCTGTATGCGTCCGTCATTCGCGAAGCACTCGAGCGCGGACTCCGGGTGGCTCCTGGTGTTCAGTTCTATTTGCAATTCGGCTCGCAGAGCGTGCGCCGCTACGCCGCGGAGCGCGGCTACATCGAGCTGTTCGAGCGCATCGGCGCTAGCCTCTTGGATCCGTCCTGCGGCGCGTGCATTCGCGCCGGGCCGGGGACGTCGAGCTCCGCCGAGCAGGTCACAGTCAGCGCCGTGAACCGCAACTTCCCGGGTCGGAGCGGCCCGGGGCGCGTCTACCTCGCAAGCCCCCTGGTAATCGCGGCTAGCGCTATTGCCGGCAAGATTGTCGGCGGACTCGAGCCGTGAGTCGTGCTACTGCGGCGGCAGATGCCAGAGAGCACAGGCTACCAACTGAGTCCGGGTATGTGGGCCCGCCTCGGCTACCAAGTCTTCGACGAAGAAGACGCGCTGGTCGAAACCGGGGACAGCGAGCTGTGCTGCCTGATCGGCTACGGCGTGCTCTTTCCAGCCCTCGAAGAAAAGCTCGAGGGTCTGGCTCAAGGTGCCCGGCGCACCGTCTTGCTCGGGCCGAAGCAAGCATTTGGCGAGCGCAATCCCGAGGCGCAGGTCGAAGTCGATCGCGCGGACTTTCCAGACGATGTCGCGGCGGGCGATTGCTACGAGGCTGAAGACGAGGACGGGCGCCCGGTGCTGCTCCAGGTCTTGGATGTGAGTGAGGAGGCGGTGGTGGTCGACAGCAACCACCCACTCGCCGGGCAAATCCTGCGTTTCGAGGTCGAGGCGCGGGAGGTCCGGCCGGCGACCGAGGGTGAGCTGGAGCAGGCCGAACAGCGGCTTCTGTCGCAAGAACAAGAGCCGGAACCGCTGATTACGCCTGAGAGCTTGCTTAGGGGGCCATCCCGGCGCTAGGAAAGGCCCCCGAGGGCTATGGCCGACGGGCCGATGACCCGAACTACTTTTTCGGATCCGATGAGGGATCCGAGCAGATTGACACGGAGAGCTCATGCCGATTCCCGAGAATTTCAAATACGACGTCCGCGTGCGCGAGCGCATGCTCAAGCGCGGTTTGCTCACCGAGAGTGAACTGACGAAGCACGTGGAGTCGTTGGCTGACGTGACCGACCAAGTGATCGAGGTCGAACTCAAGCAGCCCGCATTGGTCAAAGAGTCCGAGCGCGTCGAGCGCGTCGTACCTCGTGCTGCACCGCGTCCGGTCGTGGCGCCCGTGGCCGTGCGCTCCCTCGAGAACGAGCTGAACGACATCGACGACGATGACGACGATGACTTCGACGACGAGGATGATGACGCGGATGACGTCAAGGTGAAGGCTGCTCCAAAGGCTCCTGCAGCTGAAAAAGCGCCCGCGCCCGCGCCCGCGTCCGCAGCCGAACCTAAGGCGGCCAGTCCAGAGTCGGAGGACGCCGACGACGAAGACGACGAAGACGACGAAGACGACGAAGACGACGAAGACGACGAAGACGACGAAAAGGAGAGCGAGACGTGAGCGAAAGCCACGGCGAATCCGACTCGAGTTCGGCCTCCCAGGCGGAGGACTTGCCCGCGGTGGACTTCACGACCTTCGTGTTGTCGTTGAGCCATTCGGCTCTGCTGCACTTGGGCGACGCTCCACATCCGACCGACGGAAAGAGCGAAGTCGATTTGCCGATGGCCCGCCAAACGATCGATCTTTTGGCGCTGATTCAGGAGAAGACCCACGGAAATCTGACGGGGGCCGAAGAGCAAATGCTGACCCAGGCGCTCTACGACCTCCGGCTGCGCTTCGTGGAAGTCTCGCAAAAGCACAAGTGAGTCGCGCTCGCATCTTTCTTGCTGCCTTGCTGATGAGCGTGGCAGCGCTTGCTTGCAAGCGACTGTCGAGCGCGGGCAGCAGCAGCACGACCGCGGTGCCGCTGCCTTCGGGAGCGGTGCCCGTGGTCGCCACCGCGCTCGCCACGACCTCCCCGTTGCCTGCGCCGCTCCCCGGCGCGCGCGCGCCGCAGAGCTTTGCTGACCTCGCGGCCAAAGCCGATCCGGCGGTGGTGTTCGTCAAGACCCTCCAGGAGCGTCGCGGCGTCAGCGGGCGCCGGCGCGTGGTGGGGGAGGGCGTTGGTACGGCCTTCGTCTACGACCCGAACGGCTTGATCATCACGAACAATCACGTGATCGAGGAGGCCAGCGAGATCCACGTGATCTTCGGGCGCAAGCGGGAGGTCAGGGCAACCGTGGTCGGTCGCGACCCACGCACTGATATCGCGGTGCTGCGCGTGGACGAAAAGAACCTGCCCTATCTGCCCTTGGGCGATTCGGAAGCGTTGCGCGTCGGTGACTGGGTCGTCGCGATCGGCAACCCGTTCGCGCTCGCACATACCGTCTCCGCGGGCATCCTCTCCGCCAAAGGTCGTACGCTCGCGGACGTCAAAGGTCTCGACGAGTCCGGCTACTACGACTTCCTGCAGACAGACGCGAGCATCAACCCCGGCAACTCCGGCGGCCCGTTGCTCGACATGGCGGGCAATGTGGTCGGCATCAACACCGCGATCCGCGCGCAAGCGAACAGCATCGGGTTTGCGATCCCGATCAATATGGTCAAGGAATTGCTGCCGCGCGTGCTCAAGGACGGGCACATCAAGCGCAGCGCGATCGGCGTCTCCGTTTCTTCGGTGTTGCCCGAGGACATGGATCGCCTGAAGCTCAGCGACGAAAACGGCGCGCTGGTGCGCATGGTCGTTCCTGGTGGCCCGGCGGATCGCGCTGGGCTGCAAGTCGATGACGTGATTCAGGCGTTCGACGGTCAGGTACTCACCGGGCCTGAGCGGCTGCGCTGGGTGGCGAGCTTGGCCGGTGTAGGGAAGCCGGCGACCTTGCGAGTCGTTCGTGGCGGCCGAACCTTCGATTTGAAAGTTACCCTGGTCGAGCTCCCGGACGAAGGCGGGAGCCCGCCGGAAGACGACGGTCGGTAGCCGGCCGCGATCGTCGCGATTTTACTCTCCTGTTGGAAATATTCGTATGTTTCGCCGCTTCTTACTGCCTGGCACTGCTCCCTGGGGGAGCGCGGGCGGAGCTCAGGCGTAAACTGGAGCGTGATGGCGTCCCCCGCTCGCGGTACTTTTGGCTCCCTCGTGGACGTGGGGGCATTGCCGTCGCAGCCTGAGATCGCGGTGCGCGATCCGAACCCAGATCGAATTGCCACGGGGGTGAATAGTCCTGCCGCTTTGGCGTCAAACCGAACGAGCCGAGAGCTCGAAGCGGAGCAGGATCGTGTTCTCATCGAAAGAGCCCAAAAGGGCGACAAAGCCGCGTTCAAGCAGCTGGTGCAAAGACATCAGCGGCGTGCCTTCGCGATCGCCCTCGGTCTACTGCGCGACGAGAATGACGCTCGAGAGGTCGTCCAGGAGGCGTTCCTCCGCGTCCACCGCGGTCTTGATTCTTTCCACGGTGGATCGGCGTTCTTCACTTGGCTTTATCGAATCGTCACCAATCTCTCTATCGATCTCATGCGCAAGCCTGGCCGGCGGGAGGCCGAGCTCGACGAGACTCGGGAGATTGATGAGGCGGATATCCCACTCCTCAGCCGCATCGACGGCGCCGACCCGCTGGACGTCCTGCGCCGTGCCGAGATTCGAAACAAGCTCGAAGCCGCGCTGGACGCGCTTCCGGTCTACCATCGCGGGGTCATCGTGATGCGCGAGGTCGAGGGCATGAGCTATGAGGAAATGGCGGAGGCCATGGGCGTGTCCAAAGGCACGATCATGAGCCGCCTGTTCCACGCTCGTCAAAAGCTGCAGCGCGCGTTGGCTGATTGTTATGCGGATGAAGTTGCATCCTCGGCAAGGAGGGAAGCGCCGTGACTATCACGCGTGAGCAACTGATGCGTTATCACGACGGCGAGCTCTCGGAGTCCGAAGCGCGTGTCGTGGAAGAAGCCATCGAGCAGAACCCCCACTTGCTCGAAGAGCTAGATGCCTATGCCGAGCTCGGCAGCTTCGTCCGCGCGTGGGATCAGTCGAACACGAGCAAGCTTGCAGCGTTCGACGTAACCGACAGCGTGATGTCGGCGCTCGAGCCGCCGCGTGCCCGCGTTCATTCTTTGCTGCCGCGCATCGCGACTTGGGTTTCGCTCGGGGCGGCCATCGCCGCCGGGTCGGTGCTCGTCGTTCGCTCGTGGTCTGCGCCGCCCGCGCCTCCGCGCATCCCCTCGGCCGCGCAAGCGGAGCACTCCGGTCTGCCCTCGCCGAGCGCGTCGGTCCCGGAGCTGTCTGCTGTCCTGGCCGCTGCTGCTGAAGAAGAGCGCGAGCCCCTGCCGCCCGCCACGATCGAGTCGGTCGATTTCGGTTCGAACACCGGTGAAGTCTTCGTTCTATCGACGGATACTTCG
>Ga0164241_10003121_pt1 | contig 17119 bp, 13 predicted proteins | sample OricomyardsoilBY_FD_108780 | JGI IMG/M metagenome (GOLD analysis project Ga0164241, IMG submission 108780) | Backyard soil microbial communities from Emeryville, California, USA - Original compost - Back yard soil (BY) | ecosystem: Environmental > Terrestrial > Soil > Unclassified | place: USA...
AGCCCCCGCTGCCCAAAGCATCTCGGCCGAAGACACGCACGACGACTTTTTCTCCGCGGGAGAAGCGGGTAGCTACGAAGGCGGTCCGACTTCCGAAGTGCACGGCTTGCTCGACGAAGCCAACGATCACGACTTCGACGATCTCGCTATGCCCGGCCGTCGGACGATCCAGCGAACGCCCGAGCAAGAAGCCCGCCGTGAGCGGAACATCAAGATGGTGTCGGGCCTCGTGGGCGTTGGTTTGGCGATCGCTTGCGTCGCACTGTGGCGCTCGCAACGCGCACCACAGATCCCGGCGGAGCCTGCGTCGCCGACCGTTACCAATGAGGTGGCTGCGCCTGCACCGAGCCCGCTGGAACCCGCGGTCACCTCGATCATCCCGGCGCCGCCGGCACCAGAGGCAGTTGAGCCGCAGAGCGCGCCCGAGCCGCAAAAAACCACGGAACCAATCAAGTCGCCAGAACCGGTCAAGGCGGCCGAACCGGTCAAGACGCCTGTCGTTGCTCAGCCTCCGCCTCCCGCTGCGGCAGCTGCTGCTCGCCCGAACCCGACGCCCGCGCAGCCGCCAGCACCGCGAACCGACGCTCCAAAACCAGCAAGGCCCGCAACGGGCGGCCGCTCCGCGCCGGAAACGCCGCCTACGTCTCCGACCAAGCCGCCGACGGCCTCGTTCCCACTGTAAGCGTCACTGCCGGGCGAACGGCGCTTCGGCGACGAGCGCACGATCAATGCGTCGAAGCCCAAGACCGCGCGGGCTGGGTGGGCCGAGCCGCGTTGCGGTGTGGCTCGCCGACTGCACCGCGCGGTGTACGTCCCGAGGGCTGCTGGGTGAGGACGCGCTCATGCCAGCGCAAGCTGAGATGAAGGTCGAAAGCAACAGGAGCCCGCGTCCGGTTTGCATGCGCGCACGGTAGGCGCAGGCTCGAGCGTTGGCCAAATTGTGGGCCGTGCTCAAAATCGGCTGCGGCGTTCGTCGTTCAAGAAGCGCTGCACGAGCCGGACGATCTGCGCTGGCTGCTCTTCGTGGGGTGAGTGCCCGGCGTCGAGCAACTCGAAGCCCGAGCCGCGGATCTCGCGCGCCAAGCGTTGCCCGAAGCTTGCAGGCCACACGCGATCGTGGCGCCCCCAGATGACCAGGGTTGGGGCATGAATGCGCGTGGTTTGCGCGACCACGCCGCGAGTATCGACGGTCCCGCGCAGCGTGGCCAAAGCGCTGCTGCGCGCCGCTGGTGCATTGAACGCATCGTAGTAGCGATCGATGCGCGGAGCCGTCACGTTCGAAGTGGGGCCGAACACGGTCTCTTGGAAGTGGCGTCGAAATAGTCCGCGCCCCCAGAGCTGTTTCAAGATCAAGCCACCGACGAACGGCAACAGCGCAAGCTCTCCGTAGCGCCCGGTGCCGCTCTCGTAGCAAAGGGTGTCGATCAGCACGAGCTTCGAGACCAACTCGGGGTGACGCGCGGCGAGCGTCAAGGCAACCGCCCCTCCGAGCGCGTGCCCGACGACGGCTGCGGGGCCCAGCTCCAAGCCCGCATACAGATCGGCGATGGCTTCCGCGAATGCCTCGATGCCGTACGGAAATCGACTCGGTGGCGGCTTCTCGCTCGCGCCGAAGCCGGGCAGGTCGGGCGCGATGACGTGAAATCGTTCGGCTAGCTCCGGCATCACCAGATCCCAGCTCGTGTGGTCCACGAACAAGCCGTGAATCAAGATGATCGGTGAGCCTTCGCCTGCTTCGGCGACCCGCAAGCGAACCCCGCTTGCGGTGACGTCGCGGTGTACCGGACCGATCATCCGAGGAGCTACGCTACCACAAACGCCTCACCCCTTAGAAAGCGCGAAACTTGCCGCAAGGCCCGGGCGAATCTGGGAGCTGTGACACACTCTTTCCGCGCCTCGCGGCGACTATGGAGGACCCGCAGCTCGAGCGTCGCTTCGCGTCTCCGATCGCGACGCGGCCGCTCGATGTTGGACGGGCAGATCATCCAACCGCTGCGACGGCTCGGAGGGTTAAAAAGACGAGACGGCGAACTCCAATCGTGTTCGTGGTCCTCGCAGGTCGCGAACGTCTTGCGCGAGGTCGTGCGCTCGCTCGCTCGCTCGCTCGTCGTGAGCGCTGCGTTGGGCCGAACGATCGATCGGGCCGGCCCGCTGTGGCGCACGACGCCCCGGGTTCGTCGTCGTTCGCCGAGGAGCAGGCGCTGCGCGATCGACGAGCTCGTCTTTCGCGCGCAGCTCGCGAAGGCGACAGTTATTGAAGTGCTCACGCCGCGCGCTGCTCGAGGCAAATCTGCCGCTGCTCGCGGCGTAGCGCGAGCCTCGTAACTTCGTCAAAAGCCTGACGTGCAGCGCGCCGTGCGGCGAGTCGCGAGACTTTTGCGGTCTCGCGCAGTTTTGAGCCAAAAGCGTGTGGTTCCATGTGCGCATGGACGACGTATCAGCTCCATGGACATTCGCTGAACATGACAGAAAATGTCATAGCGACGATCGCAAACAGCGTCCATGGAGCTCTCGCGTTCCATGCCCAAATATTTGCGCATAAAGTCCTTCGTTCACTCCACTGAGTAGAATATATTCGCTCGCGCTGGGACAGGGACCATCGAGGGCCCGCCAGCACTGGTAGTCCCGTGATCGACGATTCCACCCTCAGCCAGATCGAACGACAGTACGCGGCCGGTCTGACGTCGGTGGAGATCTTGGATGTGTTCGCTTCACACGACGTGTCACTGAGTGAAGCGACGCTCCGCAAATACGTGCAGCTCGGCCTGCTCCCCCGCAGCGTGCGGGTGGGGCGCAAGGGCAAGCATCAAGGCTCGCAAGGGGTATACCCGGTGAGCGTCATTCGCCAAATTCTGCGCATCAAGCAGATGATGGCGGAGAGCTACACCATCGAGCAGATCAAGCGCGAATTTCTGTTCATTCGGAATGACGTCGAGCAACTCGAGCAAATGCTCAGTCGCATCTTCAAAAAGCTCGAGGGGGTGCTCAAAGAGCGCAAACAAGAGCGCTCGGCGCAAGCCGTTCATCGTGACGTGCTCGACGCGCGTGGCATCAGCAAAGATTTGATGGCCCGGTTGGTCGCCATCGAAGACAAATTGACCAAGAGAAACAGGATCGAGAGCGTCGCGGCGTCCTGAAAGACGCCCGGAGCTTTGCGGCATCAGAGTCCGATTGTCGGCCTAGATCGTCAATCGCGACTGTCCGCAAAGGCGAACTCAGCAAAAGCTCGCAGTACGGCGATACCGCGCGTTCCGGCAGGTCCGAGCGCGAACGGATTCGTGCCGGCAAACAACGACCGCAAAGGACAAGAGGCAGCTATGGAGTCGAACAAGCTCGGCACGGCAGAAATTCAGACGCTCGAACAACCCGCGTTGAGCCTCGACGGCGCGACCGCGCTCTCGGCCGACGAGGAGATCACGCGAGAACAGCGCCGCTCTCGTCGCAAGCGCGACGTGCGGGCTCGCACGATCAGCGTCAAGCGCATGACCAAGCGCGAGCTCGAGATCGGCAAGTTGCTCTATCCCGAGACTGACTACTTCAAGCCGCGGCAGCGCGCCGAATGCGCGGAGGGCCCGCGCCCGTGCCCGTACGTCTCGTGCAAGCATCATTTGTTCATCGATGTGTCGCCGCGTACCGGTGCGATCAAGCTGAATTTCCCGGATCTGGAGGTGTGGGAGCTCGGCGAATCGTGCGCGTTGGACGTTGCCGATCGCGGTGGCACCACCTTGGAAGACGTCGGAGCAATCATGAACCTGACCCGTGAACGCATTCGCCAAGTCGAAGTCAAAGCACTCGCCAAGCTCGAAGCTTTGCGCGACATGTCCTTCTTGCGCGACTTCGTCGAAGAGGGCCCGGTCGGTAAGCGCCGCTTGCCGCAACTCTCGAAGGCTGACATGGTCGGCACCAAGTACGACGATGAGGACGGTGAGGGCGAAGACGTCGACCTCGACGAGAAGGAAGAGGCCGAGCTCGCAAAGAAGCACCGCGGCGTCGTGGCCGTCTTGGAAATCTGAGAACCTGCGGGGCGAACGGCGCTGGGCGACCTTCGGGGGCGACAGGAAGCGCGCCGAACGCCCCTTCTGTCGATCGTCGTTGCGCCAGCGTTTGCGGGAGGGTGAGGCCCGGCGTTATTGCCGCGGACCCGTGCTTGGCGGCGGCGGAGGTGGGACGCGGCCGGCGCAGAATTCAGCGGACGGAGGCGGCAGCTGACAGGTGCCGCCGGCGCAGTAATATTGGCCGCATTGGTCCGCATCGGTGCAGGCTGAGCCGAGCGGGCGGATCGCTGCACACTGGCCGTCTTCGAAATTGCAGTAGCTCCCCTTCGAGCAATCGGGGCTGCCGTTGCACGGATCACCGCTGACGCCGCGCGGCTCGCACTGGTTCGTTTCAAGGCTGCAAAACAGACCGTCGCTCGCGTTGCAAATCCCGATTTCGCCGAAACAAGGCGGACCGTCGTCGTCGATGCAGGTGCCGCTGCACGCTTGTCCCGCGAGCGTGTGCGGAGCGTCGAGCGAGGCAGGGCGGATGCACACACCGGAATCGGCCCAATCGTTGGCCTGTGCGTCGTAGGGAATATCGCAAGTCAGGGGGGAATCTGGCGTCGTTGCGCAGCCGTGATCGGAGTCGCACTCGCCACCGAGCGGGACCGTGCCTCTGAACACCCGACTGCACTCGTCCGTCATGTACGTGCTGACGCGGTCGACGGGACAGCCCTCGCTGACCTCTCCGATGCTGGCCAAGCAGCGTTTCACGGCTTCGCCGTCGAGCTTGGCGCCGAGGAAGGTCTGACTCGAGAAATAGCCACGGATGCGCTTGGTGTAGAAGGCCTTGCACCCCTGTTCTTCATAGGCGTGCTGCGCCTCGTTGCAACACGTCTCCAAGACGTCGCACACTCGCTGCGTCACTTTCGCTGTGAGTGACTCGACAGCGAGCAAGGTACTCGGATCGTGGGTGCTTGCGCAGCCGTTGAGCACGACGCCCATGTAGATGAACGATGCCGCGCACCAGTATCGGCCCGCCAGTCGCGTCATCTAGACAGCGTTGCATCACAGGCTGCGCGCGCAAGGTACGGGTTCGACAATTCGAGTTTTCGGGTGAACGAGACGCTACGACTCGAATGTCATAGTGCCTTCGCTACCACTGTCGCCGAGCACTATTTGCGGAGTCGGTTAACCGCGCACATCGCGCACGACGCGCAAGAAGTTCTGTCCCAAGATCTTCTGAATCACTCGGTCTTTGACGCCCCGCTTTTGGAGCGCCGCAACCAAGCGCGGGAGTTCCAGGCAAGTCGGCATATCCCGCGGGGGAATGATGTTTCCATCCCAATCACTGCCCAAAGCGGGCGTGTCCTCGCCGGCGACGTCGAGCACGTGGATGAGGTGCCGCGCGATCGTGTCGACGCGCCCGGACCAAGGTCGATCGCCTAGAAAAGGTGCGTGATACATGATTCCGACCACACCTCCGGATTTGGCGACCGCACGGATTTGAGCGTCGTCCAGGTTTCGCCAATGGCGGTGGACGCCCGCTACACCCGTGTGGGTGACGACGAAGGGCGTCTCCTTGGCGTGCGCGTCACACGCGGCCCAAAAGCCGCGCGCGCTGATGTGTGCCAGGTCGACCAATACCTTGCGCTCGTTCAAGAGCTCGACCATTTGCGTGCCGAACGCGTTCAGGCCTTTGTCCGAGAGCTTCATGGGCGAGCTCGTCGAACCGATGCGGGAGCTCGACAAGTGCATGAGCGTGATCCTCAGCACGCGGCCGTCGCACAAGCGCGCCAGCTCGGTCAGGCTCGAATCCAAGGCATTTCCGCCCTGAATCCCCAGAAACGCCGCATGCTTTCCGGCAGTGCGCGCCGCGTCGTATTCGCGCGCGCTGGTCACGACCTGAAACTCGTCCGGCACACGGGCGAAGGTGTCGCACAGCGCGTCGAGGTTCGACTCGAACGTGCGCGCGCGATCCTCCGCCTCGCGCAGCGGATTGGTGGTGATGACCCAGGTCGCGCCGCTGATTTCTGCCTCGCGAATGCGGGGAAAATCCGCTTGACCAAGGAACGCACCCCAAAGTGGCGCGCGATGGCGCTTGGTCAAATCGTAGCCGAGCAGTCGCTGCCAGATGAAGGAATCGACGTGCAGATCGATGACTTCACTTGCGCGATAGAGCTCGACCGCCTCGAGCGGAATGCCGAGCTCGCGCGCCCAATCCGCCGAAGGTTTCACAAACCTTTGGGCACGTTTTCGAGATCGATGGCAGACAAAGCATAGCGAATCAGCGCGCTGCGATTCGCCTTGGTCAAGCCGCGAGCCTTGAGGCTATCGACCATGGTGTCGAGCCGCTTCAAGTCCTCGGTGTACATCGAGATGCAGATCACCTTGTAGTGAGTCGGCTTCTCTTGCTGTGCCGCGTCGGTCGAGAACAGCACCTTCGGCCGATCTTCCGAGCTCGGGGCGTAAAAGCTGTTCGACAGCACGCCCTCGACCTCATCGACGTCGAGAACTTTTCGTGCTGCTTGGCGTAGTTCGTTGCGATCGCTCATCACCCCAATCCTCCAGCTAGGCCCGCTTCGTCGCGAGCTGGTTCAACTTGCATCAACCGCTCGATCACACGCCAGTAGTCGCCGGCAGCGCTCGTATTCGGTGCATACTCGAACAAGGTCTTACCCACCGAGGGCGCTTCTTTGACCTTGATCGCGAAGTGGATCGGGTCGAGGCACACGTCTCGGAAGTTCTTCTTCAGCGTATCCAGCGCTTCGTTGCAGATGCGCGCGCGACTGTCGAACAAGGTCGGAAGCACGCCCCAGAAATTCACGGGGTGATTCAAGATCTTGTTCACGTGCTTGACCGTGCGCACCACTTGACGAATGCCGATCAACGACAGGTAGTCGCATGCAACCGGGCAGAGCACGGCGTCCGCGAGCACCAACGCATTCTGGTTCAAGAGCGAGAGGCTCGGCGAGCAATCGACGATCACGTAGTCGTACACCTCGCGCGCTTTCGCCAATCGCGAAGCCATCACGCGGTCGCGGTTACGCTGTCCTGCGATGTAGAGCTCGGCGGCCGCGAGCGTCTCGTTGGCGACGATTACGTCCAGGTTCGGTCGCGCGACGATGCGCGCTTGCTCGAAGGGCAAACCCATCACGAGCACGTGATACAGCGAGCGCTCGGCTTCGACGCCGAGTGCTGCCGCGACGTTGCCCTGGCCGTCGGCATCGACGAGCAGCACCTTGGCGCCACGAGCTGCGAGGCCCGCCGCGACGTGAACCGCGGTCGTGGTCTTGCCGGTGCCGCCTTTGTGATTGAACACGGCAAGCACCTTCGGATTCGCCGCCGATCGCGGACGCATCGGAATTTCTGCCGGCTTCGTGACCGGGCGCAGCTCGGCGACCGTCGCCATGGGCGGCGTCGGCGTAGCCGCGACCTGCGAGATTTCCGCACTCGGCCGCTCCTCGGCGGCGTCAGTCGCGACCGCTGGAGGCTTCGCGCTGGCGTCGTTGCTCGGCTCGGCTTCGGCGCTGACCGCAAGCGCAAATGCGGACGGACCCATCGGCGCCGCGGGCTCGTCTTGCTCGCCTTGAGAATCGTTTTCGATCGGGTAACTCGGATCGAGGATCTGTCCGAGACGCACCGAGCGAACACCGGTCAGAATGCGCGAGCGGCACTCGGGGCTACACGCATAGTGGCGTCGCCCGCCGGTGAACAGCACGTGCGAAGCGAGCTCGACCTCGAATCGCGTCGCGCACGCATCGCAAGCGACGGCGCCATCGGTGCGGCTGCGGTGGCTCGCCTCGAGGCATCGCTGCGAGCAGTAGAAGGTGTATCGAGTCCGAGCCTCGCCGTTTTCGTCTTGCTCGGGGTGCTCTTCCATCTGATAGCGGAAGTGCAATTCGAACTCGTTGTTGCAAGTGGTGCAGGTACGATTGATGACAACCATGTGGACCGCGCTTCCTGTTTATCGAAGTGCGTCACAGCGGATGTCATAGAGCGCCGATCGGGGCCAAATTCGCGACACAGACCGGCCCTCGATCCGACCTTGAATCCATATATCTAAGCTCTTGAATATGCTTGGATAATTGGATTGGTTGGATGGTCACAATTTCGCCCCGCGGGCGGCGCAGCCTTCGGCGTCAAAAAGCGGGCTTCGAGACCGCAAAGCGCGCTTCGGGCCTCAGGTGAACGTGAACGATCTTCGTCACGGTCAGAGATCTGCGTTCGTGGATCGCAGACTGCACGTCGCACCGCTGCGCGACAGGCGCACGTCGAACGACGGGAACACGGCGGAGCCACGAGGTGCGTTGCCGGGGCGCGATCGCCCCCTCTCCAAGCGGGGGTAGAGGGGACGCGACGCGGGGTCGTTCAAGTTTACGTTACGATCAGTGACGGAAGTGGCGGACGTTGGTGAAGATCATCGCGATGCCGGCGTCGTCGGCGGCTTTGATCACTTCGTCGTCCTTCTTGCTGCCGCCGGGTTGGGCGACGGCGGTGATGCCGAAGCGCGTGGCGGCCTGCAGGCCGTCGGCGAAGGGGAAGAAGGCATCGGAGGCGAGTACGGCGCCTTTGGCGCGATCACCGGCTTTTTCGCAGGCGACTTGGACGGCCGTGACGCGCGCGGTTTGCCCGCCGCCGATGCCGACCGTCGCGTAGATCCCGGGGCTTGCGCCCGGGGCAGCGAGCACGATCGCGTTGCTCTTGACGTGCTTGCACGCGGACCAAGCGAACTCCAGAGCGGAGAGTTCGAGCGCGGACGGTTGGCGCTTGGTGACGACGCGGCCGGCCTGCACTTCACCGTAGCCGGTGGCGTCGCGCTCTTGCACGGCGAAGCCGCCGCCCACGCGCTTGAACTGCAGGCTCTTGTGGTTGCGGCCGAGCCAGCCATTGGTAGTGAGCAAGCGCAGCTGCGCTTTGGTGCGCAGTTTGGCCAGCGCGCCCGCCGCGTAGCCCGGTGCGATGATGCATTCGAGGAAGGTCTCGCTGAGGATCGCGGCCGTCGCGTCATCGACCTCGTGGTTCAAGGCGACGATGCCGCCGAAGGCGCTCATGGCGTCCGCATCGCGCGCGGCGCGGTAAGCGTCAGCGAGGGTGGGGCCAGTGGCAACGCCGCAGGGGCTGGTGTGTTTGACGACCACCGCAGCCGGGTTTTCGAACTCGCGCACGGCGTCGAGCGCGGCCTCGAGATCGACCAAGTTGTTGAAGCTGAGTTCTTTGGCGCCGCTGCCGATGCTTTCGACCGTTGCCAGCGCGCCGGCGACCGCGTTGCGTTCGCGATAGAACGCGCCGCTTTGGTGTGGGTTTTCGCCGTAGCGCAGGCCGTACGCTTTCTCGAGCGAGACGGTGAGGTGGCGCGGGTAACCGTCGGCTTCGCCACGTGCGGTGAACCAGCCCGCGATTGCGCCGTCGTACGCGGCGGTGTGGGCGAACACTTTGCCAGCGAGGCGCTCACGCGTGGGGCGACTCACTTCACCGCTTTCTTCGAGCTCTTTGAGCACGCTCGTGTAGTCCGCGGGATCGCAAACCACGGTCACGCGGTTGTGATTCTTGGCCGCCGAACGCAGCATGCTCGGGCCGCCAATATCGATGTTTTCGATCAGCTCTTCCGCAGTGGCGCCCGGTTTGGCCAGCGTTTGCTCGAACGGGTACAAGTTGACGACGACCAGATCGATCGGCTGGGCGCCAATGCGCGCCAGGTCCGCGTCATCCGTGCCCTCGCGCGCGAGCAGCGCGCCGTGCACGCGCGGGTGCAGCGTCTTGACGCGACCATCCATCACCTCGGGTGAACCGGTGTAGCTTTCGACGGTTTCGACCGGAATACCTGCCTTTTGCAGAGCCGCGAAGGTGCCGCCGGTCGAGAGCAGAGTCACGCCGCGCGCGGAGAGCGCCCGGGCGAACTCGACCAAACCAGACTTGTCAGAAACCGAGAGGAGGGCGCGACGGATAGGCATCTACGGGGTCGGTTATTCCCTAGCTGCGCCCACGTCAATCGATTCCGTTCCGGCGGCGAGAGGCCGGGAAAAGCGGCAACTTGGCGCTGGCGAACGGCGAATCAGACTGGCAGACTCGCCCAGAACTCGAGCAAATCGGGCGGCATGGGCGCGATCACCTCGAGTGGGGCGCCAGTAACGGCGTGGCTCATGCGGTAGACGTGAGCGTGCAGGGCGTGGTGCGGCAGTTCGAGCAGGGCCAGATCTTCTTCGGTCAGTTCGTCGTCCGCGGCGCGGGCGAGCAAGCGTTCGTCTGGGCCATACAACTTGTCACCGACTACGGGACAGCCCAGGTGTGAGAGATGCAGGCGGATTTGGTGCTGTCGGCCGGTCTGGAGCGCGCACTCGACCCAAGCGTAGCCGCCGCGCGTTTCACGCACCGTGAGCAGTGTGCGCGCGTCGAGACCCGTACCGGGAGCGGCGATGCGCATTTTGACGCGTAGCGGATTGTCGATGTCGGTCTCCATCGGCACGTCGACGAGGCCGCTCGGCGGCACGCCGTGCGTCAGCGCGAGGTAAATCTTCTCGACTCCGCGTTGCTCGTCGCTCTCTTGCGAAAGTGAGCGCTCTTCCAGTTTGCGTTTGAAGGCGCGTTCCGCTTCCGGTGTGCGCGCGAGCAGCAGTATGCCGCTCGTCTCGCGATCCAAGCGATGAATCAAGGCCAAGAACTCGTCGGGGCGTTCGGCTTGCAGCCGTTTGATCACCGTATTTTGATGGTAGCGCGCGGTTGGATGCACGGTCACGAGCGGCGGCTTGTCGATCACCAACAGGTGCGGATCTTCATACAAGATCGGCAGCGGCGCTTGACCCTCGGTGTCTTCGAACGGTCGCCGCCAAAGCGCGATGCGTTCTTCGGCGCGCACTCGTTCGCTCGGTCGCCGAGCTCGGCCATCGGCGGAATACGCGCCGCTCTTGACGATCAGCCGTGCGCGCGTGCGGCTCGTGCTGCGCAGTTGGGATTGGACGAAGCGATCGAGCCGCATCCCGGCGAGCTCACCGGGCACCCGAAGCACGCGGAGCATCGCGTCGTCGGGTACGCCTTCGGGGCGCACGATCGGCGGCTCGGCTTCGATCCGCTTTTGATTCACACCTTGCCGCGCCGAATTTCAGTGCCGACGCCGCTATCCGTGAAAATCTCGAGCAAGAGCGCGTGCAAGCGTCGGCCGTCGAGGATGTGCACTTTTTCCACCCCGCCGTTCACAGCGTCGAGCGCGCAGCGCACCTTGGGGATCATGCCGCCGGTGATCACGCCGTTCTCGATCATCTCTTCGGCCTCCGTGGAGCCGAGGGAGCTCAAGCGCTCGCCTTTGCCGGTTTTTACGCCGTCGACGTCGGTCATGAGCACTAGCTTTGCGGCACCGAGCGCACTCGCGATGCTGCCCGCGGCGGTGTCCGCGTTCACGTTCAGCGAATGGCCATCCTCGTCGACGGCGATCGGCGCGATCACGGGAACGAAGCCCGAGCTGATCAGATTTTCGACGATCCCGGCTTCGACGTGGGAGACTTCGCCCACGCGCCCGAGATCGACGAGCACGCGCTCGCCCTGTTCGTCTTTGACCGCGACCTTCTCCAGGCGCTTGCCGCGCATGAAGCGATCGTCCTTGCCGGACAAGCCCACGGCGCGACCGCCGTGCTGGCAGATCATGCCCACGATCTCTTGATTGACGCCGCCGCCGAGCACCATCTCGACGACGTCCATGGTCGCGTCATCCGTGACGCGCAGGCCGCCGCTGAAGGTGGAGCTGATGCCGACGCGATCCAACATCTGATTGATCTGCGGACCGCCACCGTGAACCACGACGACTTTGATGCCGACGTAGCGCAGCAGGCAGACGTCCCGCGCAAAGCTTTGCTTGAGCTTCTCGTCGATCATCGCGTGCCCTCCGTATTTCACGACGAAGGTGCGGTTCTGAAAGCGCCGGATATAGGGCAGCGCTTCGTGCAAGACCTGGGCTTTGCTGACGAGTTCGTCCATTTCGGGGGCGAAAGGTAGCAGTAGCCCTTGGCGTAGCCACTCAAAACCGGCCGTGGTAGACGCCCGGCAATGGAAATTTTGCTCGCCCTCGCCGAACTGGCCCCGTACGTACGGGAAACCGAAGCTTGTGATTCGGCGGCAGCCTTGGTGAAGGCCCTGCGGCAACTCGGACACCGGGTGACGGTGGCCGCTCCGCGCTCGCCGGGCTTCGAGGCCGGCGGTCTGCTCGCTGCGCGCCGGCTGACCCCCTTGACTCTCGCGGATGGCAGCGAGGTGAACGTGCTCGACGCGCAGTTGGCGTCCGGCGCGGAGCTCGTCTTGTTCGATCTGCCCGGCTTGTTCGACCGAGAGGGGATCTACGGTGACGGTGGCGTGACGTACGTCGACAACGCGGCGCGCTTTGCAACCTTTGCGCGTTCGGTGGCCGCTCTGGTCGAACAACGCGCCGAGCAGGGTAAGGCCGTGGAGGTCGTGCACGCGCATGACGCGGTGGCTAGCCTGGTGCCGCTCGCGCTTCGCGGGAAGCACGTGCCGGTCGTGTTCACGATCCATGACATCGAGCGCCAGGCCGAGTTTCCGGAATCGGCTCGCGAGGTCCTCGGCTTTTCCGATTTGTCGTCGTTGACCGTCGGTGGCGGCCTTTCCGGGGTGGCGTCTGCGGTTCAACTCGCCAACGCGGTGACCACGGTGTCGGCGCGTTACGCCGAAGAAATCCTGGATCCCGTGCGTTCGGGTGGGCTCGCGAGCGTGCTCGCCGGCTTGCCCGAGCCGGTGCTGGGCATTCAGAGCGGCGTCGATTACGCGACCTGCAACCCAGCGACCGACACGGCGCTCGAGAGTCGATACGATGCCGAGGATCCGTCGAACAAAGGGCGCTCCAAAGTTGCTGTTCTGAAAAAGTTGGAACTCGAGCTGGCCGTCGACCGGCCGCTCTTGGTGTTCCTCGGCGATCTCGAGAGCGAACCAGGCGCCGATGCGCTGTTCGAGGCACTGCCGGAAATCTTGAAGCTCGATCTCGGGTTGGTGGTGGCCAACACCGGAAGCGCACTAGCCGCACAGCGCTTTCAAGCCGTGGCCCGTGAGTATGCGGGAGACTTCACCTGTCTGCCGAACCTCGATGAGCGTTTGTCGCGCCAGCTCTTCGCGGGCGCGGATTTGGCCCTCGTATTGTCCGCCGGCGGACCGGGAGGCAACCGTCAGCTCTTTGCGCAGCGCTATGGCGCTGTACCGATCGCCTTCGCGAGCGGTGGGTTGGTGGATGCGATCGTCGACGCGGACGTCGAGCTCGAGACGGGCACCGGTTTCTTGTTCGACTCGCTCGAGGCGGAAGCGCTGCTGGGCGCACTTTCGCGGGCGTTTTCGGCCTATGGCAAGCCGGCCTTCGCGCGCCTCCGTCGGCGCGTGATGCGCTTGGATGTCGCGTGGGATCGGCCGGCGCGGCGCTACGCGCAGCTGTACCGAAAAGTGCAGCCGGCTTAGTCGCTCTCGTCGCTCAACTCGAGCGCCGAACCGAGCCACCGCACGCGCCAAGTGATTGCGAACAACGTAGCCAATTGGTGCACCGCGAAGGTGAGCGCAACCGCTGCGCCGGACGGCTCGAGCGGGACGAAGCGCGCCAGTAGCCAGCAAGCCGTGAGAAAAGCGAGCGCGCTGCCAACCATGCTCGAATACGAACCGAGCAGCACGCGCAGCGGCTGTTGACGCAGGCAATCCAGCGCCTGTGCGAGCGCGACTCGCGATCCGCTCGGTGCAACGTGGCGAACCAATGTCGCGCGCGCGATGTCGAGCACTGCGCCGAACCAGGCGCACGCGAGCAGCCCCAGACCCAGCAACGCGAGCGGCGCAATCGTTTGAAGCCGCTCGTCTGCTGATGCGAACGCAGGCTTGAGCGCGGAACCGAGCAAGCTTGCTACGAGCAACAGTGCCGCCTGGACCAAGAGTCCGATCACGCCGAGCACGAAAAACTTCGGAAAAAGGCGCAGTGCACGCGCCAGGCGCTCGAGCAACGTGCGACCCGGAACCGCGAGCAAGTCGAGCGCCATGGAGAGCGGAATCAGCTCCAGGACAGCGAACAGCGCGAGCGATAGCAGCGCGAACTCTGCGGCTGAGCCGAGCCAGGGCGCGCCGAGCCGCAGCAGCTCCAAGAGCAAGAGCGAACCTGGTTGAAACAGCACTGCGTCACCATCGGGGCCCGCAGTCATCGAGGTGGCGCGGATCGCGAGTACCAGTGGATAGCTTGCGAGCAGGCCGAACACGGTGCGGGAGATCCAGAGCAGCACCCCTGCGGCCGCGGGCATCGACAACCGGTCGAGTCGATTTTCCGCTTTGTCGGTCATGGGCCGAATGCTCCCAGCAAAACCTGAGCGGCGTACAGCGCGCGTTCGCTGACTCGGGGCGCCGAGTTGCTTCGCGTCGTCAGCCAATTGTTGCTGCGGTCGTCATCGAGCAAAATGCGTTGCTCCGGGTCGACGTACACGGATGCAAGCTTCGAGGGCCCCACGTTGTCGACGTTGAAGGTGAACCCGCTGCCGTCCCAATGCCTGAGCTGCAGCGTTCCGTCTTCGAAACGCAGTTCGATGTCGACCGGTAATTCCAGCGTTCCATGGCGGTAGACCACGACGCGGCTGGTGTACTCGGTGGCTTCGTGGGGCGCTTCGGGCTTTTTTTGTTCGCGCCCGCCCGGTCCGTCGAAGACGCCGGCTGGTGCGCTGACTGGCGCGTTCGAAATTTCCCGCACTAGGTAGTCGACCGTTGCGCGCTCGGAAAGGGCACGGGTGAGCGCCGTCACCGCGCGGCTATCCAGCTCAGTCTGCATGACGTTCAGGAAGTCCGCTTGGGTCGGGTGCTGAAAGCGGAACTTACGCGCGTACACCCCGAGCGCGTGATTGAACCGTTCACGCCCATAAACGCGCGCCAAGGTGCTGAGGACCGTGGCCGTTCGACTGTAGACGAGCGCACCCAAGCTGCGGAACGTCGCAAAATCCGCCGCACCTTGCGCGATTTTTTCGTCTTCACCGCGGGCGGCTGAAAATAGCCGGTTGAGCGCGGTCGAACTCGCGCTCAAACCGAAGCCCCCGAACACGGAGGCGTTGCCATAGCGTGCCTCGAGCGCTTCAGCCTCGGCGTAGCTGTTGAAGCCTTCATCGAGGAACGGTTCGGTGTGCTCGTTGCTGGCGAGCAGCCCATAAAACCACTGATGACCAAGCTCGTGCGTCGTCACGACGTCGATGAAGCGCGCTCCGCCATAAGTGCTGTACCACGGCCCGCCCGTGGTGATGAGCTGCGGGTACTCCATTCCGCCTGAATTGGCGGCGTTCTCCGGGGGGTGAACCAAGGTGAGGGTGGGATAGGGATACGGGCCGTAGCGAGCGTTGAAATGTGGCAGTGCGAAGCGCACGCTCGCGAGCTCTGCCTCTGCGTTTTGCTCGTGATGTGGCGGGTACAGCACGCGTACTTCGGTGCCGGCAACGCGTTCGCTGCGCGTTTCGAATCGATCCCAAGCCGTCCAAGCGAAGTCGTGCACGTTCGCTGCGCGGTAGCCGAGCTGCGTGCGACCCTTGTCCTGCGTCTCGCGGATGCGGCTGCCGGTTGCACCGACTCGGAATGTGCTCGGAACGTCCAACGAAACGTCGTAGTCGCCGAAATCCGCGTAAAATTCGCTCTGCGCGTGAAAAGAGAAATGCGCGAACGTGCCATTCGGCTCCAAACGCGCGAGCTTCGGGAACCATTGGCCAATGAAATGGTAGCTGCCGACGAAGCCCGTGCGCTCGACCAATTCCGGTAATTGGTCCTCGAATTCGAGCTCGAGATCGAGCTCACTTCCGGATTCGAGCGAGCTAGGTAGCGGTACGCGGATGTCGGTCTCGTCTTCCGGGTCGTTTGGGCTATGGCGATCGCGGTTTACCCAGAGGTCTTGCCCATCAGCGCCGCGGATAGTGAGCCTTTTGACGTCGACGTAGCCGTACTCTTTCGCCTTGTCGCCGCTTCGACCTGCGCCGAACGGTGAACGCAGGAACAACGTTTTGTCGTTCTTGAAAGCGTTTAGGTACAGATGAAACCAAAGCTCGTTAAGCGCCGTGTTCGAACGGTTGATGAAGTGGATTGTCTCGCGGCCCGTGATGCGGTGGCGTTCGGTATCGAGCTTGGCTTCGATGGTGTAAGACGCGACCTTGGGCGGACTTTCGACGAGCGGCGGCCAGACGGGCTCTGCGTTCTTTGCTGCGGGCAGAGGCGCCTTCGTCGATCCCGTGGTGAGCAGGAGCGCGTTCAACAGCAAGCCACACAGGGCGGAAAATACGCCTCCGAGCAGCAAGTCGTGCGTGACACGTCGCATCGCTCGACCGTATAGCGCAGAGCTCAGCTGTCGAGTGAAATCACGCGTTGGTCGAGGAGCTGGTACATGATGCGCAGGGCATCGAGGCGGGGCATCCCGCTCATGTCGAGGATTTGATCGATGGTGCTCCCGCCATCGGCCAACGACAACAAGAAGCCCGCGCGATGGTCGAGCGTAAGCCAGCGGATCTGGTCGCTCGGTACGGCGACGGTCACCCGCTGATCGAGCGAGCCGAGGCGCGCCGTGTACATCTGCGTGAGCACGTCGCGGCAGCTTTGCGCATAGCGCGGCGCCTCGGGATCGTTGGGGCTAGATTCCAGGATCCCTTCGGCGATCACCAGTGCGCCGCTGAAGTCGCCCATCGCGTAGCGATCCTTCATGTCGGCGATCGCGCTCGCGGTCGACGGCACCTCCTGGAATGCAGCGGCGGGTGGAGGCCCGTCGAGCGAGAGCTCCAACGCGGGATCGCGCGAATCGCGCGGGTGGGGCCCTTGGCCTGGATGAGGAGGGGCACTCAGGCTGTCGAGATCGGCGAGCTCGATGCCGGTGAGCGACGCGGACTGCGGCGGCACGCCAGGGCTACGCGCCGGCATTGGGGCAGGGCGCGTCGTGGGCGCGTTGTGCCGCAAGAGGGGCGTGTACGGCGCAGTGCTATCTGGGTTCCGAGGCGACGGCGGGGGATCGCTATCGAGGCTGAAATACTCGTCCGGCGAGAGCGCTTGGATGGGCGGTTTCGGGAGGGGCGGTCGAGGCGGCGGAGTGCCGGGCTTTGGCACGCGGCTGTCTTCTGCCGCTGCCATCGCGACTTTCACGTATTGCTCGGAGGGCAGATCGGGAATCG
>Ga0164241_10003122_pt1 | contig 17115 bp, 19 predicted proteins | sample OricomyardsoilBY_FD_108780 | JGI IMG/M metagenome (GOLD analysis project Ga0164241, IMG submission 108780) | Backyard soil microbial communities from Emeryville, California, USA - Original compost - Back yard soil (BY) | ecosystem: Environmental > Terrestrial > Soil > Unclassified | place: USA...
CTTCATCGTGCGCGCCCCGGACGGCAACACAGTCGCCTTCGTCGGCTGAACGAAAGCCGCAAGCCGGGTCGGTTGGCTGACACCGGCATCGCCGCGACCCGGCGGTCCCGTTGGTTGAATGCGACCGGCGCTGGCACTTGGGGCAGGCAAGATCCAACCGGTTTGGAGAAGCACAGTATGGCTCTGACAAAGGACGGGCACCCGACGCAGGAGCTGCACACGCTGATTGCGTCGGCACTAGGCCAAGAGCCGATTGACTGGCATCGGCCGCACACCGGGCTGGCGGCCGCGTCCTTCGTCGTTGGCTTTGCTAACGGCTCGAGCGCCTTCGTGAAGGCGGCGGTCGATGACCAGGGAGCGGAAGGGCTCCGTACAGAGCATGAGATCGTCTCCAGTGTCGATAGCGACCTGGTCGCTCGGGAGCTGGCCTGGCTCGAGGACCGCGATCGCCCGGTCCTCGTGATGGAGGACCTGCGTGCTGCGCATTGGCCGGCCGACCATAACCCGGTGACATGGAAGCCCGGTCAGTTCGATCTCCTGTTCGCGGCACTGCGGCGGGTCGGTGAGCTGCCCGCGCCGGCATCCCTTCCGTCAGCCCGGGACGGGTTCCGGCCGCAGTGGCCGTTGATCGAGCGCGAGGCGGATGACTTCCTGGCGCTCGGCCTGTGCAGCGAGGCCTGGTTCAGCGCTGCGCTGGATGGACTGGTGGAAGCGGAGGGCAACGTCCCAGTCGGGGGTGATGCGCTGGTGCACAACGACGTCCGCAGCGACAATCTGTGTTTCGTCGGTCGACGCGTGGTGCTGGTGGACTGGGCCCAGGCCATTCGTGGGAATCCGCAGCAGGACCTCGCTTCGGCACTCACTACGTTGCCACTCGAAGGCGGCCCGGATCCGTACGACGTACTACCTGAAGGAGGGCCTTGGGCGGCCCACCTCGCCGGGCTGCACGCCCGCCGGGCCGCCCACGAGACGCAGGCTCCGCAGTGGCTCCGCCGAGTCTTTCAACGGATCGCCGTGATCTGCCTCAGTTGGGCATCCCGCTCGCTCGACCTGCCACCGTGGACCGGAGCCCACTGGAGCGAGATCCGCGGCTGAGCGCGCTTGCTAACGCGGTCGACGGGCCGAGCGGATGACCGAAGTGTCACCACCAAGACCACCAGAACTGTCACCGATGTTCTGCGACATGACACGATCGGGGCGGCGAAATTGGCTCGGGAGTCGAACATATGTTCTAATAGACGCTCAGCGCCAGCCCGCTCACGGCGGGCGATGTTCAGAAGGAGATCGCCGCAACGATGACTGTAGACACTCTGGCAGTAGAAGCGCCGTCGGACGTCGCCGACACTCCCGACACCGTCACCCCGACGGACGTCTCGCCGACCGAGGCCGACGCCGCCCCCGCTCCCGAGGTCGAGAAGCCGAAGAAGGCTCCGGCGAAGAAGGCCGCGAGCAAGAAGACCAAGACACTCGAGCTGACGCTGACCGTCACCGGCACCGCCGACGGCGAGTGGCACGCCGAGCTCAAGCAGGGCACCACCTACCTGGCCCGCAACCTCGCCGTCGCGGCCGCGGCGGTCTCCCGCGCGGCCAAGGAGCTGCACGAGGACCTCTCCACCCCGATCGACGAGGTCATCGAAGCCGCCCGCGAGCAGCAGGCCGCCAAGGTCGCCGCTCTGGAAGCCGAGCTGGAAGCCGCCCGCAAGGCCCTCGCCGACCTCGAGGACTGACGCTCGAGCTGATGACGCTTGGTGCTCCCACCCGCACGAAGGTGAGAGCACCAAGCGGCATCCGCCACCGGGCCGACCACAAAATGTGACGAACCCGGCGCGCCGGATCCCTGGGCGCGGCCATCACCGAGGCCTTACCGTAATTCCCTGGGCCGATCCTCCTGGGCCCTGGCCGCTCCCGAAGTGAAGGGGTCAGATGAGCGCTTTTCAGGACATGGGATCGCTACTGCTGGTCCGCGGCGCGGACGAACTCGAGCACGCGGGCGGAACCCTCTACGTCCACCTCCATCGCGTCGCCAAGCGCCTCACCACGCTCGGCTCCTCTGACACCCTGGTGCTGGCCGGCCTCGCCCATGCGGCCTACGGGACCGACGGTTTCCCCACCCACCTGTTCGACTGGCAGACCGAACGCCCGGTCCTCGAAGCCGTCATCGGCCGCGAGGCCGAGCAACTCGTCTACCGCTACGGCTCCTGCGACCGCGAGACCACCTGGCGCGACCTGGCCGAACACAACACCGTCACCGACCGCTTCACCGGTACGTCCGAGGAGCTCTCGCACGCGACCCTTCGCGACTTCGTCGACCTCACGATCGTCAACGAACTGGACGTCCTCGACCACGCCCCGGACCTGGTCCCGAAGCTCCGCCCGTTCCTCGAGGAGCAGATCCCCCGCTGGCAGTCGCTGGCCTCCCCGGCCGTCCTCGCCGACGCCGAGAAGACGCTGCAGCTTCACTAGCGTCCCTGGAAAACCTTTGCGGCCCGACGCATGATCGGTACATGGCCAGGTACGAAGTAGTTGCTCGCGCAAAGACCGATCGACGACTGTCCGACACCGACTACCTCGAGCTCGCGTTCAAGTCGTACGCACTGGACGCCGGCATGCGTTTCCGCCGGATCGAGGACCTGCCCGACGGGACGATCGCGATCGTCCTCCAGCACAAGTTCTCGCCGCGCAAGCACGACGCCGCCTGCGCCATGGCCAACCGCAGCCTCGCCCAGCTCGGCATCCCGGCGACCCAGGTCCAGCAGATCGACCTGCACCGCCTGTCCCGCAAAGGCCGCACCCTCGTCCGCTCCTGGGCCGGCCCCAACACCCCACCCGGCGGAGACCCCAGCGGCGACCGCGAGCCCCGCAACCCCAAACCCACCCCGCCCCACCTAACCATCCACCTGGACCTCCCCAAGCCCTAACCCCAAGCCCCGAATCCGCCCCGCCGGCCGCTGCCGCCGTACCGCTGGCCGCCACCAACCCGCCAGGCAGCACATCACGCCCCACGATTCGCGCTCTCTGCAACCTGAATCCCCCGACCACGCTCCCGGCATCCACGAGCCGGCATCCACCATCGCGCACCACGCGTCGAGCGGCCGCCGAGTCATGCGTTGCGGTGCGCAGATCACACGCGGGCGAACCCCATTCCACGACTCACCCACACCACTCGGCAGCCCCCACGGCGCTGGAGCTGTGGTGCGCGGCGGAGCCGACCTGCGACGAGCTGCAGGTGAGCGTACGGCGCGATCCTCATCGCGTGGTGCCACGAGTTCGCGGCCTACGGATACATGAGGTTCGCGACCTCGAGGTGTCATCCGTTCTCGGTCTGCCTTTGACACCACCGGAGCGCACATTCCTCGACCTCGCTCCGTACTGCGACCTCACCGAGCTCGTCACGGCCGGCGACGCGCTGGTACGTCGTACAGGCGCCGATCCCGAGCACCTGATCGGCCCGGCCACGGCGGCGATCGGCGTACGTGCTGTTCGGTTGGCACGACAGGCAGCCGGGTTGGTCAGATCCGGCGTCGACTCGCCGGTGGAGTCTCGGCTGCGGCTTCTGCTTGTGCTCGCCGGGCTGCCCGAACCCGAGGTCGGGCGCGTGATCCGAGACCCCGACGGTGGCTGGCTGGCGGAGCCCGACCTCTGCTATCCGAGGCTCAAGATCGCGATCGAGTACGACGGCCGGCATCATGTACTGGACCTGGGACAGCGGCGGCGCGACATCCGCCGCCGGGAGAACCTCGAACGCGAGGGCTGGCTGCTGCGCGTCATCACAGCCCACGACCTGCTCCACGCCCCCGAGACTGTGATCGCCCGAATCTCCCAAGATCTCCGCAGCCGAGGCATCCACCCCCTCGCCGCCTAACGACCACCCATCCACCCCCGAGGCGCGGGACGTGGGCCCGGGGCCACGACTCGGTGGGTGCTAGGGGGTGATTACTTCGAAGCGGGTGGCGTAGCGGGTGCCTAGGCGGGTGCCGGCGGGGCGGGAGACGCCTTCGAGGAATTCGGTGGGGTCGAAGTGTGGCCAGTTGAGGCCGTCGATGTAGGCCTTGTGTGCGTTGAGGGACTGGACACCGATGTCGAACGTGTCAGTGGTGTCGACGGCGTGCCGGGCGTTGGGTGAGCCGGCGGCCCAGACCTGGCGTACGCCGGACCATCGTTCACCGACGTCGGGGAAGATCCAGCGGTTGGCGGCGTCCCGTACGGCGTCCAGGGTGGCGCGGCCGGTGTTGATGTGGTCGGCCTGGTTGAGCATGATGTCGCCGTCCCAGGTGTCGCGGAAGTTGTTCGTGATCACGATCTCCGGCTGATGCCGGCGGATCACCTCGGCGATCACGCGGCGCAGCGGTACGCCGTACTCGATCGTGCCGTCCGGTTGCCCGAGGAACTCGACCGCGGAGACGCCCACGATCCGCGACGACTCGAGTTGCTCGGCCTCCCGCAGCGGCCCGGACTCCTCCGGCGGGATCCCGTCGATGCCCGCCTCGCCGGACGTGAGCAGGCAGTAGATGACCTCCTTGCCCTGCCCGGTCCACCGCGCCACGGCGGCCGCCGACCCGAACTCCATGTCATCCGGGTGAGCGATCACCGCCAGCGCCTTCTGCCAGTCCTCGTCAACCGCCTTCAACCCCTCCACGTCACTCATGCCCGCAGGCTAACCCGCGCCCCACGTCCGCGAACACCACCGCGTGCGAGTCCTGCCCGAGTGGGCGACGCGCTCAGCCGAAGATCTGGCGGGTGTAGGGGTTGGTGAAGGTGTGGGCGGGGTCGAGGCGGGAGCGAACAGCCAGATAGTCGTCGAAGTGGGGATAGCGGGTACGGAGGTCGGCGGCGGTGAGGGTGTGGAGCTTGCCCCAGTGGGGGCGGCCGTCGAAGTCGGCGACGATGCGTTCGAAGGCGTCGAAGTAGGCGGTGTGGGAGAGGCGGTGGTACTGGTGAATCGCGATGTACGCCGTGTCGCGGCCTTGCGCGGTGGACAGCCAGATGTCGTCGGAGGCGGCGACGCGGACCTCGATCGGGAACGGGATGCGAGCACCCGAACTGTCGATCCAGTCGCGGAGCCGGTGGATCACGTCGACCACGTTCTCCCGCGGTACGGCGTACTCGGACTCGCGGAAGACCACGTTGCGCTCGGAGCAGAACACCTTGTACGACGAATCGACGTACTCGCGGGCCGACAACGCGCGGGAGGCGACCCGGTTGATGCGCGGAACCAGGCCGGGCTGTTTGACGGCGATGCGGTTGGTCAGCTCGAAGACCTTGTTGGACAGGAGTTCGTCGTCGACCCAGCCGCGGATCCGGCCGACCGGGGATGCGCCGATGCCGGCGGCGACGCGGTTGTTCCGCTTGGTCAGTGCGATGTCGGTGTGCGGGAACCAGTAGAACTCGAAGTGGTCGTTGCCATCGGCAAGCTCATCGAAGCCGTCGAGGACCTCGCCGAGCGGCAGCGGCATCTCCTGGGCGCGGAGCAGGAACGCGGGAACGCACTGGAGCGTGAGCGAGCTGATCACGCCGAGCGCGCCGACCGAGACGCGGGCCGCGGCGAAGACGTCCGCGTTCTCCTCAGCGGAGCAGCGCAGCACGGAGCCGTCAGCAGTGACCAGGTCGAGCGCGACGACCTGGGTGGCGAGGCCGCCGAGGCGCGCGCCGGTGCCGTGGGTGCCGGTCGAGATGGCGCCGGAGATGGTCTGTTTGTCGATGTCGCCGAGGTTCGCCATCGCGAGGTCGAAGGCGGCGAGCCCGGCGTTGAGCTTGCGCAGGCCGGTGCCGGCGCCGACGGTGACGCGTCCGGATTCCTTGTCGGCGTGGACGATCGAGGACAGTCCGTCCATCCGGATCATCACCTGCTCGGGCACGGAACAGCCGGTGAACGAATGCCCCGCGCCGACGGCCTTGAGCTTCTTGCCCTGCTCGGCGGCGGCCTTCACCATCGCGGCGAGCTCGTCGGTCGAGGACGGCCGGAGGATCTCGACGCCGGTGGCCGACTCGGTGCCGGCCCAGTTCCGCCAGGTGCTCATCCGAAGTTCTTCCCCTCGCCCCGGTACGTGACGAGCTCCGTCACCTCGTCACCGTCGATCGCGTGCACGACGTCGAACCGTTCCAGCATCTCGCCCGCCTTCGCATAGCGCATCCACACCCGGTCTCCAAGATGCAACCCATCGGCGGAACTGCCAAGGACCGGAGTCTGCACTTCTCCGGCACCTTCTGTGCCCAACAGCTTCAGCCCGGCCGGCCAGGTCGGTGACGGGAGGCGCGACTTCTTCGCGGGTCCCGAGGCGACATACCCCCCGCCGAAGAGCGTTGCGATCCGCGAGGCAGGACGCCGTACGACGTCCAGGGCGTAGGCGACGGCGTGGTCGGGCTGGAAGACGTCGTACTTGTCGAAGAGCGTGGGGCCGTAGAGGCCCGAGCCGGCGGTGACCTCGGTGACCACCGGGTCGGCGCTGCTGACCTCGAGGCTGCCGGTGCCGCCGCTGTTGACCAGGCGCAGCGGCGCAACCTGCTTGACCGCGTCGGCCACGGCGCCGCGGCGGTCGGCGAGCTCGGCGGCCGAGCGGCGCTTGACCCAGCGGACTGCCGGTGACGTGTCGGGCAGGCCCGCGATCTGGGCCTCGTAGAACATCACGCCGGCCAGCTCGAAGGTGTCGTCGGCAACCACTGCGCGGGCAAGGTCGGCGACATCCCCGGGGGTGCGGAGGGGCGAACGGCGTACGCCGAGGTGCTGGCCGAAGATCCGCAGCGAGGCGTCGACGTCGAGACAGACCTGGATGCGGGCGTCGCCGGTCGCGACGGACTTGATGAAAGCCAGGTGTTCGGGTGAGTCGATCATCAGCGTGATCCGGGCGGCGGCCTCGGGGTCCTCGCTGAGGGCGCGGAGCGCGGTGCGGTGGACGGTCGGGTAGCCGAGGAGGATGTCGTCGACGCCGTTGCGCGCGAGCCACAGGGCCTCGGGGACCGCGTAGCTCATCACGCCGTGGAAGCCGGGGCGCTCGAGCGCGGCCGAGATCAGCGCGCGGCAGCGGACCGACTTGGAGGCGACCCGGATCGGCGTACCCGCGGCGCGACGGACCAGGTCGTCGGCGTTCCGGCGGAACGCCGCGAGGTCGACCACCGCGAACGGCGCGTCGAGGCCCGCGGTCAGGCGGGCATACCGGTAGAAGTCACCCATACCGGGAGTGTAAGACAACAAATACTGAAAGGTAATACAACTTCAGTTACGGGGTGTCTATGACGGCTTGGAGGGTGGGTACGGCGGAGTGCGCCCAAGTGGACTGGGTTGCGGGAGTGGTTGTGGTGGCGGCCAGGAGGACGACCGTCGCGCCTTGGACAAGAGAGATGTCGGTGTAGGCCTCGGCACCGGCGTACTGGCGGGTGCTGGCCGTTGCGGTGTCGTCGGTCCACAGCTCCGTAACCGAGAGATCGCCGCCAGAACCGCACGCTGCCATGCGGCTCCGATAACCCGTGTAGTACGCAGTCGCCTTGCTGTTGTCGCTGAAGCGCAGGAGGAGTGCAATGGCGGGCTGGCCGGCAGCGGTGCGGTAGCTGCCTTGCAGCGCGTACTGCGGCACCGGTAGCGATCCAGTCGGCAGTTGCCCCACACACCCAACCGGCAGGGCCTCGTACGCCGCTTGGTGCGCCTCCCGCTGTCGAGTCCAGGTCTTGTTGCCCAAGAAGCCCGCCTCAGCACCACCTGGATCGGCGAACGTCGTCCAGCCCGGGCCGAGCTTCGCCGGCGCCGGAAGGTTGCGGGCACTCAGCGGACCGGCCGTGGCGGGCGGTGGCGCGGTCGCCTGCTCCGGCAACTCGGGTGGGACTGCGGCGTCTGTCGGCTTGACCGTGCTCAGCGTGTCGGTCGGCACCGGCACCGTGCCGCCTACCGTGCTGGGCTCCGGAGTGGCCGCAGGCTTCGGTGTCGCGGCGGCCTGTGGCTGCTGCGGTTCGTTGGAGCTGCAACCGACCAGGAACGCCGAGACCACGGCAGCGGCTGCTACCGCACGCTTCACTTCGGCTCGAAGTGCTGGTAGTCGGGCTTGCTCCAGCGCGCACCCCAGAAGTACCCCTGCGCGATGAAACCCTTGGTGGCGACGCTGCTGGCGAAGAGCATGCCGGGCCGGGACACGGACCGGTTGCGGTACGCGGACCCGTTGGACGGGTACCAGACGTTGTTGGCTGCCAGATAAGGGTTCTCGACCGTGTTGATGTCGATCGCCCACCCGTAGGAGTGCGGCGACAGCGCATACGGGTTGCCGGTGACCCGGCGGCAGTTGAACGCCGAGGTGTTGTCGGCGGCCATCGACCTGATGTCGCTGCCGCCGAACCGGTCCACCCGTCGCATCTGCCGGATCGGGAACTTGGATGCGAACGTCGAGGTCCAGACCGTGATCATCTTCGCCACGGCGGCGTCCCGGACGATCAGCTCACCGCGGTGCACCGTGTGGTCGAAGCCCCAGTAGTTCAACTGCAGCAGGCGCAGCGACGACGGCCGGACCGGGCACCCGGCCCGGTAGGTGTTCGGCAACGAGGCAGCGGTGACCGTGTAGACCTTGGGGTTCATATGCGCCTTGACCACGATCTTGATCGAGGCGGAATACTCCATCGCCGGCTGGCTGACCCACCGGCTCAGCACGCGGACGGTCCGGGTCGCCGGCACGTTGTCCGGCACGCGGAAGAGGAACTTGCCCCACTTGTCCATCTTGGTGATGCCCAGTGCGAGCCACTTGCCACCTACGTACTGCTGCAGCGCGAGCTCCTTGCCCGGTTCGGCCGGGACCGTCCGACCTGTGACGGACGCGCCAGTCAGCGTGGCGTACCACGCGGCCGGGGTGTTCAGCACGATTTTGCGGTCCTGGATCGGCACGGTCCGGTACGCCGAGATGGCGAGAGCGGTCGTGTCCTTCACACCGATCATGGTGCGGAACGCCCAACTGCCGGCGTACGGGGACACGAAGCTGAACCTGTACGCGCCGCCGGTTGTGGTCCGGGTCGCGGCGCGCAGCACCCAGGTGCCGGACGCGCGCTGCCACAGGGTGATGTAGGACCCGGTGATCGGCTTGCTGATCGTGCCGGTGAACACCGTCGGCCGGTCCTCCCAGGACGCGGCCGGCTGGTTCAGCGTGATCGACCACTCAGGAGGAGCCGCGGACGCCGGCGGAGGAGTCGGTGTCGGTGGCGGCGTCTCGGCCGCGGGCGGCGGCGTCTCGACGGCAGGCGGTGGCGGCGTCTCGGCCGGCGGTGTGACCGCAGGCGTCGTCGACTCCACCACGTCCGGCGTCGGATCGTCGGCCGCCTGGGCGCCGGCCGGGACCAGGCCCAGCACCAGCGCGACAGCAGTCCCCGCCACCCCAACGGATCGCCACATCATCATGTGCACGTCCCCTCCCCAGGATCATCTACCCATTGAAGAGGACGCCACGCAAGGCGCGGAAGTTCTGTTTACGTCTGCAGTCTCTTCGCAGCGGCGTCGATGCGCTCGTCGGTGCCGGTCAGCGCGACCCGCACGTGCCGCTCCCCCGCCGCACCGTAGAAGGCTCCCGGCGCGACCAGGATGCCGCGATCCGCGAGTGCACCGACCGACCCGTACGCGTCGTACGACGGGTGCTCGGCCCACAGGTACAACCCACCGTTGGACAGCGTGATCTCCCAGCCCGCATCGGTCAGCGCGTCCCGCAACACCGACCGGCGGCGCAGGTAGCGCGCACGCTGCTCCTCCACGTGTGCGTCGTCGGCGAAGGCGGCCGCCATCGCAGCCTGGATCGGGGACGGCACCATCAGCCCGGCATGCTTGCGTACGGCAAGCAGTTCGGCCACCACCGTCTCGTCGCCGGCCACGAAGCCACCGCGGTACCCGGCCAGGTTGGACCGCTTGGACAGCGAATGCACCGCGAGCAGGTTGTCGAAGCTGCCACCGCACACGTCCGGGTGTAGCACGGACACCGGCCGCGAATCCCAGCCGAACTCGGCGTAGCACTCGTCGCTGACCAGCAGTACGTCGTTCGCCCGCGCCCACTCGACCGCACGGCGCAGGTCCTCGGCGGGGGTGATCTCACCGGACGGGTTGCGCGGCGAGTTCAGGTACGCGACCCGCACCGGACCACCGTCGTACGTCGTCGGATCTTCGATCGGCACGCTGGTCGCGCGGGACAGCGCGGCGCCGGCCTCGTACGTCGGGTAGGCGAGGTCCGGGATGAGGACGGTGTCACCCGCGCCGACACCGAGCAGCGTCGGGAGCATCATGATCAGCTCCTTGGTGCCGATCACGGGCAGTACGCCGGTCTGCGGGTCGACACCGGTGACGCCGAGACGACGCGCCATCCAGTCCACCGCCGCCTGCCGCGCGGCCGCCGTACCGATGGTCGTCGGGTACGCCGGGGCGTCGGCCGCATCCGCCAGGGCCTTCTTCACCAGGTCCGGCACCGGGTCCACCGGGCTGCCGATGGACAGGTCGACGATGCCGTCGGGATGGTCGGCCGCCTTCTGCTTGTAAGGGGCGAGCTTGTCCCACGGGAAGTCTGGCAGCCGGCTGGAGGTCTCGAAGATCACTCCCACATTCTCTCTCGTCCGTCGGTCGCGCCGCTGCCGGGCGCCCGCTCCGCGAGAAAGGCGACCACCTGCTTCACCAGATCGGGGTCGCGCAGCACCCGCCTGTGCCCGAGTCCCTCACTGGTCTCCAGCCGTGCGCCCGGCCACAGCCCGACCAGGTCGACGCTGCCCTGGTACTGCGTCTCCGCGTCGGAACGATCGTGGATCAGCAACAAGGGCGGCAGCGCCCTGCGGGCGGCGATCCCGGGGACGATCGCCTTCATCCGGAACGTGTCCATCGGCCCGAAGCGCGCCTCGAACCTGCGCTCGAACCCGGCCCGGGTCCGCGGCCCGATACCGAGGAACGCCTGCATCTGGTCGAGGTTCACGGAGAAGTCGCTCGCCGTCGCGACGAACACCAGCCGCTCCGCCTCCACCCCGTCCCGCAGCGCGAGCGCGGTGGCCGTCGCACCCGCCGAGTGCGCGATCACGCCGTACGCCGGTCCTTGCGCGGCGACGACCGCCGTCAGCGCGTCGGCGATCTCGAGGAGTGTGGACGCATGCGTGCCCTCGTCCCCGCGACCCGAGTCGCCGTGGCTCGGGGCGTCGTACGTGACGACCCGGAAGCCGAGGTCGACCAGCGGCTGGATGTATGCCGCCAACTGCAGACCCCAGCCACCCCAGCCGTGCACGAGGTAGATCGTCGGCCCCTCGCCGTACGACTGCCCGCGCAGCGTCCCGACCTCGAACGGCGTCGGCACGGGCAGCTCACCCCGCGGCCGCCGTACCTTCTCCGGTACGACGGGGATGCGGAACCAGATCCGGTTGAGCAGCGCCGTGCCGATCGGTGGCGCGACGCGCTCCGCCAGCCCGAAGGCGAATTTCAAGAACCGAACGTTCGTGCTTTTCTTGGCCACGAGATGTCACTCCACCAGGTCGGATCGGGCGGCCCGGAGGAGCGATTCGAAGGCGGTGCGCGCTCGGTCCTCGGCCTTGGGGTCGGCCAGCAACCGGCTGGCGTGGTGGTACGAGAGCAGCACCCCGCGGATGTCGAAGGCGTACTGGTCAGGGTCGGCGTCCGCGCGGAAATGCCCCTCGCTGATGCCGGTCCGGAAGATGTTCGCGAGCAGTTCGGCGTAGTCGCGCTCGGCACTGACCACCAGGTCGCGAACCGGGCCGGGCGGCGCATCGTCGAGCTCGGCGGAGACGCTGGCGAAGAAACAGCCACCCGGCAGGGCGAGATCGCCCTTGTCCCAGCGGAGTTTGCGATCGAACAGCGCCCGCAGCCGCGGCTCGCCGCGCGGGACCTTGAGCGCCGGCCGGATGACGCGCTCGGCGAACAACTCCACCGCGCGCTCGACGACAGCGACCTGCAACTGCTGCTTGGACCGGAAGTGGGCGAACAGGCCGCTCTTGGACAGCTCCATCCGGTCGGCCAGCAGACCGATCGTCAGGCCGCTCAGCCCGCTCGCACTGACCACCCGCGCGGCCTCGTCCAGCACCGCAGCTCTGGTCTCTTCACCCTTACCCACGCTTTGATAAAAGCACGACCGTTCACTCCACGGCAAGTACTTTTCAGCACGACTTTGCCGGGCCACTACTGTGCGGGATGACGGCACGAATCCTGATCAGTGTGCTCGGCCGAAGGGGTGAGGGATGACGTACGAGGTGGCAGTGGTGGGAGCCGGTGCGATGGGGTCGGCGGCGGCGCGCGCACTGGCAGCGGCCGGGCGTGAGGTGGTCGTACTCGAGCAGTACACGCTCGGGCACGACCGGGGCGGATCGCACGGTGGCACGCGGTTGTTCCGGCCCGCGGCCGACAACGCCGAGATGGCACGGCTGACCGAGCAGGCGCGACCACTCTGGCGCGAGTTGGAGGCGGAGTCCGGCCAGACACTGTTCGAGGTCACCGGTGGGATCGACTTCGGGGTGGACGACGCGATCGTCGCGGCGTTCCGGTCGTTGCATGCGGCAACCGGCGAGGTACTGACCGCGGAGGCGGCGACCGAGCGCTGGCCGGGCATCCGGTTCGACACACCGGTCCTCCACCAACCGGGCTCCGGACGCCTGTACGCCGACCGCACCGTCAAGGCACTGCAGATGGTGGCGAGCCGGCGCGGGGCAGAGTTCCGCGTGCAGTCGCCGGTGAAGGCCCTGCGGGTCCACGACGGGTTCGTGGAGCTCGACGTACCGGGTGGGGCGGTGCGGGCGCAGCATGTCGTCGTGACGACCGGTGCGTGGGCTCCGAAGCTGCTGGCCGGGTTGGCGCCGTTGCCGGAGATCACAGTGACGCAAGAGCAGCCACGGCTCTTCGCACCGGTCTCGGACGCCCTGGATTGGCCTAGCTTTGTGGACCGCAGGGGCGGCAGCTACGGACTGTTCGAGCCCGGGTCCGGTGTGAAGGTCGGACTGCACGGCACAGGTCCAGTGGTCGATCCCGACACGCGTGACTTCGCAGCGGAGCCGGACCGGGACGCCGAGCTGATGCGGTACGTCGAGCAGTGGTTCCCAGGACTGGACACCGGCCGGTCGACCGCGATCAGCTGCCTGTACGACAACACACCGTCGGACGCCTTCGTCATCGACCGCGCAGGGCCGATCACGGTCGCGGCCGGCTTCTGCGGGCAGGGATTCAAGTTCGTCCCGTTGATCGGTGAGTTCGTGCGTCGCCTCGTCACGGGTGACGACGACGTACCGGCGCGGTTCCGGCTGGCGAGCCATCATGTCGCTCGCTGACCAGGTCGCCGCACTGCCGCTCGTCGACCACCACGTGCACGGCGTGGTGAGGGGACCACTCGACCGGGCCGGCTTCGAGCAGCTGATCACCGAATCCGACCGGCCGGTCCCGCCGTGGATGTCGACGTTCGATTCCCAACTGGGCTTGGCGATCCGCCGGTACTGCGCTCCGCTGCTCGGACTCGATCCACACGCGTCGGCCGACGACTATCTCGACGCCCGGGCAAGGGTGGACCCGAACACTCTGTTCCTGCGCGCAGCCGGTGTGAACGACTACCTCGTGGACACGGGCTATCAGGGCGATGCAGTGGCCGGTGTGGACGAGTTGGCGGCCATGAGTGGTTCTCGCGCACATGAGGTCGTCCGCCTCGAGTCCGAACTCGAGTACGTCGCAGCACACGAGTCCACGGTGTCCGCCGTACCGGACGCGTTCGTACGACGGCTGGAGGCGCGGACCGCTGGTGCAGTGGGGTTGAAGAGCATCGTCGCCTATCGGCATGGGTTCGACTTCGATCCGGCCGAGCCGAGCAGTGCTGAGGTCTTGGCGGCTCTGGACCGCTGGTACTCCGCTGGTGCTGACCGCGTCACCGACCCGGTGCTTCTGCGCTGGCTGCTCTGGACCGGCGCACGCCGCGGTCTCCCCCTGCAGTTGCACGTCGGCTTCGGTGACACAGATCTGAATCTCCGGACTGCCGACCCACTACTGCTGACCGAGTGGCTGCGACAGGTAGAGCCGCTCGGGACCCAGGTACTGCTCCTGCACTGCTACCCGTTCCACCGTGAGGCCGGATACCTCGCACACGCCTTCCCACACGTCAGCTTCGACCTCGGTCTCACCACGATGTACGTCGGTGCGCGGGCAGCCGCCGTGGTCGCGGAAGGGCTGGAGCTGGCGCCGTTCGCCAAGCTGCTGTACTCCTCGGACGCGTGGGGTCCGGCCGAGCTGCACTACCTCGGCGCACTGCTGTGGCGGCGGGCCGTCACAGCAGTAGTCGGCGGATTCGTCGAGCAGGGCGACTGGTCCGCCGAGGACGCCGTACGTGTGGCCACTCTCTGGGGGCGTGACAACGCCCGCAGGCTGTACAGGCTCGCTTAGAGGTAGAGGCCGGTCTGGCCGTCTTCGAGGCGGCCTGCCGCGACCGCGTGCAGATCGCGCTCGCGCAGCAGGATGTAGTCGTCACCGCGGACCTCGACCTCGGCCCGGTCCTCCGGGTCGAACAGGACCCGGTCGTCGACCTCGACGGTACGCACGTTCGCTCCGATGGCGACCACCTTCGCCCAGGCGAGCCGGCGGCCCATCTGCGCGGTGGCCGGGATCAGGATGCCGGCCGACGACTTCCGTTCGCCCTCCTGCTCGAGCGAGACCAGTACCCGGTCGTGCAGCATCCGGATGGGCAGCTTGTCGTCGGAGAGCTTCTTGCGAGAGGTCACCGGCGACCCACCAGCCGCCGGATCAGCAGCAGGACGGCGAGCACGCCGACCGCGGCTCCACCGACCGCGACGAGCTTCTGGGTGCGCAGCCGGCCTTGCTCGTCGAAGACCTGGGCCTTGGCCTGCTCGACCTGCCGCTTGGCGACGTTCTTCGGGTGCGCACGGTCGACCAGCTCGTCCACGGTCGAGGCCAACCGCGCCCGGGTGACGGCGATGTCCGCCTCGATCTGCTCGGCGGTCCGAACCTGCGTGTCCGACACCTGTCGGCGCTCCCTTCGTTCCTCGGGCCTGCCCCGGGATGGCCGGGCCTGCCCTACCTACCCCCCATCCTCGCAGGTCATCCCCGCAAGTCCACGACCACCTTGATGTCATCCGGCTCGCGAACCAGCGCGGAGGGCCAGTCCGACAAGGGGACGGTCCGCGTGACCAAACGCTCCAGCCAGGCCCGGTCCGCCGTGAGCAGCACCTCGACCGCATCCGCGTAGTGCCGCTTGCCCGCGTTCACCGACCCGACCAGTCCGACGTTGCGGACCACCAGTTGCCGGATCAGTGCGTCCAGCTGGACGTCGATCGAGGCGGGTCCGGGCGAGATCCCGGTCAGCGCCATCACCCCGGCCGGCGCCAGCAACTTCGCGCAGTCGAACACCACCTGCCCGGCCCCCGTCGCCTCGATCACCACATCCGGTACGACGCTCAGCTCGGTGAGGTCGGTCAGATACGTGCCACCGAGTGCTCGCACCAGCTCCGGCTTCGGCCCGTCGTTCATCCGGTCCAGGACGTGGACGTCGTACCCGCGCTGGGTTGCGATCAGGGCGGCCAGCAGTCCGATAGGCCCTGCCCCGGTGACCAGCACGTGCTGTGGCCCGAACCAGGACCGCCGGCCGATCACGTCCACCTGCTCCCAGGCCTTGGTGAGAATGCTGGCGGGCTCCACGAGTACTCCGAGGCGCCCGAGCTCGGCCGGGATCGGTACGGCGAAGAACGGGTCGACCCGCCATCGTTCGGCGCCGTACCCGTCCATCTCCTTGATGCCGCGCTCGGTGTACAGGCCGTTGCGGCAGAAGTCCCATTCCCCGCGTGCACAGGCCGCACAGGGCTCCGGATCGGGTCTGCGGACCACACCGGCGACCAGGTCGCCGGCGGTGAAGCCGGAACCCGCCGGAGCCTCCAGCACTCGTCCGAGCGACTCATGGCCGATGACGAGGTGATCGGCTCCCGGCCGGCCACTGCCGAACGCGCCGGAGACCAGCTCGATGTCCGTCCCGCAGATCCCTGTCAGCAGGCCCTCGACCAGCACCGACCCGTCGGAGGCGGGCGGATCCCCGACTTCTCCGAGAGTGGCAGAGTCGGCCTTCCCCGGTGTGACTGTCATCGCCCGCATGCGCACACTCCACCCTGCGGCACCTGCCCACGCAAGTCAGCGCTCGCCCGGACGTACCATTGCGGGCAGTTCACTCGATCCTGTGGAGGGCCTGATGTCCGAACGTCTGTCCGTCGGTGACACCGCACCCGACTTCACCCTCCCCGATGCCGACGGCAACGACGTCGCGCTGAAGGACCTGCGCGGCAGGAACGTGATCGTCTACTTCTACCCGGCCGCGATGACGCCGGGCTGCACCAAGCAGGCCTGCGACTTCCGCGACTCCCTCGACTCGCTGCAGGCCGCGGGCTACGCCGTCCTCGGGATCTCGCCGGACAAGCCGGCGAAGCTGGCCAAGTTCCGCGACCGCGACGGCGTGACGTTCCCGCTGCTGAGCGACCCGGACAAGCAGGTCCTGACCGCGTACGGCGCGTTCGGCGAGAAGACGATGTACGGCAAGAAGGTCACCGGCGTGATCCGCTCCACCTTCGTGGTCGACCCCGAAGGCAAGGTCTCGGTGGCCCAGTACAACGTCAAGGCCACCGGTCACGTGGCCAAACTGCGTCGCGATCTCGGCCTCTGAGGACACCGACCCGGACGTTCCGCGCAGGGAAACCTTCGACCGTTTCATGACGACGGTCCATGGAACGGTCGTTTGAGCGATCTCTTCGGTGTGATTTGGATCACACCGCGATCTCACCGGATCGGAGCCGTGGGACTACCCTCGGTGAGTTTTTCAGGGTTCCTGTGAAAGAGCGGTACTCCCAGGACCACCCGCGTTCGGTTGCGGTCCACTCGCGGGTGTGTCAAGAAGCACCCAGACCTTGGCCCTGACCAGCCGAAAGCGGGTAATCTGCGCGCGCAGTCAGCCTCTGGGAGGGAGGGACCTGCCGCGATGGGAAAACATTCCTCTGCGGTGACGCGAAGTAACAACAACCGTCGTTCGATGTACATCACCGCGGTCGGGCTACTGGTGCTGTCGTTGGGCGCCGTCTTTGTGGTCCGCTCCTTCGGGTCGCAGTCGGGCGCCGACGGATTCCTCGGCGGCAGCTCGTGCGACGACCCGACGC
>Ga0164241_10003123_pt1 | contig 17114 bp, 20 predicted proteins | sample OricomyardsoilBY_FD_108780 | JGI IMG/M metagenome (GOLD analysis project Ga0164241, IMG submission 108780) | Backyard soil microbial communities from Emeryville, California, USA - Original compost - Back yard soil (BY) | ecosystem: Environmental > Terrestrial > Soil > Unclassified | place: USA...
CAGGGCCAGCGACATCAGCATCGCGAAGTACATCCAGCCGATCCCGATCGGCGCGGTCAGCATGTTCTGCATCCAGGCCAGCGTGCCGATCACGGCGATCGCGACCAGCGAGCCGATCACGGCATCGCGGTTGAAGAGCGGCTTGCGGGCGAAGACCGGGACGATCTCGGCGATCGCACCCAGGGCGGTGATCAGGATCAGCATGTAGGAGCCGGTGTAGAAGATCCAGCTGAGATGCGCCCAAAGCAGCGGCGCGCCGCCGGAGCCGTCGGCGAAGAAGATGCCGTCGAAGTTGCGATCGATCAGCAGCATCGTGATCGCCGCCAGCATCACTGGCCCGATTACGAGCAGGAGCCAGGAGGAGATCGCCGCCGACCAGGTGAAGACGGGCGCCCGGCGCCAGGCCATGCCGGGAGCGCGCATGCGGCGCAGCGTCGCGACCAGGTTGATCGCGATGAGGACGAAGCCAAGCGTGGCCAGGCCGCTGGCGGCAGCCCAGGCGTCGACACCGTTGTCGGGCAGGAAAGCGAGCTCGGAGAGCGGCGCCAGCGGGTTGACCCCCGCCTCCGATGGGGTGAAGAGGAAGCCCGAGTAGAGCACCGTCGCACCGGCGACGTAGAGCCAGAAGCCAAGCTGGCCAAGGCGCGGCAGCGCCGTGCCGCGGGCGCCGATCTGCAGCGGCACCAGGTAGTAGAAGAGGCCCAACGCCAGCGGGATCGCGAAGAAGAAGATCGCCGTCGCCCCGTAGAGGGAGAGCATGCGGTTGAAGGTGACCGGGGTGAGGAAGGTGTTCTCCGGGATGACCAACTGCAAGCGCATCAGCAGCAGCTCGATCAGGGCGATGAAGAGGAAGCCAAGCGCGGCGACGATCATCATCTGGCCGACGTCCTTGTGGTCGGCGCTGGTGGTGATCTCGATCCAGCGCGGGCGGCGGCGTGGGAAGCCGTCGGCGACGATCTCGGGGCGGGCGGCACTCATGGCGTATTTCCGCTTTCGATCAGGCCCACGACGCGGTCCTGGGCGCTCTGGATGTCGGCTTTCTGGCTGGCCAGGAAGTCTTCGTACTGGCTCGGCGAGACCACTTCGACGGCGGTGCGCATCGCCGCGTATGCCTGGCCGGAGAAGGTGGCGGACTGGCCGGTGTAGACGCCCTCCTCGTCGGCGCGGAAGACGACGTGGTTGGTCTTGCCGGGCACGGCGTCGCGCTTGCCGCTGAGCTCCGGCACGTCCCAGGTGTGGATCACGTCGGTCGAGACGAGGTCGAGCTCGACGGTGGTGTCGACTGGGACGACGAGCTTGTAATAAGAGAAGGCCGAGTTGGGGTAGTCGTAGCGCCACAGCCACTGCTGGCCGGTCGCCTTGATCGTCAGCGGCTTGGAGCTGGCGGAGGCGAGGCCGGCAGAGCCGGTGGTCGGGGTCTCGCGGGCCTTGCCCGTGAAGACGAGGCTGACGACGAGGACCACGGCGGCGAAGACGGTCAGCACGCCGCCGACGCGCATCTGTGTGCGCCGGCCGCCGCGTACCTGGCTCGGCTCGGCGCCGCGCTCGCCCCTGTAACGCCGCAGGGCGTAGATCAGCGCAACGTTGACCGCGACGACGACGATCGCCGCGACGACGAAGCCAATCGAGAGCAGAGTGTCGATCTGGTCGGCGCCAGGAGAATTAGGACTCAAAGCGCGGCCATTCTAATCACGCCGGGCGGCGCGGCGGCGCTCCCGTCCCCGCACGCGGACCTATACTCGCCGACCTGATGAAGGCGCGCTCGCGGCCATCCCCGGCGCTTCGCCTGGCAGTGCGGGCTGGAGCCGCCGGTGCCGTTGCTGCCGCGGTGGCAGTTCCGCTGCTGCGTCGCCGGCTTCGCGTGCCGGCTCCGGTGACCGTCGCGGCCAGTGCGGCGGGGCCGCTGGCGATCGCCGTTCTCTACCCGCGCTCGCGCAAACGCGACGTGGCGCTCTACGCGATGCAAATGTGGGCCTTCACGATGGTCCACGAGCTCCCTTACGACGATCCGGAGCGGTTGCAAGGACGTCTGCGCGCCCGCTATCCGATCGCGATTGACCGCACGATCGGGCTCGGGCGCCTGCCCAACGTGCGTCTCCAACGGGCTTTGGCGCGGTTCAGTCAGGTCGACCGCCTCGATCGCGTCCTCACCTGGGTCCACTGGCGCTGGTTCCTCGAGCCCTACTTCGCCCTGGTCTGGATCCTGCTCCGCCATCCCGAGCACTTCCCCCGCGCCGCCCGCCAGCTCGCCGCCGTCTTCGACATCGGCTGTGTCGGCTACTTCGCGGTGCCGACCGCGCCGCCTTGGTGGGCCTCGGAGCAGGGCCTCACCGACGAGAAGGTGCGGCGGATCATGGTCGGCGTCGGCGAAGAGACCTGGGGCTCGGCCTGGCCGAAGATGTACGCGGCGCTCGGCGGCAACCCTTGGGCGGCGATGCCGTCGCTGCACTTCGCCACCTCTTCGATGGCGGCAATCTCGCTCTCCGAAGCGGGGCGGGTCGAGGGTTTGGTCGGTTGGAGCTACGCCGTGACGCTCGGCTTCGCGCTCGTCTATCTGGGCGAGCACTACGTCACCGACCTGCTGGCCGGAGCGGGCTTGGTCGCCGCGGTTCGACGAGGCGAGCCGCTTGCCGAACCCGCGGTTCACGGGGTAACCAGGGGGTTGCGGCGCTTGGAGCGCCTCGCCAGCGGGTAGCGTCCCATAGGTGTCTCCCGCAGATCCGCCGAACGGCGGCGATGCTGTCGAACTGCCGATCTTCACGCGGCGACGGCTGATCCAGACAGCGGTCGTCGTCTTCGCGCTGCTGGTCGGCATCTACTTCCTCTTCCCGAAGCTGGTTGGGCTGGGCAACGCGCTGGGCAAGCTCGGCGACGCCAATCCGCTCTGGATCGTCATCGCGATCGGCTTCAACGTGCTCGCCTTCGGCGCCTATATCGCCCTCTTCAAGGCGGTGGTCGGCGGCGACGCCCTGCGGCTCAAGTGGTCTGAGACCTACGAGATCAACATGGCCGGCCTCGCCGCGACCCTGCTCTTCTCGGCCGGTGGCGCGGGCGGGATCGTGCTCACCTTCTGGGCGCTGCGCAAAGCCGGCATGCGGCGGCACGAGGTGGCGCGGCGGATGGTCGCCTTCCTCACCCTGCACTACGCCTTCTATCCGCTGGCGCTGATCCTCTTCGGCGTCCTGCTGCGCACCGGCGTGCTCAACGGCAGGGACTCGGTGGAGCTGACGATCATCCCCGCCGGCGTCGCCGGCCTGCTGCTCATCCTCGGCCTGCTGCTGGCGCTGATCCCACCTGACCTGGGCTCGCGGATCAACCGCCATGTGCACGGCGAGCGCGGCCAGGCGATCGCCGCCAGCGTCGCCAAAGTGCCGGCGACCTTCGCCGAGGGGTTTCGCTTCGCGATCAGCCTCTTCGCCCATCCTTCCAAGGGCGGGCTGGCGGTAATCGGCGCGGCCGGCTTCTGGGCCGCCAACATCGGCATCCTCTGGGCCTCTTTCCACGCCTTCGGCGCCCACGTGCCGCTTGCCGTCGTCGTCCAGGGCTTCTTCCTCGGCATGGTCGCCAACCTGATCCCCTTCGCGCCGGCCGGCGTGGGGGCGGTCGACGCCGGCATGATCGGCGCCTTCGTCCTCTTCGGCATCCCCGAGGACACCGTCTTCCCGGCGATCCTTATCTACCGACTGGTCGCCTTCTGGATGCCGATTCCGTTCGGCGTCGTCGCCTTCTTCCAGCTGCGCACGCGGGTGCATACCTGGGAAACCGAGGGGCTGCCGATCGACCGTCGCCCACTGCGCGAGGGGCCCGTGGAGACGGCCGCGACCGAGACTTCACGGTTGACCTGAGCGCTACTATACAAAGTAAAGTATTGGCGCTGGCACTAGACTCCAGGCGGCAGAAATGGCAGATACGAAGAAGATCGAGAACGTGATCATCGTCGGCGGTGGGCCCGCCGGCTACACGGCGGCGCTCTACACGGCGCGCGCCAACCTCGAGCCGCTCGTCTTCGAGGGGTTCCAGTGGGGTGGGCAGCTGCAGAACACCACCGACGTCGAGAACTACCCCGGCTACCCCGAGGGGATCATGGGGCCGGAGATGATGACCCAGTTCCGCGCTCAGGCCGAGCGCTTTGGGACGCGTTTCGTCAGCGACGACGTCGACCGGGTCGAGCTCTCCGATGGCGGCGTGCAGAAGGTTTACCTCGGCGATGAGGAGCACTTGGCGAAAACCGTGATCCTGGCAATGGGGGCAGAGCCGCGGCGGCTCGGCATCCCCGGCGAGATCGAGCTGAGCGGTTGCGGCGTCTCGACCTGCGGCGTCTGCGACGGCGCCTTCTTCAAAGACCAGAAGGTGATGGTCATCGGCGGCGGCGACTCGGCGATGGAGGACTCGATCTTCATCTCTAAGTTCGCCAGCGAGCTGACCGTGGTCAATCGCCGCGACGAGTTCCGCGCCTCGCAGATCATGGAGGACCGGGCGCGCGAGCAGGCCAACATCGACTTCAAGACTCCCTACGTCGCCGAGGAGTTCGTCGCCAGCGACAAAGGGCGCCTCGACCACGTGCGGCTGCGCAACGTCGAGACCGATGAGACCGAGGACTTCAAGGCCGACGGAGCCTTCATCGCGATCGGCCACATCCCTCGCTCGGAGGTCGTCGTTGACCAGGTCGAGACCGACGAGGACGGCTACATCGCCACCCAGGCCGGCTCGACCCGCACCAACCTGGCCGGCGTCTTCGCCGTCGGCGACGTCGTCGACCACACCTATCGACAGGCGGTCACCGCGGCTGGCACTGGCTGCATGGGCGCCCTCGACGCCGAGTGGTATCTGCGCGACACGCCGCCCTCGCCGGAGGCGCACTGGATGCCGGGCGGCGAGCCCGCCGAGATCGCCCCGACGCCGAGTTCGTAGTCGGTCATGGGCGAGCGGCTTAGCGGAGTCTTCCCGTTTGCGATCGCTGTGGTGTTGCCGCCCGCCGGCCTGCTCCTCGGCTTGGTGGAGATGCGCGAGGACCGCGAACTGGGGATCCGCCTGATCGTCGTCTCGGTTCTGGCGGCGGCGGTCTGGACGCTGCTCTTCGTCGCCTGACCTTGAGTCAGTCGACCAGCTTCTGGACGACGAACGTTCGCGAGCCTTTTGGGGTCTCGACTTTGATCGACTTGCCGACTTTGGCGTCGTGCAGGGCTCGGCCGATCGGCGACTCCGCGGAGAGGCGACCGGCCGCCAGATCGGCTTCGGTCGAGCCGACCAGCGTCCAGGTGACCACCTCGCCTTTCGCTTCGTCGAGCACCTCGGCGGTGCGGCCGAAGGCGAAGACATCGGCATCGCCGTCTACCTCGACGACGACGGCGGTGCGCAGGCGCTCGCGCAGGCGCAGAATTTTGGTCTCCAGGTGGGCCTGGTCGTCCTTGGCGATGTGGTACTCGGCGTTCTCCTTGAGGTCGCCTTCCTCGCGCGCTGTCTTGATCCGCGCCGCCATCTTGGTGCGGGCAGGTCCTTCGAGCTGCGCGATTTCCTCGCGCAAGGCGGCGAGGCCCGCTTCGGTGATCGGCTCTCCGCCTGCTGATTCGACGTCATTCATCGCCCCAGCCTTTCAGATGTCGCCTGCCTGCTGGTCCCGGGTCGGCGGCCTGCCGTCGCTATCGTGGACTGACGGCTTCCTGTTCTCACATCCGCTCGATCGAGGTCTTCGACCCGCCGGTCGAGATCGCCGGCTGTGAGGAGTGCTTGGAGCAGGGGATGCAGTGGGTCCATCTGCGCATGTGTCAGACCTGTGGCCACATCGGCTGCTGCGACAACTCGGAAGGCAGGCACGCCACCGCGCATCACGCCGAGACCGGCCACCCGGTGATCCGCTCGGTCGAGCCCGGTGAGGACTGGAGCTGGTGCTACGACGACGAGGTGATGTTCCGCCTCGCCCGCTGACGCGGTCCTAGCGGCGCCGCTTCTTCAGCACGATTGCCTTGAAGCGCTTGATCGCCTGGCCGCCTTCTGGGGTGTAGGAAATTCTCGCCTTGACCTTCGCCTTACCCGTCTTCGCCAGCTTGATTCTTGCCTTGCCGGTGGCGCGGACGACAAGCTTGGTGGTGCCGGTCGCCTTTTTCCTCGACACGTTGGTGACCCCTTTGCCATAGAGGTCGAGACGGCCCGTGCCCGTCACCGCCACCCGCAGCATGGCGGTGCCCTTCTTGCGGTTGAAGGTGACCTTCTTGAAGCCGACCGTGGCGTTGACGGAGAAGTCGATGGCGCTCACGGCGCTGTCCGAGCCGGCGAAGTTGGTCGCGGTGACGACGCAGCTATAGGTGCCGACCTTGCTTGCCGTGAAGCTGGAAGAAGTGGCGCCAGTTTCGGCTTTGCCATTCCTGAACCACTGGTAGGCGAAGGTCTGGGGGGCGACGTAGAGGAAGGACTCGAGCAGATCGCCTCGCCAGGTTCCCTGCGTGCAGCTGAGAGTCGCTCCCGGCCGATGTTGCCCCTGAACGGCCGGGAACTCGAGGTTGCGTGGCCTCTGCTGGAGTACCGGGAAGCCGATTCCGCTCGTCGTGGCCCCGCTGGTCCCGATCTGGCCGCCGCCAGCGCCGCTGAGGCTGGCGTAGGCGATCGTGCTGTTGCCGATGTTGGCCCAGTAGGCCCGGTTGGCGAAGGGGTCGATAGCGATGCCGGCCGGTTCGTTGATGATTGCTCCACCGGTGTCGAGCTGCCCGCCAGCGCCGCCGCTGAGGTTGGCAAAGCCGATCGTGTCGCTGTCGTAGTTGGCCCAGTAGACGCGGTTCGCCGAGGCGTTGATGGCGAGGCCTTCCGGTCCTTCGACGGGAGCCCCGCTCGTGTCGAGGTCACCGCCACCACCACTGCCGTCGAGATTGGCGAATGAGATTTTGTTCGCCCCGTAGTTGGTCCAGTAGAGGCGCCCGCTGGCGCGATCGACCGCCACGCCGGATGGGCGGTCCAACGTCGCGCCAACTGTGTTCAGCTCCCCGCCGCCCGAGCCGTTCAGATTGGCGAAGAGAATTTTGCTTTCGAGGAAGTTCGGCCAGTAGATTCGTCCCGCGACTGGGTCGATCGCGAGGCCGTTGGGTTGGTTCACGGTCGCGCCAGCGATATTGAGCAACGCGCCCCCGCTGCCGTTGAGGTTGGCGTAGCCGATCGAGCTGCTGTTCTCGTTGGCCCAGTAGATCTTGCCGGCGGCGGAATCGATCGCCACGCCCCATGGCCCGTCGACAAGCCCGGCAGCGATCGGGATGTCCGCACCACCACCTTCCCCGATGTTTGCCCGGGAAAGCGTGCTCGGGCCGAAATTGCCCCAGAAGACGCTGTCGGCGGCGCGCGCGGTGGAGGTCAAGGCCAGGCAGAGGAACACCACCGCAAGTGCGACTGCTCCGATCGTGCGGACGGGCTTCGCTGCTGCTGCCTGCATCGTTCCTCCTGCGTGGGCGTTTGCGCTACTGGGGCGCGCCCACCCTAGTCCGGCGTGACGATGGCAAAGCCCGGGTTGGGTTCGTCGAGCAGGCCGAGCAGCTCGCCGATCTTGACGCCGTCGCCCTCGACGCGGAGGCGGCCGCTCTCGGCCAGCTCGCCGATCTCGGCGGTTTTGAGCAGTAGCTGGTTGAGTGCCTCGCGCTCGACGACGAGGGCCGCTTCGGCGGGAGGGTCGTGGCTGCCGGGCTTGTGGCGCAGGACGCCGTTGCGGATGGTGATCTGGTGCTGTTCGTCGGGGTCGGTGACGGTCCAGTCGATCCGCAGTTGCTGCTCCGCCGCGCGCGGGCCATTGAGGCGGATCGCCATCGCGTCGAGCAGCTGGCTGACCGTGAGGCGGGCGACCACGTCGGGCGGCGCGGTCGCGGTTGGCGTGCCTGAGACCCCCTCGCGCAGCTCCTTCGCGCCGATCAGGAAGAAGTTGCGCCAGGTCGCGTTCTCGGCTCCGTAGCCGAGCTGCTCGAGCGCGTCGGCCTGAAGCTCGCGCGCCTCGCGGTTCTCGGGCTCGGCGAAGACGACGCGGTTGACGACCTCGGCGACCCAGCGGTAGTCGCCTTCCGCGAAGCAGGCGCGGGCCTTCTCCAGGACCGCCTCGTTGCCGCCCATGAACTCGACGTAGCGGCGCGCCTGCTCGACCGGTGGGTGCTCCCAGAGGTGGGCTGGGTTGCCGTCGAACCAGCCCATGTAGCGCTGGTAGATCGCCTTCGTGTTGTGGCTGATCGAGCCGTAGTACTCGCGGCAGTGCCACTCGGAGGCGAGGCTTGGCGGCAGCTCGATCAGCTCGGCGATCTCCGGGCCGGTGTGGCCCTGGTTGAGCAGCCGCAGGGTCTGGTCGTGCAGGTAGGTGTAGAGATCGCGCTGCTTTTCCAGGTAGTCGACGATCTCCCCGCTGCTCCAGCAGGGCCAGTGGTGGCCGGCGAACAGCACGTCCGACTTGTCGCCGAAGAGGTCGATCGCCTCGTCCAGGTAGTGGGCCCAGACGCGTGGGTCGCGGACCAGGGCGCCGCGCGGGGTGAGGATGTTGTGCATCGCCCGGGCGGCGTTGTCGGCGATGCAGAGCACCCGCGCGTCGGGGAAGTGGATGTTCATCTCCGCCGGCGCCTCGGTGCCCGGTGTCAGCTGGAAGCTCATCCGCACGCCGTCGACCGTCTCCTCCTGGCCGGTCTCGACGATGTCGAGGTTGGGCGGGAGCAGCGTGATCGTGCCCAGCGAAGTGGTCTGGCCGAGGCCGGAGCCGATCTGGCCGGCGGGGCCGCGCTCGAGCAGCGCTCCGTACATGTAGCCCGCCCGGCGCGCCATCGCCGTGCCGGCGAAGACGTTCTCGCTGACCGCGTGGTGGAGGAAGCCGGCCGGAGCGAGGATCGGGATCCGTCGCGCCTCGATCTCCTCCTCGGAGATGACGCCCTTGGCGCCGCCGAAGTGGTCGACGTGGCTGTGGGTGTATCAGGCCGGTGACCGGGCGGTCGCCGCGGTGCTTGCGGTAGAGGGCGAGGGCCGCCGCCGCGGTCTCGGCGGAGACCAGCGGGTCGATCACGACGATCCCCTCGCGGCCCTCGACCACGTGCATGTTGGAGAGGTCGAAGCCGCGCAGCTGGTAGAAGCCCGGCGCCAGCTCGAAGAGCCCGGCGATGCGGCCGAGCTGGCTCTGCCGCCAGAGGCTCGGGTGGGCTGTCTCGGGCGGATCGGCATCGAGGAAGTCGTAACTCTCCAGCTCCCAGACAGTGCGGCCGTCCTCACCCTCGATCCGGGCTGGGTCGAAGGGGGCAACGAGACCGCGGCGAGCTGCCTCGAAGTCGTCCATCTAGCCCTTCGCCGCGGCCAGCAGTTGCGGGGCGGGGCGGTAGGCGTCGCCGTGAGTCTGGCGCAGCTCTTCGAGCAGGTCGACGGCGCGCTCGGCGCCGATCAGCGTCGTCAACTCGAGCGGGCCGCGCGGCCAGTTGAAGCCGAGCCGCATCGCCGTGTCCATGTCGGCCGGTGAGCCGACCTCCTCTTCGAGCGCGAAGGCCGCCTCGTTGGCGATCTGGGCGAGAAGGCGGGGGAGGACGGTGGGAGCGGCCGGATCGATCTTGGCCAGCTCCGCTGGGTCGAGCGTCGGCGCCGCCACCCCGAGGTCGGGGTCGGGCTTGCGCCGGGTGTCCTCGCCGTACTCGTAGAAGCCCTTGCCGCTCTTGCGCCCCAGCCGCCCCTCGGCCACCAGCCCTTCCTGGATCGAGCTCGGCCGCCAGCGCTCTGGCTCGCCGCCCTGGGCGTAGAAGGAGCGGGCGACGCTGAGGTTGACGTCGAGTCCGATCAGGTCGATCAGCTCGAAGGGCCCCATCCGGAAGCCACCGCCGATGCGGCAGATGCGGTCGATCGTCCGCGCCTCGGCGACCCCGTCGGCGAGCATTCGCAGCGACTCCAGTGTGAAGGGCCGGGCGAGGCGGTTGGCGATGAAGCCGGGGCTGTCCTTGGCACGGATCGGCGTGCGCCCCATCCGCGTGCCGACCTCCGTCGTCGCGTTTAGCGCCTCCGAAGAGGAGTCGGCGGTCGCGACCACCTCGACCAGCTTCATCAGCGCCGGCGGGTTGAAGAAGTGCATGCCGACGACGCGCTCACGGCGCGGCACCTCGGCGGCGATCGCCGTCACCGGCAGCGAGGAGGTGTTGCTGGCGAGGATCGTCACCGGGCCACAGACCTCGGCGAGGGTCGCGAACAGCCGCTGCTTCACCCTGAGCTCCTCGGGCGCGGCCTCGACGACGAGGTCGCATTCGCCGAGGTCTTCGAGGCTGTGAGCCGCACCAACCCGGCCGCTCGCCTCGTCGGCGTCCTTCTCACTCCACATGCCCTTGGTGGCGCCCTTGATCAGCGCCGAGTGCAGCCGTTCGACGCCTGTATCCAGGGCGGCCGGAACCGGGTCGTGCAGGCGGGTCTCATAGCCGCCCAGAGCGGCAACTTGGGCGATCCCAGCACCCATCGTGCCGGCGCCGACGACTCCGACTCGCTCGACGGTCAATGGACTTGTTCCCGCCCCGGGGTCACTTGCCCTCGAATTTCGGTTGGCGCTTTTCCAGGAAGGCCTGCATGCCCTCGACCCGGTCCTCGGTCGCCATCGCCAGCTCGTAGAGGCGCCGCTCGTTCTCGATCCCTGCGCTCAGTGCGGTCTCCTCGGCGGCGATCACCGCCTGCTTGGCGAGCCGCGACGCGATCGGCGGCCGCTCGGCCACCGTCTGGGCGAGGACCATCGCCTCTTGTAGCCAGCTGCCCTTCTTGGCGACCTTGTTGACAAGGCCCATTTGCAGGGCCATGTCGGCGTCGAAGCGGCGGCCGGTGAGTACGTACTCCATCGTCCGCTGCTTGCCCAGCACCCGCGCCAGGCGCTGCGTGCCGCCGCCGCCGGGGATGATCCCCAGGGTGATCTCGGGCTGGCCGAACAGCGCCGTGTCGGAGGCGACGATCATGTCGCAGGCCAGCGCCAGCTCGCAGCCGCCGCCGAGCGCGTAGCCGGAGACCGCCGCGATCGTCGGCGTCTTGATCGCCGCCAGGCGGCGCCAAAAGGAGGCGGCCGGGTGGCGCAGCGCCTCGGCGAAGCTACGTTCGCTCATCGCCTTGATGTCGGCGCCGGCGGCGAAGACCTCGTCGGAGCCGGCGATGACGACGCAGCGAACCTCGGGGTCGGGATCGAGTCGCTCCAGCTCGCCGGCGAGCTCTTCCATCAGCTCCGGCGAGAGCGCGTTGCGCGCCTCGGGACGGTTGAGGCGCAATAGGACGACGTGGCCGTCGCGCGAGCTCTCGATCAGCTCCGCCAAGTGGCTAGGCCTCCTCGATCATCGGCGTCATCGCGTTGACCCCGGTCGCGGCGCGGCCAATGATCAGCTTCTGGATCTGCGAGGTGCCCTCGTAAAGGGTGGTGACTCGGGCGTCGCGCAGGTAGCGCTCGACCGGGTAGTCGTCGACGTAGCCGGAGCCGCCGTGGACCTGGATCGCCAGGTTGGCGCACTCGACCGCCGACTCGGTCGCGTAGAGCTTTGCCACCGAGGTCTCCAGCGTGTTCGGCTTGCCTTCGTCCTTGAGCACGCCGGCGCGGTAGACCAGCATGCGGCTGGCGTCGCGCTTGAGGATCATGTCGGCGATCATCTCCTGGACCAGCTGGAAGCGGGCGAGGGGGACGCCGAACTGCTTGCGCTCCTTGGCGTAGGCGACCGAGGCTTCGACGCAGCCTTCGCAGATGCCGACGCAGCCGGAGGCGACGCTGTAGCGGCCGTTGTCGAGGGCGCTCATCGCGACCTTGAAGCCGTCGCCGATCTCACCGAGCATCGCGTCCTCGCCGACTTCAACGCCGTCGAGCGCGATCTCGCCGGTGTCGGAGGAGCGCAGGCCGAGCTTGCCGTGGATCTCCTGCGTGCTGAAGCCCTCGCTGTCGGTCGGGACGAGGAAGCAGGCGAGGCCCTTGTGCTTCTTCTCTGGGTCGGTCTGGGCGAAGATCAGCGCCACCTCGGCGAAGTTAGCCAGCGAGATCCACATCTTCTGGCCGCTGATCGACCAGCCGTTGTCGGTCTTGGTCGCGCGGGTGCGCAGGTTGGCGGCGTCGGAGCCGGTGTCCGGCTCGGTCAGGCCGAAGCAGCCGAGCGCCTCGCCAGTGCACATCCGCGGCAGCCACTTCTGCTTCTGCTCCTCCGTGCCCCACTTCTCAATAGAGCCGGCGACCAGCGAGGTCTGCACGGAGACGACGGTGCGGGCCGAGGAGTCGGCGCGGCCGACCTGTTCGACGATCAGCCCGTAGCCGATGTAGTCGAGGCCACGGCCACCGTACTGCTCGGAGACGGGGGCGCCGAGGTAGCCGACCTCGCCCAGCTTGCTGGCCAGCTCGCGGTCGAAGCGCGCGGCGCGGTCGTTCTCCTTGACGCGCGGTGCGATCTCCTTGTCGGCGAATTCCCGCGCCGTTTCGGAGATCAGCCGCTGCTCGTCGGTCAACTGGAAGTCCATCTCACTCCTTGCTTTCTCTGGTCTCGCCGATGCGAATCACGGTTGCGGGGAAATAGACCGGAATCTTGATGCGCGCCGGGCAGTTGGTCATGGAAGTTCACGTCCCAGGGTTGCGGCGAAGGCCTGCTGAGCCTCGCGGGTGCGGGGGCCGGGGGCGACTGACAGCTCCTTGCCGTCGATTGCGGAGACGGCCTGGATCTCTCGTGTGGTCGAGGCCAGGAAGGCCTCCTGGGCGGCGCGCAGGTCGGCGACCGGCCAGGCGCCCTCTTCGACCTCGAGGGTTTTGACCAGACGATCGCGGGTGATCGACTCGAGCACGCCGTTGTCGAGGGCGGGGGTGCGCAGCGCGCCCTGCGGCGAGACCCAGAAGATCGAGGAGGTCGGTGGCTCGAGCACAATGCCGTCGGGCTGGACCAACACCGCCTCATCGGCGCCTTGCGCCTTGGCGAGCCGGGTCGCTTGCATGTTGGCCGCGTAGGAAAGCGACTTGACGCCGTTGAGGATTACGGTCGGCGAGTAGGTGACGGTGGCGACGCTGACCGTCTCGGCGTGGGCGGGGATCGGCTCGGTCATTGCGAGGCGCCGGCCGCCGCGGGTGACGATCAGGCGCAGCTGCCCGTCGGCATCGCCCAGCTCGCTCAGCAGCGCCTCGACCTCGCTTTCCAGCGTGGCGCGGTCGAACTCGAGCTGGATCGCCGCGCCGGAGCGTTGCAAGCGGTCGAGGTGGTCGACGAGCGCGAAGGGCTTGCCGTCGTAGAGGCGGATCACCTCGAAGGCGCCGTCGCCGCGGTAGAGCCCGTCGTCCTTGAGCGGCACGACAGCCTCGGCGGTCGGCGAGATCGTCCCGTCGACGCTTGCCAGCTCTTTCAGCTCGGTTGACATCCGACGCGCGAGGCTACCTCAGACGTCCCACAAGCGAACTGCATCAACTTTTCCACCTGCCAGATAGATAAGTTGATGCAGTTCGCGGGGGCGCGGTTGTCAGACGGCTTCGAAGACCGTCGCCAGGCCTTGGCCGACGCCGATGCACATCGTCGCGATGCCGTATTTACCGCCGCCGCGGCGCAGCTCGCGGACGAGGGTTGTGGTGATGCGAGCGCCGGAGCAGCCGAGCGGGTGGCCGAGGGCGATCGCGCCGCCGTTGACGTTGAGGCGCTCCTCGTCGATGCCTAGCTCGCGGGCGCTGGCGAGCACCTGGGAGGCGAAGGCCTCGTTGATCTCGATCAGGTCGATCTGGTCGAGGCTGAGGCCGGCGGCGTCGAGGGCGCGGGGGATGGCGAATGCGGGGCCAATGCCCATGTAGGCGGGGTCGACGCCGGCGACGCCAAAGGAGACGACGCGGGCGAGCGGCTCGATGCCGAGCTCCTTGGCGCCGGCCTCGGAGGTGATCAGCGTGCAGGCGGCGCCGTCGTTGAGGGTCGAGGCGTTGCCGGCGGTGACGGTGCCGCCCTCGCGGAAGGCGGGGCGCAGCTTGGCCATCTTCTCCAGCGAGGCATCGGGGCGCGGGCCCTCGTCGGCCTCGACGATGACCGTTTCGCGACCTTTCGGCGCCTCGATCGGGACGATCTCCTCGGCGAAGATGCCCGCCTCGACGGCGGCGACGGCGCGCTGGTGGCTGCGCAGCCCGAAAGCGTCCTGGTCCTCGCGGCTGATCCCGTAGCGCTCGGCGACGTTCTCGCCCGTCTCGCCCATCGACTCGGTCGAGACGCCGAGCTCGTCCATGCGCGGGTTGATCAGGCGCCAGCCCAGGGTCGTGTCGTGCATCGTCTGCGGGCCGCGGGGCAGGCCGCGCTCGGGCTTGCCGACGACCCAGGGCGCCCGGCTCATCGACTCGACCCCGCCGGCGAGATAGAAGTCGCCCTCCTCGAGCTTGACGGCGCGTGCCGCCGCGTTTATCGCCTCCAGGCCGGAGGCGCAGAGGCGGTTGACAGTGGCGCCAGGCACGCTCGTCGGCAGCCCGGCGAGCAGCGCCGCCATCCGCGCCACGTCGCGGTTGTCCTCGCCCGCCTGATTGGCAGCGCCGAAGTAGACGTCGGCGATTCGTTCCGGGTCGACGCCGGTGCGCTCGACGACGGCAGCGACCGTGTGCGCGGCGAGGTCGTCGGGCCTCACGCCGGAGAGGGCGCCCCGATAGCTGCCCACCGGCGTTCGCACCGCGTCGACTACATAAGCCTCGCCCACCCGCGGGATTAAAGGGAACTGGCGGCGCGCGCGTATCCTAGACCCGTGTATTTCGTCCTCGGAACTGTTGCGATGGTGCTGCTCTTGGTCGGCGTGCTGTTCATGATCGAGCACTTCTACACGGGTAACAACGCCGAACTGCTCGACTGGAAGCCGACCCGCTCACCCGAAGTCGAGGCGCAGAACGAGATCGACGACGTGCAGCAGATGCTCGAGGCCCAAAACGAGATGCGACGGCGTCGCGGCGCCGCCGAGCGCAGCGAGCAGGAGCTGCGCGACGAAGTCGCCGCCGAGGAGCTCGAGCGCTTGCGGCAACGCCGGCGCTCAGGGGCGATGTAGGCACTGGCGTGGCGCGAGCGCTGATCGTCGGCTGCGGTTGCCGCGGCCGACAGCTTGGGGAGCGCCTACTGGAGGATGGGTGGGCGGTGCGGGGGACGAGCCGGCGCGAGCGGGGGCTGGTGGCGATCGAGGAGGCCGGGATCGAGCCAGCTCTTGCCGACCCGGAGCGACCGGCGACGCTGCTGGAGCTGGTCGGTGACGTCGCCGTCGTCTACTGGCTGCTCGGCTCAGCGGTGGGGTCGCAAGAGCAGGTCGAGGCGATCCACGGCTCTCGCCTCGAGCGCTTCCTCGAACGGCTGGTCGAAACCCCGGTGCGACGCTTCGTCTACGAGGCCGAGGGCTCGGTCGAGGCGGCGATCCTCGAGCGGGGCGCGGCTGCGGTGCGGGAGGCGGGAGAGCGATGGAGCATCCCGGTCGAGGTCCTGGGCCGGTGAATCGATATCTCTAAACTCGGATAGGGATTTAGGTAAATGTCCAATGTCAGTATCGAGAGGAGCAGTTGATGGCTCTGCAGCTTGGCGACGTAGCACCCGATTTCGAGGCCGACACGACCGAGGGCCGGATCAAGTTCCACGACTGGATCGGCGATTCATGGGCGGTGCTGTTCTCGCACCCCAAGGACTTCACGCCGGTCTGCACGACGGAGCTCGGCTACATGGCCAGCATCGAGCCCGAGTTCGCCAAGCGCGGCGTGAAGATCATCGGGCTCTCGATCGACCCGCTGGATAGGCACGAGGAGTGGGCGAAGGACATCGAGGACACCCAGGGCACGGCACCCAACTACCCGATCATCAGCGACGCCGACTTCAACGTCGCGAGGCTCTACGGGATGTTGCCAGCCGACGTCTCCGGCAGTGCCGAGGAGCGCACGCCGGTCGACAACCAGACCGTGCGCAACGTCTTCGTCATTGGCCCCGACAAGAAGATCAAATTGATCCTCGTCTACCCGATGACGACCGGGCGCAACTTCGACGAGGTCCTGCGCGTGGTCGATTCGCTGCAGCTCACCGCCAAGCACAAAGTCGCCACGCCGGCCCAGTGGCAGCAGGGCGAGGACGTGATCATCGCCGGCTCGGTCTCCAACGACGAAGCGAAGGAGAAGTACCCGGACGGCTGGGAGGAGCCGCGTCCCTACATCCGCATCGTTCCCCAGTCCGAGGCCGAGAAGGTCTAGCTCAGGCGGTCCAATACGTCGCCGAGGATCCGCGCGGTGGCTCCCCAGATCAGCTGGCCTTCGACCTCGTAGGCCGGGGTGTGGATGGGGATGCCGCGCCGGATCAGGCGGCGGATCTCGTAGCTCTCGCGCAGCAGGTCGAGTGAGAAAGTGAGCACGGTCTCGACCTCGGCGGGGTTGGGCGTCAGCGAGAGCTCTTTCGGGTGCGGGATCCAGCCGATGAAGGGGTGGATGCGGTAGCCGGTCACGAACGTGTTGGTGGTCGGCAGCGCCTCGCCCAGATCGACGAGGGCCGGGTCGAGGCCGATCTCCTCCTGCGCCTCGCGCAGCGCGGTGGCGCTCAGGTCGGCGTCCTCCGGGTCGCGTCGGCCACCGGGAAAGGAGATCTCGCCGGCGTGCCGGCGCATGTCGGCGCGCCGCTCGGTAAAGACCAGCCCAGGCTCGTCGGGCCAGCCATAGAGCGGCAGGAGGACGGCCGCCTCGACCTGTCCTGCATTAACCGTCATATAGAAGGTCAATGCAGCACGCGTGGCTCAAATGATCACCTGCACGGTGCCGCCGTCGACTGACCAGGCCGCGCCGCTGGTGTAGGAGGCGCGCTCGGAGCAGAGGAAGACGATCGCGGCGGCGATCTCACCGGGCGCGGCGAGGCGGCCGATCGGGCGCTTGGCGCCGGCTTCGGCGAGGGCCTCCTCGCGGCTCGCGGCGCCCGACATCGCGTGCGACTGGTCGAGCAAACCGCCTGGATCCATCCACATCTCCGATTCGACCGGGCCGGGACAGATCGCGTTGACGAGCACGCCGCTCTTCGCGTAGCGATCGGCGAAAAGGCGCGAGAGCGAGAGCTCAGCCGCCTTCGCCACCGAGTACTCGGGCATCGCTGCCGAGGGGCGCTTGCCGGCGGTCGAGCAGACGTTGACGATGCGTCCCCAGCCGCGCTCGGCCATCTCCGGGGCGGCGATGCGCATCGCCCGCAGCGGCGCCA